>Ga0181612_169985_pt1 | contig 13635 bp, 7 predicted proteins | sample HoacroProtozoa21_FD_119630 | JGI IMG/M metagenome (GOLD analysis project Ga0181612, IMG submission 119630) | Hoatzin crop microbial communities from Cojedes, Venezuel. Combined Assembly of Gp0051906, Gp0051904, Gp0051908 | reverse complement strand
GCTCCAGTCCCCTCATCATCCTTGTAGCCCTCCGCTGGACTCTCTGCAGTAGCTCTTCATCTTTCTTGAACCTGGGAGCCCAGAACTGGACAGAGTACTCCAGTAGAGGCGCCTTGTTTTCATTGTAGAATAATATGAGGGAGCTACATCTTGGATTAAGCTTCTCTTTTGGAGGAGCCCTGTGGAATTGGGCTAGCACAGGAGCAGTCCCAGGCAGCCAGCTGTAGCAGTGGTTAATGCTGGGCAGCAAGCATGCTTTTAGTCTGTCTGAGGAAGCTGCTGTTTCTTGGCTGTCAAAGCAGGTAAACCCAGGATTCTGGTAGCTACGGCTTTCCAAGAGAAAGTGAATGGTGATATTTTGAAAAAAAAAAAAAAAAAAAAAAAAAAAAAATCTGTCTCTCTTGTTGTCTCTTTAATATATTAGGAATCAGGATGAGGTTGAAAACTTGGAACCTCCAGAACTTTGAAACTATTAAAATGAGTAAGAGCTTTGAACAGTGAGCTGCCGGATGATGCTTTCAGCTGGATACTGTCGTCTTCAAGAAATGCCAGCTGTCCAGTTAGGCTACTTCCTCAGCTAGACTGAAGTTGACTGGGACACCAGTTTCTGCTTACACAGGTTGAAGATCAGCCTTCTTTCTTGGTGATGAACAGATTACTGAATTGTAAGGGAGCAGTTTAAATGTTTAAATAGTTTTATTTTTCAGAAAGCTAACCTACTTCCACTGTTTGAAATGGTGCATGGGGTTACTTCAAACAAAATATGAGCCGACCTGAAAAAGAACAGCAGGCAATTTATAATGAATCCCAAAGACCCTGTCCACAGAGCTGATCTAGAAGGAATTAACTCAACCAAAATAACAAGTACCTCAGGGTGGCTATTTAATTGGTTTTAAAAAATGAGATTTAAGATTTATAAGCAGACTAAACATCTGAAACCTGTTCAAAAAGGTGTTACAACTTCTTCCCCCTGAAATTTAGGGAAATCCTCTGAGAGGTGAGCTACATACAACAAAGGCAGGCAAGTTCAGAAATGGGAAAATAGTTCTTCAACAGCAGTCTCTCTAGATGTGCCTACTTAAGAGGAAGCAGACTCTGAAAGCATCTTCCCCATAGGAAGAAAAAAATAGGCTCAGAGATATTTATACCAGGGAGTATATGAGAATGTTCTTGGATAGCTTCTGTCTCCGAGGATCAAACATAGCACTCCTTTGTTCCCACATCCGGGTACGTCCTCTCCTGAGAGGGCTTGGAGATTGTGTAAACACAAGTTAAAGCTTGCTGTTTCATCATAGCCCTTGAACAAAGCCATGGCTACTCTCACAGCGAGAGTAGCAAAGTCACGCTGACTGTAAGTAAATGGTAGAAGAAAACCAAACAGTAACAAAAGAATAAAACCAATTTCTGGATTCTTCTGCTTAGTACTAACGTGATTTTTTTTTTTTTAATATTGTGCTTGAGGAGGTGTTCAGTGACATTAGTTTTTCCTAACAGCATGTTCTACTAAACACAGTTGAGTTTGTCCTATGAAAGGCCTCAGAAAGACTGTTATCTTCCACCTGATAGGAGTTTGCAGTGTCATTTCCCAAGTGTGTCTTGGTGCTCTGCAAGAGTAAACTGGAGGGGCTGAGCATTTTACAGAAGTGCAAAATGCTACTGAAATCTGTTCTACTAGTGTTTCATTCTTTGCAGGAGAAGATTGGTCTTAAGTTTCTCATGCTAAATCCTTTGTTAGTTTTTAAGTTCTTCAGATAAGATGAGCATGCTTCATGATTTGGTTTTGCAGAAAGCATGGATTCCTTCATTGGTTCAGGAATCATACATCACATGAGTTTTATCTAGTTCTAATATAATATTATGTCTTTCTCTGAAATGCTGGTGGAATGGAAAGTAAGTCTTTATCTGAAAAGTTCAGTGAGATGGACAGTAAGCCTCAGGTTATTTTGGTGAACTCATTCTTAGAGATCTATAAATATTTTACGGTGACCTTCAAATTGGGGAGCAAATATTTTTGTCTCCCTACATGATGGCACTCACACCTGTTGTGGCTGCTGTGTGGCAGAAGGGGAGGGCTCAAAGAACTGGTAGTGCTGGGTTTCCACCACCTTCTTCTCCAAGAACAGGTCTGCCCTGAATGGTGAGAGTGTGAGATGAGCTCGTGGCCATAGGCAGCTTATATCCAAGCAGAACTATTGGTGTCTCATCGTGATTTCAAAACTGTCTACTTGCCATTTTCTCCTGCGATCGAGCTCATAGACTGCTGCGTGAGGGGGGAATGTGGTAGCTGGTGGCACGTAATTTCAGCACGCTCTGAAACACCCTGAGCGGTCTTCTGTTAACAACTTGGTGTGAAGTCAGTTAGCAAGAGTTTTAACGAGCTAGTTACTGGGCAGCAAGATTTGCTGGTGTCATCCACCAAGAAGGTGTTATTAAAAATGCTGCAAGGTCCTTTCAAAATAAAGCCGAGCAAATTGCTAGTAAAACTTTGTTATCTGTGGATCTATGCAGGAATTCATTTGGTCGATAACATCTTCCATTAATTTCCCTTCGTTTTTAAAGATAGATTAAATGGTCAGATTCGTTATGTAAATGAATAAATTATCCACCATGTACAACTATAAAAGCTGTTCAAGTGAAGCCTCAGAAAAAGTGAAGCACATGAATACTGCCTGTTTTAGGCCTCCTATGTGGAAATAGCACATGATAGTTATGTATCAATGGCCCTCCAACACTAGTTATACAAAGTGATTTTCAGCAAGAGAGCTGTAATGGTTCAAGAGATGCAGTCATCTAAAAATAAATCGGCCTTTTCCAAAGTGCCCACAGCAGCACATCATAATCAAAGCTGATTACATTTGCACCCTACATCAAATGGATGTACCAGAGTGCACCAAATCAGAGACCTAATGGTTCACACCTGGCAGATAGCTATTTGACATTTCACACTATTAATGTAAGTGTTCCTGAGGCATGAGATTCATAATACCAGGCTCTGCGATAGCGTATTAAAGAGCTCTCTCAGCTAAGGCACATCGCCCTGTCCATTGACTTCTTTTGATATAACAGGATCTTCTTCAGTCATAGATCATAATAAAGACTTTGTTCTGTCTGTAGAGTGTTTGCCTCCCTGTCAAGACAACAATGTAACTTCGTCTTTTCTCCTTCCTGTACCATCCTGACCAGAATGACCTACTTTCCAGTTGCCCAGTTCTGTAGACTGAGTAACGGCTGAAATGCTGTTTTTTCTGCCTAGGCATATACACAGACCAACGCCAAAACTTTCTGGGTGGGTTTTTCCTCTTCCATTTTTTGGCAAGAGTGTGTATGTGTGACTGTGTGTTACTTTTTCTGCATGCAAGTGGTGAGATTTGGTCTTTTAATTTGTCTATACTAGTATTTCCTCCAGCAGATCTGTCATATCCTAGCTCATGTTTCTTATGCACACTGAAAAAACAGGTGGTAACTGGCTTACCCAAAACCTCAGTCTTTTTAAAAAATGCTTGTTGTGGTCAACCGCTGGTGGGGGTTGTGGTCAACCGTCCTTCAGTTTCCTATAATCGAGTTATTTTAGTCTGAAGACATTTACGGTATTAGGGGCTTTGGCAGTACAGGTTCTCCCTCCCCTGCTCTCCCTCATGGACTTTGTTCTCTGCTATCTGGAGATTTTTTGCAGGATGCTTTGGAGACCACATGCCAATACTTTTTACATCTTTTATCCTCTCCTGCTGATTATTCCATAGTTTTGCTGTGTTATGGGTGTTCATAATAAGTGTTTCAGATGGATAGATCTACTTTTTCATGGCAGGATTATTACGAGGCTTTTGTGCTGCTTATCTATTTTTGAATCAGAATCCAAACAGGTGTGAAAAATCTTATGTCACCTTTACTATTGGCTAGCGGTTTCTGCAACAAAAATAAGAGATATGGGTAATTATTACCTGAAGATCTCATCTTGATCTTTCCACAGACAAACCTGCCATTGACACAGGAGGATTTTTTCTGAGGAATGGAAGGGTTGAGCCCCAGGTGACAAGGTTATATGTGCAATTTAAGAGCTCAAGTTCAACTGACCCATTGGTAGTGGATATGTAATTGGGGATGTACTGCACACATTCCCTGCAAAGGATTTGGCTCTTCATTAGTATGCAGCGCAGTGATTTCCTGGCACGTATTTGATTGACAAAGCACAGACAAAGGCCTTCTAAAGCTTTTGTAGGAAATAAACAACTTCCTGAGGCCAAACTCCTTGTCAGTAGTCTTGAGTTTTAGCAAGCAAGCAATTTATCATGTTCAGCCCACACAGGTGACAAATCAGTGTTGCAGATACTCTCGTACAAAAACATCAGGCACTTGCAGAACTGTGGATTTAATATTTTTAACTCCTTCAAGGAAAGGACTGATCAGCAGCTAGATTTCTGATATGGGATTGCCTTTTATTGTTTGAAGTATCAGCATGCCTATGGTCCAGAAATTTTACTTGTTCACTTTCTGAGTATCACTGAGCTCCTCCTTCTCACCTCTAAAGTCTGGTCAGAGTAACAGGTGGGACTTCACTGCCATGATGTGCATATCTAATAAGACAAGAATGGTTTTGTGTGAAACCCCAAATTAAAGGGAACAAGAAGCTGAAGGAGATACAAGTCTGAATCTCCCATTTACTTTAGGCAGCACTGCTGAGCAGTAGTTTTCTTTCTCCTTATTCTGCTTTTAAAATACTGATGGTACGGGAGCTAATGTATTTTTATGGGACAACTTTGGTATTGTTTCCCCTTCCTTGCAAGCAGGCAAAGGCTATACCATAGCTAGCAGGAGATAACTAAGCATTTCTGATTTGAATTTGCACTCCAAACACTGAGGTTTTGAAGTTTACTTTAATAGGTGAGAAAAAGAGAAACTGATTCCTTGAGATCCATAAACCTGGAACTTCAGTTGTTTCAACTTTTAGTATTCAGCTAGGAAGTTGTCCAAAAGTGGATCTGTTACCTCATGTGCAATAAGCCAAAAGGCAGACAAGGGCAGAGATACTGATTTTATTACAACGTTGTGCAGGTTTGGGTGCTAGGCGGCTTTTCCACAAAGCTAGCACACCCAAGCTTCTGAATTAACAGTTATTTATACACAAAGCATTAACATATTCAAGTTCCTAATAAACATGCATTGTAATTGTATTAAATAATTGGTTAAAGTCTCTTTGCCCAGTGTGTAAATTGGTACGCATGCTTAGTTGTTCTTCAACTTCATCATTTGAGTTGGTGGTATAAATGGGGTAGGTGGTCCATGAGTTGGTGGATGCAATCTCCCCATGCTGGAATTGCCTTTGCCCTAGTTACCTGTGGGTTTTTTGGCAAGCTTAAGTATTTCTTCATGGTTTACTAGCTGGGCTAGTAATACATCCATTAAACTTCTGCTCGACAGCCATCTCTCCTTTAAACAAAGGCACATTTTTTAGATAAGATTAGCTTCTTGTCTGGCTTTAAATAAGCAAGGAAAAGGCTATACAATGGACGTCTCTAGCAGCGGTGTCTCGGGAGAACTTAGTTCGGATGACAAGGGCATCCCTGGGCATGCTTTCTCTGAGACAGAGTGGAGTACTATTGTCCTCAGGATCTCAGAGTCTAAAGGCTGGCGTACTGAAAGCAAAGAAGAAGCATGAATGTAAGCTTTTTTTTTTAAAAAAAAAAAAAATGAAAATATCAAGTTCAAATTTAGGAGTATGGTAGAAATTAATTTGAACAAATACTCAGTGTGAAGAGGGTAGGGTCCCTGTGGAGACCTTGGGAGGAGCATGATGCACAGAGTAGAGCTTGCAGAATGAAGCCTTGGGGACAGCTGTTAGTACAGTTTCTACAAAAAGTGACTTCCCCCTTCCCCCAAACCAATATTGAAATGAGCTGTTAACAGAAAATAGGTAGACTTTTAACAGAGTACGTCATTACTGCTTCAGAGTTTATCCAGGTAACGACTAGGGGGTGATCCACAGTAAGAAGATGCATCTTTATATTCTTCTCTTATGTAAAATGTGTTAGATTCTCTAGTAAAAAAAAGTCCTCAATATAACCTAACACTATATCATATATGACAAAAGCTCTTTCAAGCACAACTTCAGACACTGTGAAAAGCACTATGCATAGCAAGTAGCTTGTTTTTTTGAATTGTTTAAAATCTTCAGTGTGTTCAAAACTCTGACTTAAGATACACATAGATACAGATACACAATGTGTTTGTATTTTTATTTGTGTCAGTATTTGAAGGTAAAAGGTTACACTTGAAATGAAACTAGACATACCAGCACAGAAAAGACTTGCCAGAAACTGACTTGGTGTTGGGTAGGATTTGTAGGATTCACAATTAATACAAGAAAAAGAAATAATTCGAAATTGTAAAATGTCCTCTCTTTAACAGTGAGATTTTCTTCAAGAAAAAGATGATTCTTAGTAGCTGCAACTGCAAGTGGAAATAAAAGATGAATCATTTATTTTGAATGTTCAAATTATGATGGAAAAACTGGTCCTTATATGAAATATGTGTATGAAAAAACTCAAAGATCATTTAGGGGAATGTGTGAATTAATTAAGGTTTGCTTTGTTTTGCTTTCCTTGAGGAAAAAGCTTTTACTGTTGGTATTGATGGAAAGAATGATTGCTTGGAAAGTAAACCGGTTTTTTAGAAAGGAAACTGTTAATCCCCTTAATCTACAAGGAATGAAGCAATAAACTCCTAAATAAGCAGTAAACTGATGGAAAGTCACGCTTAATTCTTCTGAAACAGTTTCTAATTCTAAGCATTCTTAGTAGCTGTAGGAGAATGATGTGCATTACTGTTTGTACTTGACTTCAGGTATCCATAGTTCAGTCTCTCAAACTATAATACTCCTGGGTTCTTTAAGCAGTCCTAGATCACAACAATTCTTAGTATTCTTTTAATCCTCTACATATAGGTAGCTGAGATAACAGAAATCTGATTTTAAAGAAATTCTAATTGGTTTGTGTGGTTTTGAAAAAGCAGATGGGATCTGTAGTCATTTTCGTTTAGGCTAATTGAGATGTTAAAGTTGTGGCATTTTATCTGTAACATATGCTGAGCTTTCTATTACCAATGCTGTTCCTTGAGCAATGATGTTCTCTAGAATCCAGGGTCTCTCGGGGGTTTTCCCTTGCTACTAGACAGTGATGAATTTGGAACATTGTTCCTTTTCAGATGTCTTTAAAGAATGGCAGTAGCATGTTAGAGTTATGACCCGAAAACGTGTTTAGTCATCTAGATATAGTACGAAGCCCAAGTAAGTTGAATTCGGTTGGAAGCTCCTGATCCCAAGACTCCTCTCCTGGCATGTGGCAGGCTCACAAGGGGCTTGTATTGACCAGGGGACACTTGGCCACAAGGAAAATAATGATTACAAATGATTTCATTCAGCTGCTTTTTAAGAGTTGTTTTGGAGATATTCTCTTAGAAAAGTTCACACAATGACTGCATTTTGACAAAGGGAACCTTTGTAAGGACCACAGACTAGCACATTTATGGTATGTGATTAAGAGCAGGATGAACTCTGCTGAATAGCTTCAAAGGAGGTGTAAGCTTCAGCGAGGGGCTTCACTGAGCCTGTGGCACAGCTGTGATGGGTCTGTTCTTTCAGAAACCTTTCCTCTGAAAGGAAGCAAAAGAGCAGGTATTTTTCATAGATAGTAATTTGTGTAAAATGTTTCCTGTTTTCTTGATAAGAGAACTTGTTTACATTGAGCCTAGATTATTCCAGGCAATAGGAGACTGAAGAAACAAGTAGATGGAGTAGCGTGTTAGGCCACAAGATCACTACTGTGCATATCACTTTTTTTCTGAAAAGGAAAGACAAAGGTAACAGTTGTTGTGTTCTTGGCATAGAATAGCTGTTCCACAGCCAGGTAAAGTTGCAGAGTAATGCGCCTTTATTATCTTTAGCAAATATTATTTTAATTTAAAAAAAGGCAATTAAGAAACAATAAAGAAAAGCACCAAAGGATACATTTCTTTGAAACAGGAAAGTCTTGAAAATCTGAAGTATAAGTACCTGGAGATACTAATCTACTGGAAATCCTGTTTTCACTAGTTTTTATTTAACTTTCCCTGTCTGAAAACATTTAGAAACTAAAGAGACCTTTATATTTCTGTAAGGTTAATGTATGCTTTTATACTTTTTGAAGTTGACTTAAATGGCTTATTTCAATTTATAGTGTCCTTCTTCTCTCAAGACACTGACACAGTTATTCTTCCCATGCTGTTTTTCCAAGTGATATTCTTGATCTTAGCAATCTAAGATGACCAGCTCCTACGTACAGCACAGTGGCAAAGTCTGTTAATTTTTCTGTTTGATGCTAAAATGAGTCTGATGAAAAAATATGTTCAATTATTTTACCTGTCCCTTGGTTTTTTTTGACACAATACCTGTATTTTCCTCTTTTGGTTAGTTATATGCTTGCTATGTAAGGTATCAGTAAATAATTGAAACACAATTGCAGAGAGCATTATACACTTGTAATTAAGAGGCACTCTCTTAAAAAGAAAACCATTGAAGTAGTATAAATGCATACTGGATAATTTGCCCAGATAAGGCAACTATGAGAAGATCTGAAGGAACTGTTGATATTAAGTCCTAAAGCTTTCATCCAAACAAGATCAAATATATTTCTTCTGTCCTAATAGCTGAACTTGGATCTTAAGAAATAAAGTCTGTAACTATTCATTTAAAAATAAACAAAGTGTTGATGCAACTCAATTGATAACTGTTACAACTGAAGTCTAGGTAGCCTTAAGAACCTTTAAATTGAAAGCTTAAAACTTTAAAATGCCACTGGATTTTTAAAATTTTTTTATTATTATTATTCTGTATTAGATTGTACTCAAGGCTTCAAAATTTAATTGCTTCATGACTTACTTGCTTCCAGAAGTGTTAGACTTGTGCTTTAAGTTTTTCGCGGATGTTTTTTCATGCTTGCACCGCTGATTTGCTTTGACTGTGCATCGTTCTTTGAAACTCACTAAAAAGTGAGAGTGAGCAAGCAGAGCTAAATCCTGGACTGCCTTCTGCCTCCTCTCCCCCCCTTCCTGCTCGCCCTTTGCTACCCAGACTTCAGCTCAAGGGTCTGCTAGTCTAAGTGCAAAGGACTGAAAGTTTGCTCCATTACTTTTTACTTGTAGGTGTCTAGTAGTTCTGTTGTCTAAAAAGCGGTGGAACTAAAAGTGTGATAATATAAAATTCCAGCCTGTTAGACGTATGATCTGGTAAGAGGAGAGTAACTTAAAAACAGCAGCTAGCTTCCCGTGAAGTATGAGCTCAAGCTAGGACTTAGCCAGTGTGTATAACTTAGCTGATGCATCCAGTTTTGGTATAAACTGAAGCAAAGAGCGTTCAGGCCTGTTCATGGTACTAAACCCATAGAAGCCATCTAGGAGTCTTACTGTCCTTCAGCTGTGTTTCAGGAGTAGCCATAGGCATGACTGGAGGACTGCCAGGGAAAGTGTCACAGCTATGCTGTGGACATTCCCTCTCCCTTTGAGGGGAGGCAAAGGGCGCTGCCATCGCCTTTAACTCAATCTGTGTTGCCTGTAGAAGTGATGGAGCCCTTTACGTTTTGAAAACTGAATGTGTTTTGGGAACTTCTAACCTGTTTCTTCTCTTCTTTCATGCTCTCCCATGCCCCTCCACCCATCCCCACCCCCCATCTTGTTCCATCACTGAAAACATGAGTTTGGTCTTTGAATTAACAGTCCAAATTTTTTTTATTGGTAAAGAAACTTATTATCCTGGGGATTTTTTGTATTGTTTCAGACTTTTTGCAGACTCAGATTCACTCTTTGTGCCTGTAGCTACAGTGGGTTTTTGAAGATTTTGTTTCTCTAAAAATATATATATAATATATAAAAGACCGAGACACGCAGTGTTAGGGTCTAGAATCTAGGTCTACTGGGCCCATGCTGCAATTCAGCTCTCTTTTTTCCCTAAAGCTAAACTACTGCATCTTCAAACCAGCTTTTGTGCTCCCACTGCAAATGATTTGGATGGAGAACAGCTAACCAACATCAGAATTTGATTACATTGGTATCATCTAATCCGTACAACAAAAGGCTGTCTTTCAAGTCAAAATGACTTTCCCTGTCAGCTAATTTGGCTCTGGCGGTGTGGACGCATTGTTAAATGCTGTAACTAGCATGGGTCTTCATTTCTGATCACATCAGCTAATGGCTAACAGGAACGGCAGCGAGATGTGCATGTTTCTTTAGGAAATGCCATTCACAGTCAAGGGCAAGTTTTCATTAAAAAGTTAAAGAAAATAGCGAGTAGCAGCAGTGTAGCATGCATTTCAGGTTTTCTCTTTCTAGAGGAAGATGGAATTTCATTTTCTGGCAACTGTTTGGAACAGAGGAGCTGTCTTGAGGCAGAATATACATTCAAGAAGTAACTGTCTGGATACAGAAATGCAATTCAACAGATGAAATAACTGCAAGTGATGGAAGGCTTGCTGATTACAGCCTGCCATATGATAGCACCTCAACTTAATATAATTAATACTAAGACAGTTTCATAGATTTGGCAGTCACAGTTAAGATTGGACACAGAAAGGCTGGGTTCTGGGAACTGTTTCTGCAGTCAATGGTTCACAAATATACCCGTTGCTGAGGTCTTAGACAGTATATGGAATAAATATTAGTGTATGAAGGACTGTAGGACATCCAAGAAATTAGAATTGCATGAGCATGTACTTAACCATGGGCTTCTATTCAAGTAGCAATGGTAAAACTGTTTTAACCAAGGAGGTTTATGTATTACTTTTTTACAAGCTGTAATACAAAAGATTTTTGCTTCTTTGAAAAAGAATACAGGTATTTGAAGAACACACTGACAGTTTCATATATGGAGGAGGATTTTTTAGTGTGTAGATAAAAGGAAAAGAACAATCTAATGCAGTGCTGAAGTTGGATAAAAATGAAACAAAAGGTTCTGTGATCAGAGTAAAAAGGTACATGCCATGGTATAGTTTTTATTTTGTTCTTCTCTTTAACATCTCTCTAACTACTATACTGCAGTAGGTGTTCATATTCATACAGTGATTTCCATCATCGCTGGCCTATTTCAAATATTCCCCCCCCCCCCGTGTTGCTAGGGCTTTGGGGGGGTTGTCTTCTGTTTTTTTTTGGGGGGGACTGCTTCCCCTTCAGACCTTGCACTTGCTCTTGTCTGCTAGGCATGTTTTGCTGTCTTGTCAGACTGGAGCTCTTTCCAATCGCCTTACACGTAAAAATGAACAAAAGCATTCTCGATACTGAGACTTGGGTTGCTCTACCATCTGCTTTCTTCCTTTGGAGGAAGGTGCTGAACTGTTCACATGCTTCACTCTTTCTGATGTTTGCCTTATACGTGCTTCTTGTTTGATCACTGTCTCTATAGCTTATGCTTTGGCATGGCTCTTCTAAAGGTAAATGGGACTCAAATTAGTAAGAAGTTTTTTCAGTGTGTTTTGGAGTCAACAATGTTATATGGCTTATTTCCCCTGGCTGAAAAGGGAGGATGAGGAGGGTTTTTCTCATCCTTTGTTTTATCTGTATGTATTTCAAAGCCATAAGGTCAGAGAAAATGCTTGATTGTATTTTCAGGTTACTCAGAACAGTAAAAACACCCTAACAGTTGTGACCTTTTAGAGTTACTGTCACAGGACTAATCATTGAAAACTAGTGCTATGCGTGAGTGATGTACACCTAAGCATAGCAAAGGATGTTTAGTGCCAGTCACTTCTAAGGATCATTATTTTTATTATAATTGTTTACAGTAATAATTACAATCTGAATTATTCCAGGTTAACTAGGGGTTCATTAGAGTCCCTGCTAGAGGTTAGATGTTTATTAAGCTTGGCACTGTACTCTCTTAGTGAGGAGACACTCACCCTCTTGAAAAATTTATTATCTAGAGTGATATTACTTCCCTCTCTTTTGGTGTAAATAAACACATGTGCATGCAAATAAATGCAAAACAAAATAACCAGTGGCTCTCAACATACCAGTTTTTCTTGAAACAGTATATCTTCCTCACACTTCCACTCCTTCCCTGCTTAGGTCCTCTAGCTGCAAGTTCTTGGTCTTAAAGCATTTCACAGACATTCCACATATGTGCAGACCATGAATGCCACTTACCCTGCGGAACAGATACACTGGAAAATACAGAAGGGGACCGTTCTGCCTCAGGTCGTCTGGTCTTTGCTGACAAAATGAGCAACTCGTATGCTTCTGGGTGCTGTGCAGTGCCCCAGGTCCTCTGTTATTTGTGAGGCTTTTATGGGGAAGGGAGAAGTGAAAAAAGGAGGGTCTCACTTTTCACACTATCTTCCCAGCTGTACGAAGGCAGGCAGACCTATGTATTGGCCAATGTAGAATCTCCTCTCGCAGGACCTGAACATGGAGTGGTCTGGCAGGGCCAGGAACTAAATCTTCTCCCATCTGCTCTATAATGAGAGATTTAGAAATAGATAGCTTGTGTAATCACTTCAGAACAGAGAAAGGATCTTCAGAATTACTACAGAAAAAGTGAAAGTTCTCACCACCTCAGTTTTGCACCCAAAATTGGCTTGGCAACGAGTTTGATCCAAATGTTAAGTAGTCTTTCGGTGCCACATATATCCTTTTGAGTAACACTTACAAACAGTTTTTACACTTCATGTTCTAGTTGAGAAATAAACACTTATTGCAGTAGGCTACCCAACAGAGTTCCTGTGCAGATATTTGTTCCCTAGGAACCTGAGTGGTGTTCTCCTGGATTCCTTCTTGTGTTGCAGAAGCAGCATCAATTAAATGGGGGGAAGCCAATCCTGAGGAAAACAGAACAAAGCAGATCTAGCCACCAAACTGGCGTGTTGGAGATTTGTCTCATCTACGGCTATGCACTCTGTGAATACGCATGTTCCTTCAAACAAACATGGCACTGCAGGACAATGTCTTGTGTTCCCTGATCTGTTGACATTATGTCATATTTGCTCAAAATATAGGTGGAACAAGACTAAGAGCTCAATCTGATCTTCAGACAGTTCTGTTGATGGAATTTAATTAAAGCATTCCTTAATTATACATATGCTGTTGTGAACAGATTAGCATCCCCTTCTGAGAAGTTCACAGTACTTTAGTATTCTGTGTAAGAGTTTCTGCAGTAATATTGCAGAAGTTTAGGAAAAGAGGTGTGCTGAGAAAAAAGGAGAGAGGGAGAAATTCACTGTATAAAGCTTACCAAGAGTAAGCACACTGTGGGTAGCTTCTTGGGTTTTCAGTGTATTTTAGAAACTGTGTTTAACTGTGATCGTACATATAATGAGAAGTGGAGAGACGGTAGGATGACATACCTGGCTACGAATTGAATGATGTGAAATATTCAAGTTCCTTAAGAATCTTACACTATAAATTGTTCCCATTCTCACACATCATATTAAAAAATAGCACAGTAAGAGAGATTGTAAGTTCTATTGTGCTCACCAAATATGTTTACAAAAGTTGTTAACAATAACAGCACTGAAAAAAGTCTACAAACTGCCTCTGCTCTACAGTGGCTAAACATGTTCAGTGCCTTTATTTACTTTGGCCCTAAGAGATATTAAACTAAGAGAGAACTGGGGGGGGGGGGGG
>Ga0181612_171636_pt1 | contig 13636 bp, 2 predicted proteins | sample HoacroProtozoa21_FD_119630 | JGI IMG/M metagenome (GOLD analysis project Ga0181612, IMG submission 119630) | Hoatzin crop microbial communities from Cojedes, Venezuel. Combined Assembly of Gp0051906, Gp0051904, Gp0051908 | reverse complement strand
CTGCCATTTTGCTACCATTTTTTGATGGTGTCATCTCCCCCGTCAGGCTACTCATCTAGAGCACTTCTGACCATCTGAATCTCATATTCATTGCTAGAATGGTCTATAAAAAAAATCGCACTTCAAAAAAAAAGTATTATTATTGTTGGATTTGAACAGTACATGGAGACAATGTAAACAAGATCCAAGAATAACTGCTGGAGAATGATGTTGGCTTCTCATCAGAGCTAGGTCATCTCATGTGCAATTCCACCTTGACAAGTGAAAGTATCTGTTATGTCATCAGTATGCTTGTCATAACAATACAAGATGAAAATACTCACATCTTGAACTTCTTTATGTACTGGTCATCACAAATACTCCAGTTATTTTTTGCAGCAAAATCATTAAGAATGAACCATATTTTCAGCCCAGTTACACACAAACTGGCAAAGGGCAAAATGCTTTTTGCTAACAGCACCTTTAAAGTGGGCACCCATCTTTAAAGAAGTGATTCACCAAATGATGCAGGAAGAAAAGATGAATGCCCTTCCTTCTCCTTCCCTTTCAGCCCAGTTTGGGGTTGTAGTCCTGTATTTCTCATTTGCTGCTCCTTTTGATCAGCTCTGAACTGACAGCTTCCCTTTGGTGTTTTTAAAATTTCTCCGTTCATTACCCGATCCACCTGACCCTTAGATGATTAAGAGCTCATTAAATGGTAGAAAGTTCCTATGGGATTTTGTTCAGCCAAAGACCTAAGCCTCATCTAGAGAAGGAATACACCATGACATCTGAGTTTTATGGCCAAGAGCTGAAATCCCTGAGGTTCTGTCTCTTCGGCAGCACATGGCAGAGCCGCTTCAGAAACAAAGTTCAGTGGAAATGCAGAAATCAACTGCAAGGTCATTTGCACAGCCAGAGCTACCAGAAAAAGACAGTTGATCCTGAAAGGCTATAGCATTCCCAAGTTTGGGCAGTCTGCAACACATGCCAGAGATCAATTAAGAAATCCAGACACTAGCGTATTAGAGGACTCTGCAAGTGGAATTCTTTGAGAAATGCGTTTGTTGGAACCTTGAGAAAACTGACACATTTCCACAAAGCATTTATGTTGCAATGAACTGGAATTTACTAACAACAGGAAGAGCAAGTGGCTTTTTTAGGAACTCCTATCTTTATTGCATAATGCCTATTTTACTACCGTAGTAAATTTCAGTTTCTTGCCATCCTATTGCTTATTACAGCTAAACATCAATGATTTGGTTTTCAATGGTTATGGTTTTTAAGAAGAAAGAAAAATAAAGGCAAACCAGAAACTATTAATTCTGGGAAAGCGGACAGACAGAGATCATTAACGTTTAACGTACATATTGTACGTTATTTTACTCATCATCTGAATCCACATCACAGCAGTATCATTGCTGATAGCAGAAAGTAAACTTCAAGTAAGACTTGTGTTACTGTTTATAATTAAACTCAGCAACTGCATAGTGGTCTATCAGATATTTTCCTTCTCTTACTTTGAAAATGATAACAACCCAAACTAATTTGATTTTTCCATATTTGCAAATTTTATAATAGACTGAAATCCTGAGGGATTCCACAGCAGATGGATGACTGTGTTATTCTAATTACAACTACCTACGGGTTGAGAAAGCTGTCATTTTTTAAGATAATCAATTTCTCATTTCAAGAAACATGATAAACACCGAATATCTATGCATTGTACTGAATCCACTTGCATGAAAATTGTAGCTTCTCTTCATTAAAATTAAACAACTGTTAGAAACCATTTTTCAGTTCCTCAACCCCAAATTTCTTCAAGAGAATGGTGGATACACGCAATTACAAGTGCATGCTTCCTTTACTTAGACGTGCAGTCAGAAAAATGCATCTGAAATATAGATCACCTTCTTTCAATTCTTTAACTTTACCCAATTCAGAATAACATCTCTACTGTAAGAGCAGTTCCAGGATTTAGCTTAGAGAGCATTTACACACATGTATATGGGAAAAGACACTGTGAAATAACATGACATTCAATAATGAATTGATCTCCTTGGAAAAAATCTGATACTTCATACACATTAGCACAAAATCCTGGGAAACGAATACAAATCTGATCAATCATTATTCAAACAGTGAGAAACCTAATTTTAAGTAAACAAGGTCTGATAAAGATTTGAGCATGTTTTGTTCATCCCTTCTGCAGAAACATAGGAAGCGTAACACAGACTTGGAATGCAAAGCACACTCCCTGTCTTCACAGGAATGCCACACTGTATGTTTTACGATGTAGAAAAGAACCTGAAATGAGTATAAATTTAGCTGTACAATTGATTCGTACAATTAAGCCCTTTTACTATTTCAGAGTGGAGTAGGTCATAGGTTCAATTTTAGAGCCAGATTTTTGTTTCACTTTCATGTCAATCAGCATGAATTTTTTCTTCTAAACTAATTTCCCTGGACAACATTCATTGCTACACCTGACTGAAAAAAGCTGCTGTGATATTTTAGTAACTCTTATCCTACAAAACTTAAAAGAAAATCTTGATGAAACATGTGCTGTTTGCCTGAGCAACACACTTTCCCGGACTGGAGAACTCATCACAAAAAAGCATCTGTGATAATGCTGCTGCTGACAGGGAAAGAAAGCATTAAGACAACACCAGCCCTTTGCCTGCATTTCACGAGTTTCTTACCACCAGACTACTGACTATCCTTGAGAAGGCTTCTCACTCTCCCATTTCCAAGCTTGCCTTCATTAAAGCACATGGAATATCAAAAGCATTTGCAAATGAAAACTGTTCATCAGCCAACCCTTTACATTTCTGAACTTATTTGAGAACTGAGCAGGCAAACTTACCCAGCTTTAATGTCCAATAGTGCCTGTATAAGACTGAATGAAAAAAGTATTCAGAAAATACAGAAAGGAATGTCGTAGAGACTGGGCTGGTTTACCATGGAAAGTAAATCTGCCAAGCTCAGGAAAATCAAGAACTGAGGCTTTTACTATTGAATGTTTGTTTTGTCTCTGTACCTACTCTCTGAGACTTTCCAGTCTAAAAAATTAAATTAATGTATGCAATTGCCACAGGATTTTAAAACCTGGTGTTTCTTCAAAATTGGCACTAAATTTTAGATAAATAATGCAGTGCTGTTGCCACCTCCACATAATCAATGGTTCATGGTGAAACCACACATCAATGAAGTAGAAGATCCAGGTTCAACCTTCCTGAACGTGTTTAAATCCTAGCTTTGAAAAAAAGGTTGAGAAGAGTGGATTGAAACTAAGGTACTGGACATCTAAGTGAACAGAGTATGGACTACTACTTCCCTTCATTAGACTTCTTCCACACTGGATGGAAGCACTGAGCCATTATGATGATTAAGAAACAGCAGGATGCTGTCTTCACTGGGGAGGGCATCCACTTGGAGGTTGCACAGTTAGATGTCAGTTCCTCTATTCAAACCAAGCTGGTTTTCCTGTTTTTCTAACAGGAAATGCTAAGATAATCCTGAAAAGTTAGCCCTGAGGGCTATACCGTTCTCTAAAGAAATGCAAGATAGGCGTTGCCCAAGACAGAAAGAAAACTACACCTGGGCCTTCCACGTCACTGGAGAATGCGTGATACTTTGAACTGTGACCTAAAAAGAGAGATGTACCCAAAGGAGCAAGAGGGGCAGTCTAGGCATCTGTGAATCATTTATGTCATGAAGACATTATGCGTGCTTTTAAAGAAACTATAAAAATCATCATTTGAATTGGCAAATGTCAGAAACATGTAAATAGCAAGTCTTACGAGTCCATGAAAATATTTTTGTTGCTCATTATTCCTCCTGAGAAGCTGAAAAGTAAATGACAAACTAATGCAGGACAACAAAAGAACCTTTTACGATTTTTTAAGGAAAAATAAAATAGTGACAGAAAGAACTGTCACTTCAGCAACTCTCTTCATTAAGCAAAGAGAGAGATTCTCAAATAAAATTAAGAGTATTCTGTTAGCAAGCTTTCAGAGGTAAAGGCCACTATATAAAAGTAAGAGATCCTTTAAATTACTAAAGAGGTTTTATGCTCTGAAACTTCAAAGTCAAGTCTGAAGTCTCCAAGGATACTACGTTTGCATCCTGTGGATGTGAGAATAAAATAGCAGTATGAATAACAGGCTTTCCCCAAACCAGGCTTGGTTCTCCAGAGTTAGCAGCAAAGTACTCTAAATGACGGAACTACAACCTAAGAGAAAAGTCCTGGACAGACAGTAAAGAATGAAAGAGCATTTTCCAACAGATACTAACAATGTTTCTACATCTTCTAATTTTGCAAGTGCTTCAAAATATTAAAATGTACTACCTTACACGCAGAATAAACAAACTTGATGATTCATCCTTTATTCCTGGCTGTAAGCACAACATCTGTTCAAAACTAACACTCAGATGACTCTGCCAACAACAGTAGTTCTTTAATACATATCCTTTAATGCAATATAAATTGTATACCTTTGGGTTGATTATATATTATGGGGTTTTCAAAAGGTGAGCCAGATTGCTTACACCATCTTAAACATTCATGCCACCAGCTTTGCAAATCACTCTATAATAGGTGTCAACAAATACTTCAGATCACACCCTCACCTGCTCTGCATCTCCTTCTCTCCATCACACATACAGAAATGTGAAAGCCCATCACTAGTAATTATCTGTACTGTTTGCTCAAGCATATCATCTTTTGCTCCAAAGCGAAGTATTTCCCACCAGTTAAGTAATGAATTTCTGAGTTGTTAAAGAACATTTTAAACAACCCCCAAAATGTTACAGACAGATGCATTTAAAAGGGCAGTAATTTAAATATGAAGAGGCTGCATGGCAATAAATTATTAGGAAACTAACCTTTATAGTTTCCCGTGCCGAAATAACAATCCGATCGGCTTTCAGAAAGATGGGACACAAATGTTTCAATTAATTCTGCCAAAACTGCAAAAAGTAAAAACCCATTAAAACATTAGAGACAATGAACAAAATGTGGAACTACATTACCTAACAGAATGACGATATGTGAGAAACTAAAGCTGAGTGAATTTCTGCATGTTTATTCATGGTTTTATGGGGGAACAATTCAAAGCATGCATTGCACTTTTCCATTCCTAACACCATTCCAAACTTAAATTAAATTTTAATAGCTTTACTGAGAACATAGTCACTGTAAACGGAAAGAGAATCCCATATTATCTTTATATCCTCCAAGGATTACTTCAGAATTTGTTACACAGTTTCAATATGAAATGAAAATTAACTATAATTAAACTACAATATCTTACCGTATTTGTCTGTGTATGTAGACAGGACAGAAAAGAAAAAAAAAAAAAAGGGAAAATACCCAACAACCTCCACACAACAAAAAACCCACACACCATCCCAAAATGATGTTAACAGAAGTTTTAGGGCTGTTTCAAAAAAATACAATATAAACCCATCTATGCCATCACAAGATAAAAAATATTCACTTAAAATTAAGTAACAGGAGCATTTCCTTTGGGAAATTCTGTATTTTATGATGACCACAATGTTCTTACTCAGTTCTTGCCATGCAGCTTTGAGTCTGCAAATATTGCATAGGTGAGATGTTGACATCTGGCCACCGTGTAGGAAATCGTAACTCCCACCTTAACAGGATGTTAGCCAGGAAGTTAGCGAGAACTCTCAATGACAAATCATTAGCAAAACCTATTCCCAGTTCCTCAGTTCTGCTAGTTCGAGGCTACTGCAGCTGAGCACACTGCCACCTTACAGACTGAAACCAAGGAGACAAGCCAGCCTTTACACAGACTGCATGGAGGAAGCCCACGCTGACATGAGCCATGTTGAGAATTTCAGATAGCAGCAATTAACATTTTTTTATCAGTAAATACTACCCTAAAACAGCTGTTGTTGTCATGATAAATGGGATTTAAAGAACAGAGACGTAACCTTCTCTTCACAATAACACAAAGCAAGGGAGCGTACTTAAAGAGTGACGAGTGCTGCCACCCATGGGATCTCCTGCCTTAAGCCTGCACCTGACCATTTCTGCAGTGGGACGGCATTTCAGCAGCACTGACGCTTCAGCCCCTAGTCACCTACTCCTGCACGTAACTCCATGCACCCACAGGTGGTTTGGCTGTTTGTAGACCCAATAATTGCACTAAACCCTTTTAGTGGCTAGCTGTACGAACAGCCGTAGCAGCACAAGTAGGGCATAAGAATCTCTGGTGGTGGTGGTAACAGAGAAAGCTAGAAAATTCTTGAACTAGCCTTGCTGACAGGAAACTAACACGGAAGGAGACCGCCCTGCAAGCCACTTCATGGGTGCGGAGGAGGAAGACGGAACCTCCACCCACAGTCTGATGCTTGTTATGCCAGAAAAACAATGAAGAAAAAGATATCATAAAGACAATTAACACTCCTTCCAACCATTTTAAACAAACATGCGGACATTAAATCATGATTTTTTTTTCTTGATTAGTTGTCTCAAACATTTACAGAAATTCATTTACACTTAATGAGTCCAAAAAAAGTTTTTAAAGGGTTGAGTTTTGGTGATACTGTGTTCATGGGTAGGGCAAAAGGGAAAAGATGTTTCACTACCACAGCTAAACACAGATTTACAGTTAGAGTAGCCGACTCCCAACAGTGACAAAATTAATTCTGCATTGTAAAGGACTACTAAATCAAACCAAAAAAATTACATGTCTAATTTATATTCTTCTGCATTTTCATGGAGAGAAGAAACTGCTAATTAAACATAATATAGCTATTTTTAATCATGGTTAATAAACCACATGGGGCTAGCAAAAGGCAATTGATTTTATACAAGAGCAACAGTGTATTCATTTTGTGAGAATAAACAATCTCACTAATCTTCACTAATACACTTAGTGGAATTTGGTCCACAAACAATGTCAAAAATATTCATGTCAAATGAGAAAAGTTGTCTATACCTGGAGCTTTAGACAGCAAAAAGCAGAATTAAACTTAAAATTTATAACTAGCTAGATGTTTACTGTATGACTATTAGTACTGTGATTACTGAAATATGCCATACTATAATAACAAACAGGAACTATGTTAAAAAAGACTAAAATACCACTTAATTCATAAAGTTTAAAACCAAGCCAGAATGTTGTACTTATCTTCTGTTTTTGTTGGAAGGCATCCACACACTTGACCTAGCAGTCAAATATTTCAGTTCAGTGCTTGAGTTAATGGGAGAAGTGACAGCTCAACTGCTAAGTAATTTTTTGAAACTCAAGCACTAAATTGATTTCCACCATTTGAAAGTATTTATCTAAGTGCCTATCAGGATCTCTGAAAAGCTTTTAACCAAGTTGGAGAGAGGAAGACACGTGTAAGAGTTTATCAAAACAAATTTGGTTAGCATACAAACAGAGGGTTTTCACAGGACATTGTCTCTTCCAAAAGAACATCCATGTGAAATGACAAGTAGTTGTTTTAATTTTTGTCTTTTAATGCTACACCATTTAGCTGCCATTTGGACACTCTCTGAAAAATCTTCATAAAGGTGGACACTGACTCAGTGATCTCCCATTTAACTGGAAAAGTAGACACGACTAATTTAGGAGGATTTGCCTCAAGTAGTTGATTTGCCTGTTTCTCTTCCTGTCAAAGCCTAGATGCCAATGCACAGAAAGCTCTTATCTAGATGTACTAAAGGTGCTTCAGGGAGGCCACAAGCATTGCAAAGAGCAGTCCAAAAGAGGCCAAGACTTAACCTGATCAGGGGCTCGATCCGTGGTTCTCTAGCTAACCTAAGTGACCCAAAGACATATGCAAAGATGCTAAACAACTAGCACCTATATCCCTAAAATCCACAGTTCTGTGGAACCTTTATAGAAGGAATGACTAGAAGAATGCCTTTGTCTTAGCTTGTTGTGCTTACAACAACAGAATGTAGAAGCTGGATGTCTACAATACAATCTGTTTTTAGATGATCAAGAAAAATCCCACACATTCAGTCCTGCCACACGAAAAGACATGCATGCCTGAGGAAGGTTTGCATCTCCTTTCAGTGGTTCAGTAAAGCCATTCAAAACTGGATCTTGATGTTTGACCACGGACATAACTTAAAAGCTACAGTCAGAGGTGATGCTTTAGCAGAGAATATACCAATCTAGGGATGAAGACGGACATTCCCAAAGGTAATGCAATACCACAGAATTTAGCACAAAACCACTGACCAAGTCAATGGGATGGTAATCAACACGAGAAAAGTCAATTAGAGATACTGATCCTACACAGTATGCTCAAGAATTTTCTGATAAGAGTTCAAGCAGGTTCTATAGATTTACCATCTGGTATACTGACACCAGATCACAAAATATTTTAAATATCAATACACGCTACACTATACAGTCATTGAACCCAACGTCGCCTTTGCTGATTATGTTCTGGTTCAACTGCTGTTAATCTTAGTCTCCCTTCGAAAGGGCCCAGTGCAAGAAGCATAACTACGCATTTTTGTTCTGTAATCCTTGGAGTTTGGTCCATCTGTAACTGAAAAGAAAGTTTTAATTTCTTAGGATCTGAACTGAAGCCTCTCAGTCCTCTGAAATCTGGGAGAGCTTCACACACTGCAAAAGCTACATGGCAGCACGGCTGTCCCTCGTAAAATAATTTCAATGAACACGACGTTGTCTCAAACCACACAGCTAGCAGATATTTTGCTGCTTCTGAAATATCTCCAAGCAGATATGCATCATGTGAACAGCTTTGCATTCACCTTAAATTATCAGTACTTACACTTAGCTTATAATATTACTGTTCTTTTGCAGCGTGATTTTCTTTGTTTAGCATTTCATTATGCTATTCTATTTTCATACTTTATTTTTTTGTGCGGTTTGTGAAAGCACTTGCTCAAGTCCATGTGAGGCTTAACAACAATTCCATGGATACTTTCTTGATGACATTTACTTCCAGTTCCATCTCAGCTGGAAACAGTTATTCAGAGGCAAGCATACTTTTTTGCTTTGGGTTAGCAAATCTTAATGACTCCATAATTCCTCATTCTAGCTTCTAGTACCTCCAATAAAGTTACAGAAAACAACTCACACAGGTTTTGAGGCTGTGAGTGGATAACCATAAAGCACAAAAGGCAAGAATTTTCTTTCTTTTTGTAAGCCACCTACCTTAAATCTATGTTCTGGTTTTTGTAAAAATACAGTTTTTCAACAAGCAGGAAGACAGACTAAAATTTTCAACAAAAATTTCATATAATCCAAGAAGATATCATTCTAGAAAATATGCTGCATTCAAATAAAGTTGATTTTACAAAGCTTAAATTATTTGTACTTCACATTATTTGACATAAAAAACCCCTTCACTGAACTACCAGATCAGTCATGCAAGAAAAGTAAATATACCATTTTGCTAGAAAAATCTAGGTTTTTTTTATTACTACTCTTCAATTTATTTTTCTTATACTAGCAGAAACTCATATAAAATACATTCATCTGTTTCTGAATGGTTATGAATCTCTACCTGTTCACCCTTTTATGTCTAAATACATGCATTTGTAGACGTTTACAATATAACGTATAAGTGCATATATGCATTATACACAAATACATACGCATTCTGTCTACACACACATTCTTCCAAATGGAAGGCAAAAGCTCTGATTAATTTACAGTCACCTAAGACTATAGACTCAAGCTTGTTTCAAATAAGCAATAAGAACAGAATGCTCTGAGAATTTAGAAACATTCAATAACTATTGATTTTAAACACATTATGTAAATGAAAAATTTCTTAACTATTTTAATATTAAATCAGTTCCTGTATAAATGACTTCCTTAAGACTTCTGAAACCACACTATAACTTTTATATTGCTGTTTAGTTTGACATAAAATTCAGATCTTTTATGTAAAACACATGCTGGTTTACTTTGATCCCATATAGAAGATATTTCATCTGTCTTCACTGTCAGTTGTATTAATTGCTTACCTAAGCAATTTCTGAACACCTAGCTTCTTTATTGCTAAACAAGTTCATATGATATTAAAAGTGAATTCTGAGGTCTGATTTCTGATGATTTATGTCATATGGGTGATTGCCATTTTTGTTTTGGACGGTTTCTTGTTTTAATTGATCTATACCAATGGTCCTTCATGAGCTCACTCTTCACTAGAAAATACACATGAAAATGAAGAAAAACCTGAATGAGTCGGTTCTTTGATGTTTAGTATGGCTTAATTCTGAAATTTTTTACTGAAATTGGCCATTAATACAATTTCCCCACCAGCCTTAAAGTCATTCACTGATCTTTGGGAAATGTCTGGTTTTTCTCAGCCTCTCTGTCGTTTTCTCAGCATCTCCATAATGGATCCTTTAGAGATATGAAACAGAGACTTATATTTGAGCCCTCTTTCTGTGTCAAATTTCACTGAAAACAGTCAACACAGAGTGATGATGGCCATAAGGAGACAAAAATAGGACATGAGGCATAAGCCTGGTTTTCTCAGGAAAATCCCACTGAAATAGGTCTCATAATCAACACAAAATTATGACTACTTGTAAAGATAATGTAATCCTCATTGAAACTTTAAAGAACGGTTGCCTACTAGTGGCCTTCTGTTTGCTTGCTTTAACTCCATAGGCCATACTTACTTGTTCCACTGATGATACCTGGCTTGGCTTTCATGACTTTGCAGAACTGTTTTCTACAAATTTCTGTCCACCCAGTTTGCTTCTTTGGACTTTTTAAGAGTGATAAGAGCTTGTCAAGATCTTTATCTAGAAGAAATGAAAAATGAGTGTTATTCTGTAGTGATAGACTTGGCTCATTTTTTCTTCTTCCTTTTTTTTTTTTTCCTCTTTTGTTTCTTTTAAACTTACCACGTAAGTAATAAGAAGCTATTAGTTAGAGTACCCCAGAGACAAGTAGACGCATTCAGAAACTAGAAACTATTCCAGTGGAAAACAGGAAAGTCAGACACACTTGAGAGCCCTGACATTGCCTGGTATTTTTGGCAGACCTCATACATTTGGAACAAATGACTAAATAAATATCCCTTATCCTATGACAACTAAACTGGAGAAGAAGTATTAATGCTGACGACATTCTGCTTGATACAGAACAGAAATATTCATTCTACTTACTGCTGTGTTTTGAACATTTAAGACATTACTGAGGCACATTTTATAACTCCACTACAGTTATTACTTCCCTGTCCTGAAATGATGACAACTGGAAAGACATTTTAAAGCAAGTAGTTTGGTATTTCCATGTAATTTCACCACTCTGAGAATCTAAAACAGAAAAGATAGGCAAAGATCCTCCACCAAGTATCACTGGTTTAATAATAAAACCGTGAGGTGGCAGCACCACTTTGCAGAACATGAAACGAAGCGCAATAAGACAGCAATGTAACAGTGTTCCACAGAAAATTTCTGCTTCTTTCTGCAAGCAGGTTTCCCTCAGATGCTTCCACTACGGACAGATATTATGGCACACATGTGTATGCCTTCAGGTTGCGAGGCAAATCTATTGATTAAATCTGGTGAAAACACACTGGGCTGCCCATGCTACAAGAAGTCTTAGAATACCTTTGCTGGTAATCTCCAGCGTTTCCCAAATTTAGCACAAGGACTTAAAACTGGGACAAAAAGTTGCACTAAAAGTATACTTTTGCTGTCACTGAAATGTCACCTTGCAAGTTTTGTATTAGTATTTAGAGAAGCTTAGAATTTTAAATTGAGTTATCTGAAGCATCTAGGTGCACCCCACATGCTTCAGCCCAGGGCCACAGGCTCTTTGTTGTTGCTGTCAGAGGCTGCAACAATACAATTCAGGCATTTTCTAACTTCTGATTGCTTGACTTTTTACCTGAGCACATTAAAACACAGTCTTTTGGTACAACTGTTATATGAAGAACAAATGTATCAGATAACGTTTTTCATTATATGTTCAGCTTGCTTACAAAAACAAAATTGCAGGACTGTTTACAAAAAGATCTTTATGACAGATTCCTTTTAAATGCAAAGAATGTATTTCAAATATTGCTCCTTACTGTTACTTTTACCTTGTTATTAAAGACACATTCTCTCTTTACAATAGGGAGACGTACCTTCAAAATTAAAATTGCCATCGATGCAATGACAAAAGGACAGTAAGTATGTTCTCTTCTCTCTTGGCTAAAGTGATTTATTTTTCCCTCTATTTCCTACTAAGTTAGAGGAAATTACACATACTTTATAAATTTTCTAGAATAAAATATCACAGGCTGAGGTAGTAAATTTCACAACCAGCTGAGTCTCAGAGAGGTTTGAAAACAGAAGAACCATAGCGACAAATGTAGAACCAGCATGTGTAATCCTACATGAAAATGTTAAGTTGGCTTTCAACAATATGATGTCTGTACTTCAAGCCTTAAGAATTTTTTCTTTAAATCAAACGTCTTCTGCAACAAAAATGTCTCCCTCGGATTTCACCCTGAACAATCAATATTCGAAAACTACCACAACACATGATGACATGGCACACTGAATAATGTATGCAAGGTAGCAATTAAAAGAATGCATACATATGCTTTAGCAAATCAAAAAAGAAATACTTTCTTTCCACATGCAAGATTTGTTAAAAAATGCTAACATATTAGGAAGGACCAAATTCTGACCAAATTCTATTTTTCTGAAGGCAGAACAAATCTCAAGTTCAAATGTTAAGTCTTTTTGGAACGTAATTTTATGTAAGATAAAACTCATCAAAGTCATTTTTTCCAGCAGAAATTCCTGAACCTACAAAATGGAAATAATTAGAATGCCTCCCCTCATGTAACCTGGATCTCAGCATACCTGATGCTGCTACGAAATATCTTCTGGTCAACTTCAGGGGTAAAAATAAAGGTGGTATCTGTAATAAGGTGAATGCACATGCGCTCGTTCCAGCTGTGCACAGTCCCTTTGCTATGCGACTATGCAGTTCCCATCACTGTCAAAGGATCCTAGCCTATACTACTACTACTTATTCACTAAGGTGATGAAGGTTCTTCACACCTTCCAAACTCTCCTTAGTTCTGTTTCTTCACTTTGGAAAAAAAAAAAAACACTATAGAAACAAATTCTGTCATGACAAGAGACTTCTGATTAAAGATTCAACAACTATTTGAACCAATCTACAGCTATTAGGAATACTTGCTATTTCTTTAGAATATTTCAGTATTCAGTTTTCCAATAAAACTTCATTGTTTCCACAAACAAAATACTATTTTCAAATTATCTTATTCTTTTAAGATAATTAGAATATTTTCAATAGACTTATGATACTGCATGTAATTTTTTTTAAGCTGGTCTAAAGACCTTAATGATTCATAATCGGTAAACTTATCACTGTCACTGGAATTTATTATATGATATATAGTGTTTTTTAAAAAAGCTGATTATAACTTATTATAATAATTACTCCAAATTAACTAACACAAAATGGTATCCTGGGGTGCATTAAGAGGAGTGTGGCCAGTAGGTCGAGGGAGGTTCTCCTTCCCCTCCACTCTGCCCTAGTGAGGCCCCATCTGGAGTACTGTGTCCAGTTCTGGGCTCCCCAGTTCAAGAAATATGGGGAACTACTGGAGACAGTCCAGTGGAGGGATACGAGGATGATGAGGG
>Ga0181612_136478_pt1 | contig 13636 bp, 8 predicted proteins | sample HoacroProtozoa21_FD_119630 | JGI IMG/M metagenome (GOLD analysis project Ga0181612, IMG submission 119630) | Hoatzin crop microbial communities from Cojedes, Venezuel. Combined Assembly of Gp0051906, Gp0051904, Gp0051908 | reverse complement strand
GCCATTGCCTCTCTTCCTATCGCTAGTTACCCTGGAGAAGAGACCAACACCCACCTCACTACAACCTCCTTTCAGGTAGTTGTAGAGAGTGATAAGGTTTCCGCTCAGCCTCCTCTTCTCCAGACTAAACAGCCCCAGCTCCCTCAGCCACTCCTCATAAGACTTGCTCTCCCCACCCTTCACCAGCCTTGTTGCTCTTCTCTGGGCACGCTCCAGCACCTGCCTGTAGTGAGGGGAAATACCAGGTTTGGGGGCATGGGGGGGGTGGGGTGGTCCTCATTAAGTTTAGCAAGTAACCATATCTGCATTTATTTTGTTACAATCCCTGGACTACCAATCATGTCTCTCATTCTGTCCCGTTTCACTCTGAAAGTTTGTCAGTACTTCCAACAGTTCTTCAGACCAAGCCTCTTGGTGTTACAATACACAGTGATGTGAGTGTCCACCGATACACAAAAAAAGTGAACTTCCAAAGGGGATAAGTCAAAAATCACACCAATATCATCTTTACAAGTGGAACTGGTAAAGAGCCTTGTGAGAATATTGCCAGCTCCTTTCTAAGTGTTCAAGGCCAGCTTAGACAGAGTTTTGAGCAATCTGATCTAGTCAAAGATGTTCCTGCCCATGGCAGGGGGGTTGAACTAGATGACCTTTAAAGGTCTCTTCCAACCCCAACCATTCTATTCTGTTCTATACAACATTTCTTTTGACACTGCCTCCGTACCTGTGAATTATAGATTGACAAGGAATATACTCTGTCCAAAGCAGGTGGCTGCACCCAAACTACATGTTGGGAACCTGTCTCATGCTAACTCATGCTGTCTGCGTGGAAGTTGTCTGGGAAATTACTCCTTGACTCAGGCCAGGAGTTTACCAGGACCACTTTCATAATGTAACAACACGGAGAATTGAACTCCAGTGCTCAGGAATCCCTTCACTCTTGTTTTATTAGTGTAGTTTATAGATTATTAGTAAAGAAGAATTTCTTGCTTCTATCATGTTTTGTAACCAGAGATACTTAGTTTCTGAGTAAGTGCTTTCAAAACACAGTGAAGTAACATCAAGGTGTTGAAATATTTCTTGTATCTAAGTATTTTAAGCAGCAGTCAATCCCTATTTGGAATGATTTGGAATGATCGTGATTTAGAAACATCTTCCATGGTGCAGGCCCTCAAATGGGTTAGTGTGTCCAGGTTTGTACTAACCTTTAGCTTGCCTCCTTCTGCTCCAATAGGGATGGTTATTCTGATGTGTGTCTTGTTGTGCTCCAGTAAGTAGTTCTTATCCTCCGGGTTTACTATGACTCGACCATCGACTCCCATTAAAATGTTTTTAGACAGGAAGGTGGATTCTTGAACCACTAATGTGGGGATAACACTTGGCACAGTCCATGTTAGCGTAGTATCAGTGAAACTGATGCCATCTGTTGAGTTAGGCAGACAGTTCCAGAAGATCATGTGACTGGAGTTAGCAGGGAGTGAGTCCGCACTCTGCAATGGCTGCCTCTCCCTGGCTGCTTTTCACCAGGGTACCTCTGCTGCTTGCGCTAATGAAACATCTGGTAGGATATTTGCCAACTGATGGCTGTTTTGTCCCAGAAACCCTGGTGCTCAAAGTAGACTTGAATCACCAGTTTCAGGTGACTAATTAATTTATTCGGAAGCACTGACGGTCGTGTTCCCAGATAGCTGTTCTGTTGTCCTTCTGATCCCAGGAGTGTTGCCTTATTGGCAAAAGCAGTGGGGCACAGAACCCCTGTTTGGACCTGCTCCTTGAAATACTGTCTTTGAGATCACAAGGACTTAAAACCTCCTGCTTCCTCACCAGTTGTTCAAATTAACACTGATCTATGAAAGGCAGAAGGTGCAGCCAGCACTGTTCTGCAAAAAGCCAGGCTAGTTCTGCCTCTCCAGAGAAAAGGACTAGGTGAGTCCCAAGAATGCACAACTGCATCCCCTGTGTGGAATTATGTGACAGGGGAGAGCCAAGGCTGTGAGATGAGTCTAGGACAGGCTCCCTGGCCCTTGTGCAGCAGTTTTACTTGTCTCCAGTTCCCTGCATCTAACGTGGGAGTTTGAGAAACCACCGACAAGGCACGACACTGCACTGGGAACCCAAGTAATGTAGCGTCACAGCAGGGACTAAAGCCATCGACTCTTAGCTCATGTTGCTCTGCGGGCAGCTTGTAAACCTCTTCTCTTACAGACTAGGTCACAGGGAAATGGGGACACTGTGTTTTCTACTCCTTAGGCGGTTATTTTTGGTGAGCAAGGAAGAAATCCTTACCAACAGGACAGGAGACAGTTGTGTCAATCAGCAAAAGCAGCCACCGCTGCCTGTACATGGAAGTGGAAGTGACCATGTTCATATTTACACCACTGACCTGTTGGGATGCAGGCAGAAAAAGAAGACTGATGTTCTAGAGAGGCGGTGGAAACAGCACAGTTTTGTGTCCGATTGAGAGCAACAACTCACCGCGCTGACGTCAGACTCGTTGCTGTGATAGGGCGCACGGAGGTACACTCGCGACAGCGTGTTATTGAAGCTGTAGCCCAGTTTTGCTGCATCGCTTACCGTTATTCTCTTTCTCCCTGATGGAGAAACAAACATCAGTTGCCATAGCTGGTATGCAACATTTTGAGTCTGCAAGAGAGAAATGAGCTGCATCAGATCTAAGTCTACCAAAGTCTCTTAAGAAACTAGTTGTAGCACCAGTTTTCCTGTTAGAAACTGGAGTAACCGGAGTGGCACTGTACACTACTAGTTCACCCCAGGCAAGAAATACCCTTGATGTATATAAAGATAAGGAATTCTGTAGCTCTTTAAGGCACTTTTAGAGATAGTTTTATAGCAGCCCTGGAAGAAACTTAGACTGGTGGCCTTGGACAAATCCCATTGGACTAAATGCCTGTGCTGTTAACAAAATGATTGCCTTCATGTCTGTCGATTGCTGGAGCGGTCCCGAGGCCAAATGACAGACTACCTTTTATAGTATGTAACTGTACTGAGTCAAAGATAAGAAGAGAGAAATGTCTGTACTGGTCTAGAACAGAGTCTCCTGAAATGATCACCGTATGGGAGGATAGTCGAAAGAAAAATTGGGCACAAGGAGCAAGACATGAGAAAAAGCAGACAAGCATATATATTCCCCCCTAATACTTTCCAGCCTCAAATAATTTTCAGCTCAGCGACTCCTGAGCTATCTGTAGCTTCTTTGTATTTTGTATGTCTTACTGGATTTCTCGTCAGTCAACTTTTCCAGACTCTCCTTCAGATCAAGCAAGCTTTCAGCAGCCACAACACCTTTTGGCAAGGAGTTTGATAGATGCACTACCCATTGTGCGAAGAACCGCCTACCTTTGTCTTGAACTCAGTTTTCACTAATGTAACAAGCATACGGCTCTGTTCTCCCACCTAAATGTCTGCTTGCAGTCTAGAGCTCTAAGAAAACTTGAGGGATTTTTCAGCGCTTGATGGCGTCTTTGCCATCTCCCTTTTTTTTGACAGAGATGGAGCTGTGCCCCACAAATGACTCGTGAGACTAGTGAGAAGAAGCAGGCTAGGAACTGTTAGGAAAGACTCCCCGTCATACCTCTGGCAGTGCTGACATCCATGCTACGGTGTAGTCATTGGAAACTGCAGGGACATCGGTCTTCACTGACACCTGGGGACACAGAGGAGATTCTTTGGGAGCCAACAAATTTTCAACATTATTACAAGCATGGGGAGCAGAGAGAGGGCTTGCAGATTTCTGCTCCAGTCTCTGTCAGGATTTAGCAATTTATATTTACTGGAAGTAATTAAACTGTTTCTGAAGAGGTTCTTGATGGTGGTGATTTCAGTAGCCTTAAAATGAAAGTTAAAGCCATAGCATTTGTGGTGGTGCATGTACAGGGAGGGAATACTTTGTGTATAACCAGGTAAATCAAAAGTCCTGTTTCATATCTGGTAAGTTGTAAACTAGATCCCGCTCTGGACACTTTCAGGGGCATCAGGGTGTCTCCACCAGTGTACAGGGAAGCAGGCTATTGGCTTTAAAAGGACTGTTTCCCTCTTCCCCCACAGGCTGAACACCTGAAAATGCAGGATCCCCGTGTTCTGTCTCACAATGATGCCCTGCGAGTTGCATGACGCAGCAGGGGTGCCGCTCTGCAAGCTCTAGGATTTGTTATTTCAAATATAAGGATGACGTTCTGACAGATGCTGCAGCACTTCATAACGTAGAGGTACTCAGGCTGGCCTGCCTGGTTTCCGATTTTGTTGCAGTGGCTTGACTTATATCATCTGTGCAGTTAACTGAATTTCACTGCATTTGAAATACCCATGACATGTAAATGTGTTACTAATAAGCACCTACAGTTAAACCTTCTGCCGAATATCAGCAGGTCACTGTTACGCATGGTACATAGTGTAAATTCAACTTCTGGCAGGAATTTGTGGAGGTTGCTGTGCCTGGCAGGGAGCTTGCAGTGGGAAAGCTTTTACCTCCATGTAGTTTTCTTCACACACAATTTCTCTTGAAGCCCAGGAAGAATAGGAGCAGTACATAGGGTAGGTGTAGGTCACAGCTGCCCTCATGCTTGCAAATGAGGAGACCTTGATGTTCACAGTCAGTGAAAACAGCTCATCTGCCTGGGGAGAGAAGCAGGCGATTCGGCAGGTAGTGTGGAAGGTCCCAGGAACGGCTGCATGGGACCGCCCAGCCCAGCATCCTGTTTCTGAGAGTGTTGCATAGAGACAAGAACAGATTGAGAGCTGTAATGACAGTTCCTCCAGCAGACCACTCTGTCTTAAGTGGTTTGTGTGCCGGGGCTTTCAGAGCCTGAGATGTTGCCTCAGTACTTACAGCCTTTGCCTCAGATCACATCTCAGCACTGTTCTTGCCACAGTATTAAGGAGCAGCTAGTCGGGGGAAGGTCTGCCCAGTCTCACCATGTGGTTCACGTTCCTCTCGTTCATGACTGCTATGTGCCTCCTCATGGAGAGAAAGTACTGGAGCTTTTAGTTTGATGTAGGTATTTCAGATCTGTTTTACAAATGCTGTTTATTGTCTATCTTGACCAGCTTCAATAAGCGCTCCTTTTGGTCCTTCAGCTCTCCGGGAGCCAAGTACTGTGCTTCTATCTGACATGGATGTCTGTTTTTCTACAGAAGAAGGCAAAACCTTTCCAGAGAAATTTCAAGTCTGGAAATCCTGGTCATTGCACAGCACGCTGTACACCCCCCGTTCTTGTTAGCATAACCTCTGCCCAGAGAATTTTACCTTATTTTTTCTGTGGGGCTTCCAGAACCAACCAGACTAAACATGGACAAGCAATGAATTTTCAACTCTGATATGTTCTGTTTCTAGGTACATTTCATCTCAACTAATGTTTAAAAATTAGAAATCCAGGCTACACTTTTACACATGTTTTAGGAAGGGGTGAATCACCTTCCGGAGATGCCTGTTTCTCTCCATTGACTATTGTGGAAGCGTAATCAACTAGTTTAGGCTAGACATTATCTTTTAGATGGCTAAAGTTACATGAGACAAATCTGGGTCTAATAGATGTGTGTGATCTACACTCCTAGGCATGTGTTAACAGGCACATTACCACACAAATTAAGCCAGGAAATGATCTGCCAGAATCACACTGCAAATGTTGCTTTTTTCAAGCAGATGCCTACTTCTTTCCAGAGAGGCTTTCAAGAAACTCTCTGGCAAATCAGCAGCTACACGGATATGCTTGAGAACTGGCAGCTAGTCAGCAGCATTAGGCTAAGTGTCATTTCATGGAGAGAGGAAATCCCATGTCAGTCACACTGAACAAACCTCGTACTGGAGAGCCATTGCCTGTTCATTTCTACACACCATCAACACTAAGTCCTTGAGTTCACTATTTCTGGAGTTCTCAAAGCATGCCATTAGAATGCCATATAACACCTCCATCTTGCCTTTTTGGAGAGGATGTGCTGAGTTGTTTTCAAGCCCATCTCTCAGTCTTACCTCGTTGGCCACATGACAGCCAAGTACTGACGCACGGAAGATGGGGTTGCCCCACACGTCTTCTGACAGGACATAGCCACAGCGAGATGCTAGTTTCTCATCCAGCAGAACGGGGCCAGCATAAGGATCTACAGAGAATGGGAATGACGTGTGGGATGGAAACCTCAGGGCAAGTCACAGGGCAGAGCGGTGCTGAGGTCCCCTCATGCAACTCTCCTCTGAGAAGAGGTCCACTTGGGTTGGGTCCTCTCCAGTAACGTGTGCTGTTAAGAAGCTGGCAAAGCTGTGCTGATACGTGTTAGAGTGCATGAGACAGCCTGGCATGTCTCAAGCTCACCTACATTATGCTTACTTTAATGCCCATTTCTTTGTGTCCAGAAGCTGTGCCACTGCTGCCTTGAAGTACTATGACAGAGTTTCTCTGTGGCATCACATACATTTCTCCCTTCTTGATTTTACTCTCTAGAAAAGAATTATGGGCTGTTAAGCCCATCCATTTCTAAAAATCCTCAAGTTGTGATAATCTGCTGCTCACTCTGGTCAAAGGATGCAATCACAGATCGATTTTATGGATGAGCACTTCTACCGATTGGTCAAGTTTGCTGCTCGTCTCTGCTCAGCAAGGCACTGCGTGCTGTTCAGCTTATGGGGGAGCCAAGTTACAGGCATGATGGGAGCTGGCTGCACTCAACTCTTGATGCTGGTAGAGTTAATAACATCATATTTTGTCAATTATCTGCCCTCTGATTAAGAAACTATTTTAGTCTTGGGTTAGAAACAAGAATCTGTACAAATAGATAGGGTTTAACTAGCTGCCATTGTAATGTCCAGATTCGTCTGTCATCTTTATATGTTGAACGGTACTAATAACTGCTGTTTCAGTAGATGTATTCTTGCAGCCAGGATAGACTAAGGAGATAAGTGAGAAGAATTTTGGAAGAAGAGGGAATAGCTTTTATGAGACCAGCTGATAGAGCTGGAAGAAACAAACAACCTTTTTGTGCCTGAAGGCTCGTTTGTTTTTTCCAGCGATATCAGTTGCTCTTGTAAATGCTATCACTTCTCCTCACACCCTTGCTGTGCTTGACTTTTTCAGTTCTGCCTCCAAATCAATTGAAAAAACCCAAAACCCAGAAAAAGTGGACTGATCTCAACAGAAAGAAATCTGGTTGGGGTAAAATCACATATTTTTTGCAATCTGATGTGGACATTTTCTGGTTTTCATTTTGGTTAAGTAGTTTTTTGTTTTCCTCAGCAAAATGGAAACCCTTTGTTCAAGCAGAAATAGGGTATTTAACTGCCATTGTGGTGTTAAATAAAAAGGAAATTAAAAATAAATCCTCACAGAGTGTGTGTTTTCCAGGTGTTACCCAGCCTACACTGCTGTTGTGATTTGTGCTGTCCAGGACATATCCAAGCTGCAATGTCGCCTTTGTTTTCCTTGCTCAACATCTGTAAGGGCTCAGCAGAGGACAGAAGGAAAGCCGAATGTCAGTCCTTCCTCCTCAGGCCATCCTTGCTCCTTTCCCCAGCATGTTAGTTGTAAGGGGCAAAGGGGACTGTGGCTGTAGATGCAAGCCTTACTCATCGGTAGGAGTATTGGCCAAATTGAGGTGTGAGAGGCAAGAATGTTCTGCAAGTTCTTTGGGGTCAGTTACCAACTGTCACGCGGCTGGCAGCAGCATCCAGATCACAGACACTGTGATCACTTAGGTGATTCCCCAGCCTACGTGGTACTCGGGGCAGCCACTTGTGACTCACCAGTGATTTCCAGTTGGAAGAACTTTCCCTGGAGCAAGAGTTTATTCAGTTTCATCCAAAAAACCCTGGAGCGGCAACAGCTCTCTGCAAAACCTGGTGGGAGCACATATAGAGCAGATGAGCCAGCAGGACCGGAGGGCAGAGAAGAGGTGCATCTTGTTACAAGCAGAATAACCGAGTTCTCATCCTCGCCTCTCCCCGCTATCCTTTTATCATGTTTCACCAACCTGGGGGAGCCATCTGCCTCCCTTGCCCCAGCCAGAACAGCAAGAAAACCAGCCAGATCCTGCAGTATAAGTACATGGACAAATGATGGGGTGAACAGAGGAAAAAAAGATCAAGATGGAAAATGAATGAGGCAGCAACCAAAGTCTCGTTACCTGCACAGCGAGTAACCCACAGCCTCCATCTGTCCCCAGAGACCTGTTCATGGGCGGCAAAGTCCTCCTCCTTTAGAAGGAAAGCTGACTCAGCTGTGGAAAGGGAACTTGGTCAGGGCCAGGAGGAAAGGTATCGCTGACCTGTTACAGCAGAGATTGTGCCGTCTTCTCCAAACCTTGTGTGTGAATCAGGAGAGGCCAGTGGCTTCTGTCGTGGAGGGACAGAATCCTGTCGTGGAGGGGCTGAATCCTGCAGTGCCCTCCAAGGTTATCTGCGCTGCTGGCGGGTGGGAGGCAGCCTGCCTCTGGCTGGGAGGGCAGAGCACCCTCCTGCCAGGTATTTACAAGGTCAGACGCTGCTGCTGAGCCTGATTTTACTGAGTGCAGCAGAGGGTGCTCGGTGCTTTCCATCCACCCCTGGGAAGTAATCTCATTCCTTATGAGCCAGTTGGGTAGCTTCGGCTTCAGGTCTTAAGAGCACATGAAACATTTCCCCGGAGGTATTTTAATTGGGTCTACACAGGAAATACATTTTTGTTTCTGTGAAATGTCCCAGTGACCCAGCCATGCCAGAGATAACAGCAGTTCTTTGGCAGCTACGCATTTCGCTTTTGTGGATCCAGTTAAGTCGCCCTTTGATTTGTTTGATTATTGGAGAGTGTTTTGGTGAAAACATCTTGTTTTTAGAAGTACTCCGATATCTCTGGATCAGTCAGACCATGGTGCAGGTCTGTAAATGGCCAAACAGATTGCCTGGGAAGGGAAAGTCATTGCGCCTGGTGGGAGCTGTGGCTCTGGGACTCCAAGTGCCCCAGGAAGCAGAATGGCTGAGAGGTTTCACGAGCTAAAAATACAGCTTGTGTGGCATTCATGAGCTGTGGTGGGGTGAGAAGTACAGGACATTTACGTTGACATTTTAGCCATTGAAACCCAGGGCTGAATCTCCTTTTTGTCCCTATTTTGGGGCATTACCCAACCATTCTTACCTGACTTTGGTTCACATGCAAGAGCAGAGCTGTACTGTAGAGATGAGATTGTTTTTACAGTATACTTCACACCGCTTCGGGATAAAAAAAAGCCAGAGGGCACGTCCACTCACAGGACACAGGGCAACCAGTGTCCTGTCCTCCTCTGTCCCCCTCTCTCAGAGGACCTCTGCAGGAACAGCAGAACCCACACTACTTCCCTGCCAGACATTTTATACGATAGGGAGCTGGTGGCATACCTGTGTGAATGCTCTGGAGCGGAGCCCTGGGGCTTTAGCAGTCTCCTGAGTAATGTCCTTTGGCCACAAGACCCTTTCGCATTCAACAGGAGCTGAAGTCCAGCTTCTGCAACAAACTTCTCATGAGCCTGCGCAGGACTCGCTGCATGATCCTGACCTGTGTTAACTCTGCGTCCCCGGACTCAGAGTGACTCTTCATTGAATCCAGCTGGGGCTGGAATTTGGCTGGAAACGGTGGTGCTCAGATACCACAGTGATGAGTGTGGTGTAACAATCAGATCTTGAATTTTGAGTGAAAACTTCAGTATATTTGGATAGCAAACTGTTCCAATTTTGATAAGCCACTTCCAAGAGCTGTGTAGCATCTCTCTGAGATACTGAGAGTCAAGGTCTGAGGAAGCCATGTTAGAGAAAGAGTGATTGCAATTTATTAATGAACAGCCAACCATCAGGACAGGTACACGATGCAATTAGCTGCCTTCTTTGCACAAGCAGTGAGGAGATGAGTTTCCAGATCTTTGCACAACTCAGAGCATCGCGATTACTCTGTTTCTGGCATTGATCGTGGTTGTAAATGTGGCAGAAACGACTTTGGATGTGACATAGCAGTTGTGGTCAGTGTGCGATAGCCAGCTCTTGGTGTCGCTGTCAACCAAGCAAAGCAAAGCAAGTCCAGGTCAAATGCTTTTGGCTTCCAAGGATTGCTTAAGTGCTGCGGAAAGCATTGTTAGCATTGGGTGGCTGGAAGCATCGTCTGCTTGGGGTCCCTAAAGTCCCTCTGGTACTCATTATAAAGGTAGGGAGGATAAGCTTGTGCATTCCAGGTTATTGTATTTATCTACTCGGTTTTCCTTGCTCTTTTGGCTGCAGAAGAGCACCCATCTCAATGTTCTTGTAGGGTAATAAACAGCTGCTGCGTTTCGACGTTGAAGTGATGGCTGTCTGTGGTGGATAAGATGATTCATGGCTTGGGTTCTTTTGAGCTGAAAGGTAGCGTACAAATACAGTGTTTTTGTTTCTCTTTTTTTTTCTGCAGGGGTCTGGGGCTGGGTTTTGTGTTATATAATGGGATTGAAAGTTTACAACCGGCCACTTGGAGCAGCACACACATAGCACCTCTCCCAGTGAGGCTTGCTTTTAGTGGTGGAAAAAGGCTTCTGCCTTTTGAGTCATGGTGTTTGTCTTTCTGGTTTTCTGTGGCTCTGAAATCCTCAGGTTACCTGAATGCTACAATAAAAGACTTTGTAATTTCTCTGTCCCAAGTCTTTTAATTATAACTATTTTTCCAACTGGTTAAAATTCAAGAAAGGTGGGTTTTTTTCGTTAGATGTCCCATGTGATGATCCTAAGTAAGCCTCATAATTTGATACTTGTCAGAGTGTGGGACAGAGTAAAATGGCACCCATTATTGGACAAAAAAAACCACTAGTGAACAATAGGAAAGGAAATAGAGTGAAGTCTGGTTTTAATGTACCAAAAGCAGGATCTTTGCTTACATAGAGATGGGAGAACACAAGATAAGGAATCCCTGCCCTCCTTGTCCTCTTGAAGCTCCAGGACTGGTGAAGCTGAAATAGAGATAGAAATACTGGTATGTCAGTATTTCTGAACATAGAGATAGCTGCCCAGGAAGGCAGCCTAAGGTGTGACAACCAACTAGAGAGAGCCACTAGGAAATCTTCAGGAAGGATATGCTAGAAGAGACGCTTCTCCATGGGAAGAACTATGCCTTGGAGTAAGCTGAGATACCCAGGTTGTGGGTCAAGCAGGTGAGAGATGGGACTAAGCTTTATCTCTGGGAAACGATTTCTCAGGGTGTGTGTCTGTGAGACACAGGTTGCTGCAAGTGACCTTCACCTGCAGGGTAGCACTCCTGTTCTGGAAAGGGCTTGATCACCTTGGCATGGAGCTGTGCCTGAGCTCTGCTCTTACCCGCATGCGCCAGGAGTTTGTGAGTGCACTCAAAGCACTTTTAAATCCCTGGGGATAAATAGCGCATAAGGACAGTTCCGGTTTAACTTCATACCATACCAGAAGATAACCTCAGTGCTGAAACTGAAATGCTGTCTTCGTTTTTGCATGCACACTTTGTGTTTCACAGGGCTGAGGCCTTATTGTTGTGTGCAGGTGGTGTGGAGGAAAATACACCCTGTAAGGAACAACTGTAGAATAATCAGCCCAGAGAGGCAATTTCTTCCTGCCCCATGAGCTAGCAGTTGGCTTATGCCCTGGGCTGTGAGGGTTTACATTCCTTGTTTGCTAATATAAAACTGTTATTATTATTATTATTATTGTCTGTATAATATGTGTTTATAAAGTGTACTTTTATTTATGTCATTTTTAACTTTAAAATATGCCACACTCAAATTCATATGAGTTCCAAAAAGCAGCAGTTGCTATCATTGCATGCCACTAAATCGTTAAAGTGGTGGAAAAAGCACAAATAAGCAGACCTGTATAATGATGGGCTTTTAATTCTGTTTTAACGTGCTATTGGTGTTAATTTCTGTGTGCCTGTAATGTTTGTGTTCACTGTAACTGAACAATAGAACTTTGTTTTTGTTCTTTGTGTAAATTAAAAACATCTGTTCTCTTTATACGAAAAGTTGTTTTTTAAAAGAAGCTGGTCTGATCTAACTAAATACCAATGCTGTGTCCACAATGAGTTACTATTAATATTTGGGAAAGGCAGCCATCCAAAGCAAGTGTAATGTCAAATCACTGGCAGGAGTGCATATTTATTGCTCGAAGTGACAGATAAAAATGCAGAGGTTACAAAAACAAAATTCTTGCGGATGACTAATGATGCGTATATATGCCCCCAATGCCCCATCACCACATTTACAATTGGCAGGGTGTTCTCCACCACCTCCCGCTCCCCAGGATTAATCGACAAGGGACTGGTAGCTTGGCTTCCTCCCTGGAGGAACAACGCGCTCCCACCTTCCCTCCGGCAGACCCCGCATGGAGTGACCTTGGGGCGTGCTGGAATCTGATCCATCTATTTAATTTGTCTGGATTTTCCCCCACCTCGCTCTGGTATTTGACGGCAAGGGTTTATTTTCCGCCGAAGGCACGTGACTTTTTTTTTCTGCGCAGGTGGAGAAGGTGGAGCATCCACTGTGCATTTCTGTAGTGATCATGGTGGTCTTCAGAGTTGTCTGTAAAGTCCTGATGTGAAGGAGTTGGCAATCCAAGATGGGATTCTGTCATCTTTCTCGTGAGAAGCAGTCCTGCATTCAGCAGCAGTCTTGCTAAAGTAGCTGAAGGTTAATTCAGAGAAAAAAAATACACTATTTGTCATGAGCACTGGTGGCAGAACTGGGGTCTGAGAGGTTCAGAGCTCTCCCCGCCCAGGTGTCTATGTAACCTTGTCACTAATGTACTTGAGCACCTCAGAGATGAGGAGACTGTCCTCACAGGCAGAAGTCTTGGGAAGGAAATGCGTCTAACTGACATTTCCTGATGAAGGGCCTGATTCAAGAAAGCATCTCTACTGAGTTAAGCAGTTAAGACTTGCTTAAATCTCATTTATTTCAGTAAGATTTAAATGCAAGTAAACCCTTTCCAGACCCTGGCCATGCAGAGCCCAGACTGGTTTCTCCCCTGCCTGCTGCCTTGGGTGTCCCATGCTGAGGGCACCCAGCCTTTCACTAGCAAGAACCGAGAAAAACACCTTGGCTCTTTTAAAGAGTTAGATATTTTGTTGATATGCTTACGGCAGTCAGTGCCACAACAGATACCGATCTATTTTCAACGTAGTTTCCCTGCTCACTCTTAAGCCGCCCCATCCTGATGTGTTCTTCCCCTCTCCTGTTCTGCAGAGGAGCCCTGTGCGCCTTCCTTTCCCAGACCCTTTTCCCTGACTACCCCTAATACCCATATTCTTCGTCTCCATCTCTCTCCACAGCTTCTCGGCTCTCTGTCCGCTTCGTAACGCAGCGTCCCTCGGTCCCATTGCGACCAGTCCTCGCACCGGCACTGCCTGCAGCCTGGGCGGGCGGCTGCCTCCCACGGAGGCCAGCTATCATCAGCCGGTTGGTGGTATTTCACCTCCGTCGCAGACACCAACGGCTGCCTCCAAGATCCAGCTGAGTGCAGAACGTGCTGAGTCACATTTTCACCACAAAAACGCTCGTGTGCTTCCCGAGAGTCACACAGTTATAGGCACGGCTTGGCCGGAGAGGAGCAGACAGCTCTCACCCTGAAGCGCATCCAGGAATGCGGGCAAGAAGGCGCTTTTTATTTTCTGTCTCGGGTTATCGCAACCGGCGGTAGGACGTG
>Ga0181612_177492_pt1 | contig 13637 bp, 11 predicted proteins | sample HoacroProtozoa21_FD_119630 | JGI IMG/M metagenome (GOLD analysis project Ga0181612, IMG submission 119630) | Hoatzin crop microbial communities from Cojedes, Venezuel. Combined Assembly of Gp0051906, Gp0051904, Gp0051908 | reverse complement strand
TCCATTTTTTTGGTGCACATCCCGTAGATGAAGTATCCCACCAGCTGTTAGATGCCAGCGTCAAGCTGATTTCGCAGAGGAAATGCAACGCACCCAGAGCATATGATCACATACTGGATGAAAGCATGTTTTGTGCAGGAAATCTTCAGAGACCCAGAGCTGATTCTTGCCAGGTCTGTTGCTTTTTCTGTATTTGAACACTAATTTTTTTACATAAATAGTCAGGTTGTGCAGAGTAACAGCTTTGGCAGGGTGCTGCACACGTCTCTGTTTCTCCCATCAGTGTGTTTCAACCGCCAACGTCTTTCTTCAGCGCAGTCTGAGATGTCTATCCCTAGAACTAACGCTGTCGCTGTCAGCCACAGGCAGATCTATGGAATCTAGAGACTAGCCTGAAAAGTTTAGCTTCTGAGGCAGTTAGTCATAATAATCTGAAAACTTGCCTTTTTTCTCTCAATTTTATTATGGCCTCCACCATGAGCACCAATTCTAATCTGATTTTCACTATCAGAGCTGGGACTTGCAGCAAAAGTCAGGACTGATATTTCTTTTCATTACAGCTAGCGCAGATGTGAAGCAAGCTCATCTTTATACTGCTGTGAGACAGGGAAGAGTTTGAACAATGCTTCCTGAGGTGCAAATTGCCACTGCAAGCATATTTTGCAATAGACATCACCAATAAAACAAAAATTTAGACCAACCAGCTCAGAATTAAGTTATTTTGAGGGGTGTGGGAGAGATCAAGGGTTTTCATTTGTGCCAAGGATCACATCTTTACCTTTGTGAGCTCAGGCTCTGAATGCCTGGTACTTTCATGCCTGTGAAATTTCATGTGACCTTGTTAAATATACGTCACAGGCTTGAACAAACAAAAAGTTACACCCAAAAAGTCTGGTATTATTTGACCTGGTTCCAGAACCACAAGCCTGCTCAGGGACTGAGTAGCATCTGATGGTACATCCAATAGGAAAAAAACATCAATACAACTTCAAAGTCTTATAATGAGAGAGGAGCATTCTTATTTTGGATAACATTTTACTTCATGTTTTGAACATGTGTGCTTTTTCTCATCAGGGAGACTCCGGAGGCCCGCTAACTTGTGTAGAAAATGGCTCCTACTATGTGTATGGGCTTGTGAGCTGGGGTGATGAGTGTGGGTTAAAAAACAAACCAGGAGTTTACACCCAGGTGACAACATTTGTCAGGTGGATTAAATCCAAAATTTTGTCTGAGTCAAGGTCACTTCATTAGGAGAGAGCTTTGGAATGACAAATGGTAAGCTTGAGCTATATACTGTTTTATTTTATTTTTATCATTTCCCCAAATGCCTCCTCTTTTGCCAAAAACATTGTTGATATTTCCTTATGGTCTATGTGGGACCATCTTGAAAATAGCCTTAGTGCATTTGCTACAATATCAGCGACATTAGAACTATCCATTTAATTCCTGATGACAGGATAATTACTTATTACACTCCAGATCTACAACAGTATGGGCTTAAATTCAGTTCCTATCAGTGGGATGTAGGGGGTATCAAACACAGCTAAAAAAATGGGTCTAAAGCTATTGGATAATTCTTGGGCTTTCACAAGTTTTGCAAGTCGAAGTGTGTATGTTTTTTGCCCAATGATTCTGCAACCCTACACAGAAATTGGAAAACCAGGGCATTGGTATTAAATCAGGATATAAAGAACAGATACATTTGTGAAGAGTCAATTCATCCAAATAGTAATGTCCCTTTCATCTGAATTCCAGGGTTTACAACCTTCTCTAAGCAGCTACCTAATATATCTATAGCTACCCCTATTGCCATAACTTCTAACAAACTAATTCTGATTTTTTTGCTTTGGAAAATTTGAAAAAAGACTGAAGAGCTAATTTTGATCTGCATACATCCTGTTAATCAAGAATAAATTCTCTGATGTCCATTAAAAGCCGTGCCCTTGTTTAGTCAATGATAACTCTCCTTCCACTGGCCTTTGTCTTGTTCACCTGTTAAGCCACCTGAATCATGCTTTTTGTATTCTCTTAGGCCAGTGGTGCCAATAATCCAGGAACATAAAAACCTCCAAAGATTACAAGTATGGAATACGATTTATCTGATTTATTAATTACAAATTATTTTATATTCTACCAATTAGTTTCATTCATCTGTAGTACAAAGCTGAGCCTGCCAGTCACCTAGTACTAATTTTATTTATAGCTTTAAATAAATATCAGATTCTGTAATACATTCAGTGATAAAATATCCACACAAAAATAGAAAGATGTTATCAATTTCAATGTTTAGGTTGCTTTTTAAAACAAAAAGTTCTTAGATACCATCTATTGTGTCTCCCAGAAAACCAGGAAAGCTTTGGGACTTGCAGGACATGATGAAAATCTGTTTGTGTTATGTCATGTTTCTGTTTACTTCTGATACAACTGCATTTTCCTTCTCTTGACTTGCAGAATTTCTGAAGCATCAGGGTTGACTGTGACCTGCTGAGATCCTTCCGTCTCCAATTGTTCCTGTTAAATCAAACCCAACTAAATTGTGAGGACAGCCAGTGGACAGGAGAAGGTTTTAACAATTATTCAAATATTTGTATATTAAAAATTACCTCAACTGGCAAACAAATGAGCAAAATCTGAATCACTGCTCTGCACTGAGCAAATCTCCACAACGGAAAAGTGCAAAAACCGGAGCCATTCATCTAAGCCATTCATCTAAGTTAGATACTACACATCTAAGGAATGAATGTGTTCAACTCCTAACTTCTAATCTGAGACCTAAACAAAGAGTGAACCAGCAAACACCTGAGTTCCAGGTGGATTGCACACCTGTAGATTTCCCTGGGACCATCAGATCATTATCACATGTAAGACTTCAGAAGATATTGCCTGCAAAGCCCACTGCCTGCATTCCTCAACTGCAGCTAAAATTTGTTTGCTGAGTGATTTTTCAGGTGGGAAGGTGAATCATGGATATGCCCTGTTTCTTTTGGACTGGCTTATTGTTTGACATGTTGCCAAAGTTAAAACTTTAACAAAACAAGTATTTAAAGTGCAGAATGTCTCTTTTATTATTACTTAATGCTTCCTAACTGTTGGGTCTACAAAGTCCCTGTATGGACTTTTGCGCTCTTGTGCTGGGACATTGCAGATTGGGAGTCATCCCTGTGGAGGTAGGGAGAAGGAAAACCTAGAAGATCCCAGCTTCTAACTTCTTGTGTCTTGGGCTGGACAGAGATGGAGGAGGCTGGAGCATTCCCCCTTTGCAAAAGTCCCCACAGTATTGGGCAGCCTCCCACAGCACGTATTATGCTGTTGGGAGTCTACGCTGAGCCTGTCAACACAGTTGCCAGTGCAGATTATATGGCAACACAGATGTGTCTTGCAGAAACTAGCAAAAGAGAAGGGGAGTTGTACAGGGAGCCCCTTCCACCTTTACTTCTGCTTTCCATGGAGGTACCAGGACACCTGGAGGTCTGACAACTTCCACAAGTTCAAATAACGGGGAGAATTATAGACTCCAGGGAGCATTCAAATCATTAAACAGGGTATGTGCCTGTCTGCCTTCTAGAGACAGCGCTGTTGGGATTTGTGAGAAGAAAGGCTTGCTCTACTTACAGCTCCAGGTCTGTACTGAGCAGAAGCACCCTGCAATCCCATCTCCCGAATGTATGCCAACTCAGCAGCTCTTCTTGCCATTTCGACTTTGTGAGAACCCGGGGGGGTCCAACCAATGCCTCTGAGCCAGTTCAAATCAGACTTGTATTTTACCTGAGAGAATGAAACATATACCAGTGTGTATTATTTTGTTTGGCTCTAACCAAACCACATGCCCTAGGTATTCAAGACAGAGCACATAAAGAGCAACAGAGTTGATAATAAACAAATTATTCATTTTCAGCACACTGTAGCTCTTTCAAGCAGGTGATTTTGTTGATAGGTAAAGTCTACGAAGCACACTGACACAGACAGCTCCTAGCACTTGGAAGGACAGTGTCACTCAGCTATACTTACATCACTCTGCAGCTTGTAGGCCTGCTTTGCATGCTTCACGTTTAGCTGCTCAGGATCACAAGTGTATTGGTGCAAAGGCTGTCTGTAGTTAACATTGCTTGCAAGCTGCTGGCTTCTCTTAGCATGGAGGAATCCTGGCTGGTTGAGGTGACTCCGGAACTGTGCCCTGTTTAAGGCATATGCGCTCCTGTATTGGTTGTCACTCTGGAGTTTCCCCACTCTGAGGACATGCCTGATTTTGGGATCATCATTTGCACTGAGGAATCCAATCTGCTGACCTCTGTCTCTCAGGAAGGCTTCTCTGTATTTGTACTGCAGGAGATGCAGAGGAAAAAACTCATTTTCACATTCGCATTACCTTCAAATTCTGTTACAAAATAACTTACCCTCCCCTAGCTATAAATAATGCTTCCCGTAGGGCACAAAGACCAAGAGTTTGTTTGATGTCTAACTACATCTCCTAATCTAACAAGACACTTTAGAAGAATGCCCTTTGTGCTAATCCTTAAATGACTGGAAAGACTTACAGCACCTAAAATACTCATCTCTGAAAAGCAGTCAGAGGTCCTCTGATTGCTGCACTCGGGCGCACCCAATGCACAGCTCAAGCAATGAAGTCCCTCCATCTCCTTCTTGCCAACTATAGTCTTCTGTCTTCAAAGGTGACCCACTTCATTCTAGACCATGCTTTAATTATTCATAACCTAGTACCTATTTTATTTAACTACATTATAATATGCTTCCTTCCCAAGAAAAACTCGTTGAAGTGAAGCAGAGCAGCCTGGTATTGGACGTTATTAATGGGAGCCGTTAGCCAGAAATCTTTGCACTTAACTGGAATTTGGATTCAATAGGTCACCAATTTTCCAAACCAGAACAAGGTTCACCTACGTCAGAATTCACCCATTTTTACCGAGTGGGGGTGGCATGGGAAGAGGGTTGGGAAGTGTATGAGACAGAACAATTCTTACATCACTAGCAATCTCTCTTGAAGCCTTTGCTGTCTGGAATGGGATGGCGTCAATCCTAAAATCATAGCCAGATGCCCTTGTCTGTTCCCAAGATGTTTTATACAATTTCTGTGTTGAAAAGAAAAGAACATAAAAGTCATTTCCTCCTGCAGTGTCTTAAATGCAGTCCCATAACTGCAATAATAAATGTTTTATCCTACTGGGTTTATTTGTATCAAGAGTCATCAGTACCATCTCCAAGGTTTTGATCCAGTTCTATAGCACTTCAACTTCTTTCCTATTCACCATAATGATAAAATGCCTCATCTGAAAAGTGCCACCAGGGTTTCCTTTTGTAGTTGAATGTGGGTGTTTTTGATGTGATTTAATTTCTATTAGAAACTGTGATGCATCAGTCACATCAATATTGCATTGATATTGCCCTTATTCTCTCTTTTGATGCATCCACTTGCAGTGTCTTGGGTTTCGTGCCATCATAATTTCAATACCAGTTAACTCAAGCTTTTCAACAGATCCCTGTCTCTATCCCCAGCCACATGTGGCTTCATTAACTCATATGGAATAACAGCCGGTTCTAACATATTTAATGTGACTTTAAGGATCTGAAATACACTCACATCCTGAAGAGAAATTGCTCTAGATTTGGTTCTTCTTCTATTAGTGGCTTTCTTAAAATAGCTTCCAGTCTGCAGGTCCTGCTACACAGCCATAGTATCTTAGCTGACACTTATGGCTGCCCCTTTCTGATTTTATTAATTTGCTTTCTATAAGACTTTGATTCACCCTTTCTGGGGTTTGTGACCAAAACAAGCACAAAATCCACTTCACATTTCAAAAGGTATTATTCTGTTTCACTGCTGAATTTAGTGCTAGGTGGTGCTTAATGTGAAGGTAAACTGAGATGCTAGAAATCCTGCAAGACAGCCTGGGTAGAAGCAATGCAAGCATTACTGTACGCCCTGCTAACGGGTCTAGGTCTAGGTCTTTCACTTGTGTGCTGTCACCCCTTTGCCTTTTTACCTTTTCCTCTATTGCTTCAAAAATTATAAATCCTAATTGTTACTTTCACCTACAGAGCACCTATCACCAAACAAGGAACTCAAAGCTTCTTATAAACTAAGGTCACTCTGACCCTACAGTTAAGGACAACAGCTATTGTTGTCAGGTAACAGTAGATTAGGAATAGACTGAGTGTCTCTGTCTGGGATAAGGTGAAAACAATTTCCCTTTAAACCAATTCCACTCACTGATTCATTTGCACCCAGGTTGATGACAACTGTGCCTAAGGGATCAGTTCAACACAGTGTTGCACATTCATGAAGATAGATTATATGGTCAAGGAAAGAGCATTCTCCCTTCTGCCCCACCCAAACGTAGATTTAAATTTGTATCTAACCATACCGATACTGAAGGACTGAAATCCTTCATAATAGCTTCCTGCCCTAAAAAGCAGAACCAATTCTCAAAAGAAAAATCAACAGACTTTTCCTGATCCCTCCAGCCCAAACCTCGCAACAGGCTGGCTGTCCACAGCCTCGGGTTTTTTTGAGTTTTGGTCAGGCTCAGAGAACCTGGTTTCTGCATACATACAAAAGTCTTTCATTCCCAAGCAAGTTTGTCCACCGAGTCGACTCCCCAAAGAAAAAGGCTTACTTACATCACTGATGTGAAGTGCATTCTGGCGGGCTCGGATAAAATCCGGATGATCAGGAGGCAGGGTGTACCTGTGCCTGGCTTCAGGGTCTGCAGACTTGTACAGTCTCTGTGGAGTCAAAAGTCACTAAATGCACCTGATACTGGAAGCAATGTGGAGATCGACTCTTTTATGCATTACAGTACAATAAAAGTTAAGGTCGCTTATAGTAAAATGAAACCTACATCACTGCACTGGAGGTAGCTGGTTTTAGCATGAATCAAATCTGGAGAGTCAACCACGGCAGTGAACTTCAAACTTTCTGGCTTCTGACGGTACTTTATCTGCGACGAGGAGGAGGCAACAGAAACAAACAAAGGAAACAAAAAACCCACAGGATGTTTCTGTTAATGATATCTCACAATTCCAGGTGTGCAATAATTGGAGTAAACCATAAAAGCCACCTTCCTGAAGCCACAGCATTAAAAAAATAATGTTCTGCGTAAGTCTCAGTTACTCATTCAGCTAGGGAATAGGGAAGCCACTGTATCATTGCTGTGGTGCCTAGGCACAAAACTTCTTTTTTTTGTGTGTGTGCAAGCAAGACTTCCCACTGAAAATTCACATGCAAAAAGCTTTCGAACACTACACTTTTGACAGCTCATAATTTTTCTCCATTAATGCATGATACTGAGTAGGCAAATGCCCCTTCAGGGTGGTTGTCAGTGCTGTATCTTTCTATATCACTTGAATAACCACCTGCTTAGAATTTCATAATGGAGTTTCCTGCATTTATTTATTGCTACATGTTTTGTTTATACTCTTGTGTTTCGTTTGGAATGGAAAATATTCAGCAGGTGTCACACAGTGGACTTGCATCTCCTGTACTGCTTCTTGGTAACTTACACCTTGTATAAACAGGCTCCCACATCAAAAGGAAATGATAAGCTACATTCGTAAGTGTCATGTAACGAGGAGCCTTGATGGTAAACAATTCCTACAGACGTGCTATCCCATGAAAGATTTATCAGTTACCTCACTGATGAGCTCTCCAGCCTTCTTTACACTTTCTATCTGCGGAGATCTCAGAGCCATCCAACCAACTCCTTTGATGAAGTTCAGGTCTGATTTATAGCGATGCTGTTAAAAATGAAAATCGTTAGCTATCAGTTTTATATCCACAGCTATTAACGTTTTTTTAAAAAGACTCCCTGATTCATATTAACATTTTGAGGTTTTTCATTTGCCATGCACATATCGTATCGTAAAGCCAAACTGTTTGCATTTGTTCATTCCACCAGGAATTAAATAATGTATCATATGCAAGTTACAAGAGAAGGCCCCATGAGTGAATTAGTATGACTCAAAGCAGTAAGTAATAACCTGTTTGTACTGGGTGTAAGAGAACTCCTTTTGAAATAATTTTCTGAGGTGAGTTCAAGTCAGGAATACTAATTATTTTATCTGGTGCATGCTTCCTCATTAACCCCATTTCTACTCACATTAAAGGCGTGCTCTACCTCCCAATCCAGTAAGGAAAACAAGGCAGACCCAATAAAAAGACAAAGACAGTAAAGTACCCGCAATCCCAAAAATTCTGTCTTCTTCTTCAGAGAGTGACAGTGGTTCACTGTGTGACTTTAATCCAATCATCCACTTTTTCAGGGATTTTTTTTTCCCCTATATGCAACAGGACGTAACAGCCAGCTAGCTCAAGCATGTTGTATATTAGCCTACTAGATAGTGAGGGTATCAGACAAAAACACCTTCATCATTTCTCCAGATTCCTAATCTGTAGGGTCTAAAGGCAAAGAGCCAAGTGCTGAGGTTCTTAGTCTTCACGTCCCTTTGAAGGCAAGTTCTGAAGTACATGCTGTTAGGGTCTAAGGACTAAGTACCTAGAAATCCCACTTTCCTATCATGTGAGCCACTGTCACAAATCAGTAAATAGTAAAAAATCCTCCCTTCCTGGATCTAACTAGCTGTATGCCATCTGTTAGCCACTACTGGAGAAGGCAGGAATGGGAGTTGGAAAGGCAAAGAACTGCATCTAGCAACAGCTTCTATACCATCCCAAGAACATCCAAAAAAATTTCTGGCATTGAAGAATACATTTGGGGTACCAGACAGCAAGTACACTGAGTAACAAAGAAGGATACAAGCTCTGCGGTGCTTCAGTTGCCACTCTGACTTCCATAGTTGGAATATCTATTAATAGCTGCTCATCAGATCTAAGTCCAGCAAATAACCCATCACTTAGTCTCACAATAAAATCCTGAGCTCAGCTCTAAAGACTTATAAAGAATTAGCATAACTTTCTGAACAACATTTCTCACTTCCCTGCTGAATGATTCAATCACTTTTCTTACAAAACAAAAACCGCCCAGAGCTTCCTGCTACAGAGCAGCTAATGACACTGGCCCCTAAACTGCCAAAATACAGCTACCTGCATCCAGGCAGCTTTCTGCATGCGCTCAACATCTACATCTGTTTGAAAGCACATACAGATGATGGCTCGGCCCTGAACAAAGGTACACGCTAAGGCAAAGTTAGCGTGGATGTGGCCGATGCAGAGATTCCATCATTTCTGCCATCAAAGTTTGTCTGAACTTACATTTGCATGTGAATTTCTGCAAACACATCTGGGGAGCTGGTTATTTTTTACGACCATTTCTGTTTGCAAAATGACCTTCTAATATGCCCCAAATCAACCTCTGAGCATTTAACCGTCTGCTCAAAGAATTCTGCATGTAGAGCAGTGGCTGTCAAACCACTGCCTGGCTGTGAACCTAACAGCTGAGAAATGATTGTGTACATCCCTCAGCTCTAGAATAAGTAACATGGATCACAGTGATTTTCCATCAGGTTCCTAACACGAGAACCTCTGACTCACATATATTCCATACGTGAGGAGCAATCCAGTACCTTGCTGCTACATATATATAAGTTTACAAACGGTCATTCTAAAAACACTGCCCAATGTCGATATACGATTTGTGCCAGTCACTCAAAGCTTTGTTATTGCTAAATTCAATTTGCTGTTAACAGGAAGGAAAGTCTTTACCTCACTCTGTAGCATGTGGGCTCTTTTGGCCCACTTCATCTTCATGTCTTCCGGGAGCGCTGTGAATTCATGGAGCCTCTTCCTGTAATCTTGATCACTTGCTAAGGCCTGGGCTTTCCTGGCATGGACAAGATTCACCATGTCCATGGGCAGATGGTACTGAGACCACACTTCTTGGGATCCTTTCTTGTACTCCTGTTCACTCTGTAATTTGGCAGCATGCAAGCAATGCAGCAACCTGCTGTCATCCAGAACACTTCTGGCACCAATGTGCTTTCCTCTCTCCATCACAAAGTTGTGTTTATATTGGTACTAAAAATTAAAAAGGGTAAAAGTGAAAAAATGCCAAACTTAGACTGGCTACTCTAGCTAACTAATTTAAGATAAGTCACTGAAACATCTATGCTGTCTGTAAAAACAGCCAAGGTATGCAGACTATAAAGTAATTGTTTGAATGTCTCATTGCTCTTGAATTTAAATACCACAGCAGTAGCAACATTAAAGTTAAGCACATCTCAATACATTCTCTGAATATGCACAAAGCATTGATCATGTTTAACCTCAGACCATGTACTTTTATTATCTCTCATAGAATTTTATTCCCATCGCTAGGAATGAGAACATAAGAGAAACAAACAAAAGACAGAAGAAAAAAAAACCTACACAAAAGAGAAACATCATGCACTCTGTAGCCTTCAGATTTGCAAATGCCACCCAGCTATTTTAAAGAGTAAATTCAGTTTTGCTGGATCAATAACTATGTTGAGAAGCTTAAGATGGTGGTCTGAGCACAAGAATAAGCACCAGCAACCCCTCATTCTCATCTTAGCTGGGACTATGACTCTCCCTATGATCTTGCATTTATCCTCTCTGCAAAATAGTGATGATGATGATAATGATTATTTATACAGCATCAACAGGGTGCTTGGAACTTTAAAGGGAAGGCCTGGGCCCTGAAGAGTTCATAATGTAGCTGAAATGGGATAATAACACTTATCTGCCACACAAGAGAGTTGTGGGGATTAAATTACAGTAGCTAATGTTTATAAAGTGGTTCCAAGATGAAGGGCCAAATTCAGATCTGTTGTAAGTGGATGTAATTCTATTATGGACTTGTACCCTTTAGAGCAGATCTGAAGCTGTAACCAAAAGCACTCTGCAAAATATGGTTAAGTATACATTATAAATTACAGCTAGAAATAGTTGCTTCTTAAAACAAATACGCATGAAATATATTTATATTTTAACACATTAGAAATAAAATATGCAACTAAATACTACACAAAATCAAGACGACTCCTACTAAATTGAGCTTAAGTACCAGTTTTTCCTTGAATTTATTAGATTTCTTGTGAGGAAGGGATGAACTCAGGCTTTCTGAGAAATGGATACCACCATGTCTGAGTGTTTTGCAAACAACAATCCAAATGCGAGGATATTTCTAAGGATAAGAAGCTTTGTTTCCTCTATTTCAGAAGTTAAGGGGACACATAATTAGAGGAGCATCCACTGATTTTCACTTTCTAACCAGATAGGCTGCTCCTGATTTTCAGAGAGTCAAAGAACGCTCAGCTTCTGATTTCATTTCAATTCAGAAGTGCTAAGCACTTCCAGAAGTCAGCTCAAAGCAAGGTGGACAGAATTAGTGGGCACTTCATAATGTGAAGAGCTGAAAGACTGGAAAGGAGCAGAATCTCTCCGACTTGTCTGTCTGCAAATACTTCATTTCACTAGCTATTTCCCACTGGAAGATGTTTAACCGAGCTTGGTTCCCGATTAGCAGCGTTTCTTCATCTTCTTTATTTTTTTTTAAATTCACACAAAGAATCTCATTCATAAGTAATATATTCTGTCTCACACTTGTCTCACATGGTTATGGAGTTGCTTTAATTCAGTAAAATATGCTTTAGACATTGTTTTACATGAAGTTAACAGAAATTAGGCAAGAAGGAAGTTTGAATCATTCAACTCACATCACTGGCAATTTCTCTGGAGGCCCTGGCAGTCTGGAATGGGAGTGCTTCCATTGTCAGCTTGTAGCCTTGAGCACGTAGATTATGCCAAGATTCTCTGTATTTTGCCTAAAGTAGGAAAGGCACATGTAGATTGCTGTTTCACGTTTAAATACACAAAGGAACAAACAAAGGAACCCTCTTTAATTTGTTATTCTGTGTTACAGTCTCATTCTTCATAATCAAAGGATTTTTTTGAATTGTCTTTGGGAAATCCTACTAACTCAGAAAAAACATGTCTCATTTTTTATGTAGATTTAATTTACTCACAACCGTATATATGCTAATGGAGATAAATATCACATTAATCAAATCAGGGAAAGCATAAATAGAATAGACCTAAAAAGTCCTTTACTTATCCATCTTCCTTGCCACTGCACAATTCATCCTCCATCCCAAACAGGTATAAGGAATACAGAACAAATTCTTACATCACTGAGGTTGGCTGCATTTATTCTTGCCCGTGTAAACTCAGGCAGACCCAGTGTTGGTGTATAGTGATGCTGACTGTCCTCTCCCGCTGCTTTATACAGGCGCTAGGAAAGAGATCAAAAAGACAATTGCAATTAATTTTCTCTATTGTTTCAATAATATAACTGCAGTGTGTAAGTTGTTTACGATTATGACACCTATAGTCAGCCAGCAAAAAAAAACAGCTAAGAATATACGTTTGCAATTGCAATTCCATGAGGCTTTTGTCTAGGCATGAAAAACTTTTACATTAATTTTTATATGTATATCATGATGACAACCTACTACATTCTTAGCCCTGCATTGTTATGTTCCCTGCAGGCCACAAGTGGACCTAAGAACGCTAAGGGCACCATGGAAGTATGTTGAATAAAAGGCCAGACATTTCTGGTAGATTGAACATATTTTCTAGCCCAGATTTTTCCTCATGTTATTACAGATGATTTTGATGATTTGTCTATGGGTTTTGTCTTGTTTTTCAAAAATTAGAAAAGTGACTCTATTATAGGAGCCCCCTAAAGTGGACCATATTATGCAAATGAGATCCCTCAAGAACACCCTGCAGATCTGATGTTTTGAGGCTCTGTTTCATGTAAAAAAACAGGGCACTATTTAAGCTTTTTGAAAGAGATTGAATTGAAAATGGTATTAAATATTTGGAAATAATAAAATGTGATCTAACTGTGAAAAAGCACAAATAAGCGATGCTTTCTTTCTTTTTGATGCATTTTGCTTTCAGAACAGGGTTGTCTCTTTCCCACCTCTCCATCCCTAGCTCACTGCATTTCGAAAGGCATATTTTCTGATTCACGTTAGGAGAGCCTACCTCATTAGCAATCATATTGCTGAATTTTGCATGAAGGAGGCCAGGAGAGTCTGTCACCGATGTGTACTTGAAGGAATGTGGCTGCTGACGATATTTACTCTGAGTTCAGACACAAAGAAAAATGAACAGAATAACTAAACTTTCTTGTCAGATAAGGGACTTCTTCCAATACCAGTGGTCTAGTACTGCTTCTTGTGCTTAAAACTCTACTTTGGAAAGGGTATGTGTCTATTAACCATTAGACTAATTTACCTTTTGCTACTCTGAATTTGACGCATTCAAGTCTCACAGAGGAAACAAAAACTAAATAAGGAATAAGGTGTAAAAAAAAAAAAAGGTGCTTCTATGCTGAATAGAGTAATGAGGTTATTTCACTCCTTGTTGTCATTAACCCCAGCTAGTGGAATCACAGAAAGGCAATGCAATCCAGAGAGAAGGTGCTGCACACGCCTGCTGAACCTTTTGTGGGAAAAATGAGGTTCCACCTGGCCTGCGGTCTTACACCAGAACTATGAACAAAATAACTGCAAGATCACTGCAAGCAGGGACTCATTCACTACAACACAACTAGCAAGAGCACTCTTGTTTTTCTTAATTTCACATCTATGTGAATATGCACAATAGATACAAGATTTGAAATCAGCAGAGACTG
>Ga0181612_157466_pt1 | contig 13637 bp, 9 predicted proteins | sample HoacroProtozoa21_FD_119630 | JGI IMG/M metagenome (GOLD analysis project Ga0181612, IMG submission 119630) | Hoatzin crop microbial communities from Cojedes, Venezuel. Combined Assembly of Gp0051906, Gp0051904, Gp0051908 | reverse complement strand
TATTGAATTATTTTGATTTAGAAATGGCAAATCCTGTGCTGGCTCCAGATTACAAGGAAAAAAAAAAAAGGGAGGCACATGGGGATAAATGAATAGATTTTTTCCTGTGTATTCCAGGTTTTCTCTATCCAAATTTTAGAAAAGGGCATTTTACATTTCTGGGAAAATAACAAAAAAAGTGCAAAGATCAAGAACTGCTCACTGTGAGAATCAATCTCTGAGAATAATGAATCAGCAAAATGTGATTTCAATGGTGGCTTTCAACAGTAGTTTTCAGTGGTTTCAATACTGTACAGGAGTACAATAGAAATGGCAATAGCAGCACGGTGCAACTCCTTTAAGCTTTACAAGAACTCTGGTTCTCTGGACAGCTGGCAGCGTTCTTTTGCTTCTTGCTCATTTAAAAGGTGGAAAAGGACTCTACAACCTTTTATAAAACAAATTTATATGGATTTAACCTAAACTCTTGTGGTTAGCTGCATCTTTATTTTAATGGCTTCTTCACACTCACTCTCTCCCTCTCTCATCTGCAACAACTGGTCTATCACTTTACCTGAAAGAAAGATACGAAATGAAAGAAGAGACACCGTATTTGTGCGCAAGTCAAAAACCTCATCAGTATCTATCCCACTGGCATTTATGCAAGCAGAATGCTTTGTAGCCTTACCAAAGACTGATATCCGTGCTCTCCATCCTGCCAGTGTCATTGTGAACATTACTCCAAAGAGAAGAGCGAAATGCCTTAGAGAAGGATAACAAAGTTCTCTAATGACCAAGAAACTGATAAGAAAGAGCCAGCTTCTGCTGCTTTTTAGTGTATAAAAAGTCCAGGTATAAAGAGGTATGATCTAAGCCTGGAACTGCCACAACAGAGGGAACAAAGTAAACGCAAATACTGTGGTTGATGTAGATACAGAAAGAAAAGCCAAGCCCTTCATGCTGCTGCAAAAATTGTCTCTGAAATAACGCTGCAAAGTTTACAGAATTATCAACAAACAACACAATTTCTTAGTAATTTTTTAGGGAGACCTATAGCTATGAAAACACTTCCTCCTTCCCTAACACAAGGCTCCTGCTTGTTGCTGTTAAGAGAAATAAGGCAGATGTCTTCCATTTCTTGATTTCTTGCTTGTAGTGAAGCATTCAAGCACCCACAAATCTTTCACTCAGTTCCTTCAGTTCAGCTCCACAAATAAAGAATGAAATGCAGAACTAATGTTTGTTGACCATTTTGTTGAAATAGTTGAATGTTTCACTTTCACATGAAGACTCTTGTGAAATTTAATTTTTAAAGGTACAAGGTACAAAATTCCATTACACATCAAGTAATCAGCAATGTAACACATCACCTACCTATATAATACATTAACTGCTTGCAAGCAATTAACTACTATCAGGATATACATTTGAACACAGAAGATAACACATTTTATCATAGCCAATCAGCAATGCAGTCAACAGAAATATATAATATCAAGAATAACTTTGCACTTTGCAGTTACTTAAAAGTGGACATAAAATGTGATATTATTTGGAAGCCTATGAAGTGACTGCATAAAGTGCAAAACAATACAGTCATGTCCAGTGTATATATGCTAAAGTATTTTTAGTCAACACACAAGAAATGTTAAGGGAATTAACTCATATAAGCTGTAAAATGACTAGTCAGTTTTGCAATTTTCTTACATCTGTTATGACTTACAAAAGCCCACTGCCAGCATAATACACTGCAGAAACTTTGGAGGAAAATGATTTTAAGACAGACCTACCGGTCTGGTTGTACCATATCCAGCAGTTCCTGCACTTGAAATTCCAGTTGAAGGTGGAGGCTGATTACGAACTGGAACAGATATTAGAGATCACTGACTTAGAACGTATTTCAAAATCAACTTCTTTCTGTATTATAATTAGTACAAAGCATGTATCTGTATTACCTAAGTTATCTTTTCTTTGTGTTCCAGGACTTTTTTGTGCTTTGAAGCATGGAAAGAAAATTAGATTATCTTTGTTAGATAAGCTACCAACGGGTATTATACAGCAATAGTACATTATCACTAATGGAAATGGGAGCAAAAAAAACATTAGTGATTTTTAAAAAGTTGTTACATATTAAAGTCTATCCATCAGCTAAGCTGTTACTCTAGCACACTCTTATCCCATGGCACACGTGGAGTAATTTGACCCTTCTAATTACAAATTAAGTCAAATCACCTCCTATTTATTGCAAGCTAAAGATGCCCACTTGTACAGGTACCCTGTGTTCTCAATCGTGCTAGAAGTTGTTGTTTTCCTTTGTAGTATATTCTGCAGATATTTTAACATCAGTCTTTAAAACAAAGAGAACTTATGTAACAAGTTGACTCAAAAAATCATGCAATCAGAAGAGTACATCTGTAATTATCCATGGTTCAGCAATCTACAGGGTCTACACCAAAGTTCTTGAACCTACTCTCTTTGTTTATGGGATAAATATATTAAAGCACCAACCTCAACACTTACATGTTGATGCTAATGACAACCTTGTATGCAACATTCAAGTTGTGAAGTGCAAAATATGAAAAAAAATTACCATTACCTCAGAAAAGGGCACAATTTCTAACAGGCAAAGAAGTTTACAATTCTGGCTTGTGTTTCTGTTGCCTATTTCCCAGGAAGGTAAAATCACCATGTCAGTTACAGGAGCTGGAAGGAACACTCTGTGGTACATAAGAGACTTAGTTTATCAAATTGGCTTCCATTTGTCAGACAATGCTGCTTTCTTGGAACCGCTTAGGATGGATTTCTGGGTACAGTTCCCAGTAAGGCAACTTGTATCCTGAGCAACCTGGCACCAGTTTAACCTGCTCTGAGCAAGGGGCTGGAATAGGTAACCACCAGAGGTCCCTTCCAACCTGAACTATTCTATGCATATAGTGATTTTGCCGATTTAGAAAAATGAACCAGCAATATAGCCAAAATTAACTATAGTATACAGGAGAACATCTTGATCGTGACTATATTAGAACTTCCACTGCCATGTCTATATTTGCTACAAAGAGTCACATTCCTGAGGGAATAAGAAGAAACACAAAACCATGACTCTGCTGGCATGGCTAAAACAGGACCCATTCAGCACTACACGCACATAGTCCAACTAGAATAATGCAAGAGAGATGCTTCTCATAAATGTATATCACAGAATGAAAACAGATACAGTGTATTTTGTGCATACAACTCTTTAGGAAGTGATAAAAATACTGAATCATAGGCAAAATTATTTAAATGGAATTTCTCTCTCCAAAATATATGAACTTATAAACTTATGTAGCTCTTTACAAAAAAATCTGGCTTCCTAGATTTCTGATTTAGTTACAGGTATAGTATTTATTCTAGCAATCAGTCAGCTACAACTTCTTCTAAAAGTCAGTATTCAAAGTATTATTCTTGATTAGTGCAGTCTAATCACTTCGTTTTTCATAAATGAGGACTGCCTTCTATAACAATTCACACCATCACTGAAAATCACCGAGCAACTTGCCTGTCTGAAAACTATGTTAAACACAAGAAAAAAGATCCTAAACAATACCTTCATGAAATCACCTTTACTATCACAAGGACAATAATATTACTCAGCTATTAAATTAGAAATCTGTTTCTAGAATACAAAAATTATGTTACCTTCTACTTCTCTCCTAGCTACCCCAGGACTGGGAGGAGCTCCAAGACCTTTTCAGAGAAAGAAGAGAAGCTGTATATTGCATAAGAAAAGCAGTAGATTGAGAAAGTAAAACCAGAAAGAACACTGCCACAAGACAGCTTTACATATTTAAAAATGGCCTAGCTAGATTGTAGTTACTTGTAGGAGATAACTGTTTGCAGCAGCATGGGGAAGCTAGACTGATACAAATTAGAGATCAGCAAGTATGACCATGTTTAGAAACATGCTATTATTTCAGTTTTATATACAGTTAAAAGATAATTTGATTTCTTCAGTGTTCACTCTCCACAAACTTTTGTAAATTCAGAATGATGATAAAATTCAGTCTTGAAACTTTTCTAAAGCAGAGCACATATCTATACTCCAACACTTGAAAATAAACAGCTACATCAGTTATACCCTGTAACATGAAGTCTGCTTCCTGTAATTCAGGAGAATACTATGTAGTGTGTTTCTGCCAAGACTACATATGAATAAGCAAGTTTATGGAATAAGTTTCACATTTTATATAATGTATTGTATCCTACAGAACTGTATCATTAAGTTATCTCCAAGCAGCAGTCTGTACTTGGGAAAGCTGTATCAACTGGTGTGCAGTAGATGTTACAGTTCAGATTGAGAGAAAGAAGATTTTCAATTATGCATAACCATGCTGGATTATTTTATTTCTGCAATATGATCAAGCATATACTGGGTGCACAAAATTGTACGGTAAAATCACGGCAAGACATAGATAACACTAGACAGTATGCAAGGAGAAATCCTTCACGCATGAGCAGAGGAGTAACAGTATTATCTGGCAACTCTGGAGTGGCTCAAATATAAAGGAGGAAAGGGAGCCAGTGTTCAAGAAGCCTACCATAAAAGCAACTTTTGCCTTAGCGATGACACAGCCTCACGCTTTCTCATCATGTGCGTATGTGTGGTATCTGCTCAGGAGCTCTCTAAGATCTGGAAAGAGTGCTGTCAATTTTGTCAGATATGGGTGGAGGTGTTACTCAGAGTAGGAAGAGCGAAGGCTGCAGATGAGGCTGGTATGTGATTATCTCCAGAGACGTCAAATCTCTGGTTTTGCTGAACATCTGGTTTAAAGATGTTAAATACTAGCATATGTTCTATATTCGGGCCGAGTTCCAGGCTCTGCCAATTAGCCTTAGATTTCCATTGCAAAAGTTTCTGACAGTGAACTTCTCTGCTAGAGAAACAACACTAAGAAGGGATGAACACAGAGTGTTTCTAAGGAGGGGGGGCACAGGAGGAGAGCACTGCCTGAGAACATTTCATTGCTTTCAGGTACTAGCTCTGCCCTTCTCCCATGAGACCCAGAGGAACCCTGGGGGAGAAAAGAAAGCAGTAACACATGGGCTATGAGAAGCCTACCTGCTAACTGCAGGAAAATAAAGGGAGGTGGAGAGCAACCCAGCAGAGTACAGGATACACTCCTCGGAACCCTCTGTGGTTACAGAGGTGTAAAGCTAACTGCTCATCTCAGAGTATTAATGGAAATGGACACAATAAAACTCTCTCCAAGAGCAGGCAACTAGGCTCATTTCACAGATCTTCTGCACTTTCCCCTCCCAAGGCTCAACTCAGCCCATGTTTTGAATAGGTATTTTCAGGATGCTATTGTTAAGCAAATCTTGGTTTATGCAAGATGATTAGTAAGTCAACTCTTTTCAGGAGAAGGAAGGTAGAGTGACCATAGCACATAGACATGTTCTTATGCTGGTGCACCATACAGAGGAAGACTTCTGTGAATGAGGATTTTGAAAAGGTTTTGTAAATTTAAAAATATTCATTATATGGGAGACAAATGGCATAAAGATCAAATACCCAAAATTTCACTTAGTAATAACGCTCTCCAGCAGTGATAAAGCAAAATTATGATGCTGTGATAATGCTATCACAATTGGCATTATATTAAGATTTTAATCTAAGGACAGTGAAAAATGTACATTTGAGCCCAAAACACACTTTTGGATATAATTTTAAACTGTTACTGTAGTCTGTATATAGCTTGAAATCTCTATGGAAGTTTGAAACAATATTTTGCAAGTAAAGATACCACATGCTTGTTTTAAATAATATTTTAAGGAAAGGGGTTGGATTTATACAGAAACCACCCATAACTTATGCCCTGACATCTTTTAGACAGAACTGCATGTTTTGCAAAGATTACATTTACACATTAGCTTAAGGGAAAATAAAGCAACCTGAACGTCTCATGACTGCCATATCCTAATACACACAAACAATCTGAACTCTGCTCTACAAAATGAAACAAACAAACAAAAAGAAGCAGCTACAGGGGAAAAATAAAGATGTTGAATCATTCTTGTAAGGCTAAGTTTGAAGTGTGACTATAAATATCAGTGTACACTAGAAAGTACTTGCCGCTTGGGTGCATGTGTTTTCATAGCTGAACATACTCGCACTGCTTTTAATGTCAACTTTATTACTGTATTTTCTAGGCTTGTTTTCTTTATTTGGAGAATAATCAAAATGAAAATGTAATGCATTTTACCCAAATTATTGCATATACTGAAAATACTGTGCATTCTCTCAATCTTAATGCCATTTTAACAGCTTAAATCAGTGATAAAATACAACTATAAGCCTTTCCTGCATTCATCAGGAAAGTCTAATATATTTAAAGGGGAAAAAAACCCAAACCAAAGATTATTTTTTAACTTCAAGTAATTGACAATTAGCAGCCTTTGTAATTTTTAATGTTCCCTAGGAATTTACTCTGTAATGCATTAAAAAAAAAATATTGGGTAAACAGACTGCAACATTTTAATTTTTAACTATAAACAACTGGGAGCTTATAAAACCCTCAGTGGAAATCTTTTGCATTAGTAGGCAACAAGTCTACACTTTGCAAACCCCTGCAATGAGCATGCAGCCCTGTTTCCTTGAATTCTGAGTTATTCCTGATATAAAATATGACCAAACTTTAATAAAACCTTAGATGTCCAAATCCTACTCCCATCTTCAAAGCATATTGAGCCATTAGAAGAAATGCTATGGGCACTGAAGAGAGTGAAACACTCAGAAAAAAAAGGTTAAAACACATAGGAAAAAAAAAAGTAACATTTAAACTGCACATTTTAAAGACATGATCAGTGTCACTTTGCGTGTGCTACGGAAGACTAAAAACTAAGTTTAATACACTTTTACAGTACACAGGGATATTTTCACAGTGTTTTAGGAGCCTTCGTTCTAGGTAAGGGAAACAGATGCCATTTCCCCAAGCACAGTAGCACACTATGACATTTATACTGCTTCCAGTCCTGTGCTAGCTTACTCAGAGCTGAGCTCAGGTACCACTGAAAAGCAAAGCATTATGCCTTATAAATATACGCCACGAGTGGAAAATGAAGAGGACAGAAAAAGTGGGATGAACTTTAGGTCAGAATAATAAATGAAAAAATATACTACAATCTCTTTTAAAAGATTGCATAAAAAGCAAGTTTTATGCAAGCTACAAATCTTTATGGAAAGCTATGTTGGCAAAGAGGGTAAAAAAAGTTAGTCTTTGCACAATTGAGACAAACTAGGCAAACAGGATTGTATCAGTGCACACAAAACTATATAGGACCGAAGCAGTACAATGAATTAAATGCCACACATGTTGTGTTATGTATAAACTGTCTATTTTCTAAAACTTAAGCATTTTAACTAATTCAAAATATTATGCCTTTGGCATAATAACCTCATTCCCTCACCTGTTTCTAAGAGCCATGCACATATCCGCCTGACATCAGAATAAATTAGCTGATATTTATATGCTACGTAAAATAGTTTACTTGTTTTCTGAGATTGCTCAAAACTTTTGAATTATTTTCTCAAAAACCCCTCTTTCCTACTGAGTGGCAACATCTGAAAAGCCATTAAGAAAGTATTTCAAAGGCACTAACTATTCTCACTCTATCCCATGCTTTAATGAGCTGATTTAAGTCCAAGCATGACAGCTCAGCTATGAAGCATGTGACAAAGAAGGACAAAGATAAGTTTCAAGAAGCAGCACTTTTGAGAACACCTGAGTCATTATTACATGCAAAACCAGATCAAGCTGGAAAAAAACAAAACTAGCCTGAAGGGTTGGTGAGGCCATCAGGATTATCAAAAGGGAAGGAATTCAGGAAGAATTATTTCAGGATTTTGTTATTTTATAAAGACCTTTAGCTCTCGAGTGCCTTCAAAGTAACTGAATAAACTTTTTTGTGAAGTTTGTGTTTCTGAATTACCCGCTAGCTCGAAGAACTATGGAGGATGTTTCATGTCTCTATGAAGGGCTTAGGAGCACATTTCAGACTTGGAAACAGAAAATAAACTACCCACATACTAGTGTTCAGCTTAGAGACAAATATAGCTCAGTGATTTGAAGTGCTCTGTTAATTGGTCATCATCTGGGGGAAACTGGGACAGACCAGCAGTAGTTTCAACTTGAACAACTAATTAATGGATAATCACTGCAAGTAGCTACAATTACAATCCATTTTACAATGCTCCTTGTCATGGACTGTGAGGAAAATAGCTAGCCTTTTCACAACTAAAGACAAGTTTCCGCTTTCACAAAAAAGTTAGCTGGGTATACTTTGACCAGGACAAAGTAATAAAAACCTGGAACAATTTTATTCCATCTGACTATAATGTACCAACTTCTGGATAAATATTTTTTCTTGGAAAAGTCCAAACCCTGAGATCTTTCAGAATTACTGATTTTTATACCTTTGGACATCATCATATCAAGTATTGTCACAACAGACCACCACAGTAGTTTTGCTAACTAGTCACACTGAAAACAATTAAAATCATTACCTCCAAATTCTTTTCTAGCAGGTGCAGGACTCCTACCGCCTTACAGTATTTAAGAAATGAATGCAGCAATAATGAAAAATATCAGTACAGTAAGAGGGAAGAAAAAGAATGAGAAATTTAAAAATGACAAGGGTCAGTTTGTTAGCAACTATGTCGTCCACATGCTTCTGAACATCCAGTTTCTTAGCGCTCAATTGTTTACATTTTCAGATGATCCAGATGAACTCTACATTAAAAACTTGGACATGATAAAATGCATACATACTGATGTCAAAATGAAAGGAAATCAATGAATGCACATGATTAATTATCTTTTATTTTAAGAATGAAGATGCTATAAAAACTAAAATGTTGAATAAACACTGCTGTAAGGAAGTCCACATTTTTAAACTGTGAAAATAAGTTTATAAAGATTTTAAAACTTATTCACTAGGCAAAGACAATATTTAAACGGTACTGAAAAATGCTGTTATTTCCTATGCTGTTACTACTATTACATATATCAACTAAACATTTTACTGAAAAACTGGTATGTTTCATTGAGCCCCAAACCAACAATATAATGTGTAGTTTGGGCATGGAACTTTAAAATTCATCTCAGACTTGAAACAAAATATTTCTGACCTCATGATATACATCACCGCATTACCTGATGGTGGAGGTGGCCTCTGTGGTGGAGCAGGGCGTGCAGGAGGAGCAACAGGGCGAGGTGGTGGAGGACGCTTAGGCTCTAAGCTCTGAGAAGACTCTTTCTGCTGGGTACCAAGTTGAAATTCAGCTGGAGAACATGACAGAAAACAATGCAAAAATTAATCACTTGTACATTCTAATCACGTAAAGCTTTTGTAGTCACAAGTTATTTTCACAGAGAGGACAGTCAGTTCCCAGCTCTGGAAACAATGACAAAGAACTTTCTGAGAGAGGGAAAACAAGCAGAATAAACCAATGGTGAAAACAAGCAGATTTCCTAAACCAAGATTTTTATCTCATATGCTTTAATCAGAATATGCTTTTCATAGAATCCTAAACATTCTTAAAAATTGCAGACTTCCAAATTTTTATGCTAATCTGTGAACTGAGTGCTCTGGAAAAAAACATTACAAGGGAAATTCTGGAGGCACTTTAGCAGTCTTTGTACAGTTACTCCAAATTGCACTGAAACAAACTGTCCTAGAAGCCATTCCAAATACTGTAATTCTAAATGTCCACTTCGTCACTAAAGTTGTGTTTAAACAGAAACTTTCACATTATACACCCAATTTACAAATGTGCTGATTACAATTTACATATCACAGTTGATAGGAGCATTAGTTGAAGTGGGCTGTATTTGAAGAGTATGACTAAAGTGAACTAGGGTTACACTGACATTGCAACAGAATTATTGAATAAAGGTTTTGAACTAATTAACTTAGAAAGCCTATTAATCACATAATTTTTTGAGATGTCTTGTTCATGTTGAAATGTTAAAGAATTAGTGTAAGTTAGGTAGTTTGTAGCGGCACAGATCAGTGGACAGTGTACTAAATACAACTCAGGAAACAAAGCTCTTCCACTGTCCATTAGGAAAACTGAGACACAAAGAATGAGGTGATTTGCCTAAGGCCAGGTATGCGCAAAATGCTAGGTAACAACAAGAATAGCCTTTTACATTAATCTAAAGCAAAAATAATCTGTAAGGTACTATTCTATCACTGGGCCATACAGCTGCTAGATGGTATAGTAGTAACAGAGGCAGCTGAACAATGTAATACGCACTGTGTGTGGAAACAGGTGGTCCAGGAGTTTTTGTTGGTGCTCGGCTCGGTCTCACCGGGAGCGTAGGTGCCTCTGGCAGCGTAGGGGATTGACAGGGACTGGAACGTGGTGAAGAGCTTGGAGAGGTTCCAAGACCAGAGCTTGAAGTTGGCTGTAGATGCTGAGGAAGGATTTCTTCTACTTCAGCACTGTAGTCATCAATGTCTCCTAAGCAACAAACCCCATCCCAAAAAAGAAAAAGCATGTAAAATAAAGGGAACAATAATTGCTTTTTTTAAAAAGTGGGGAAATTAGAAACTGATTCTGGGTATGGGATTTTCTGCAAAAAGCCCTCAAGTGCTAAGGAATTATCTCAACAACCAAAGTACGATCCTTGCATCATAAAATTATACATGAAGAGCGCACATGTATTCAAAATACTCCAAATGCATAATATATATTATAGATACATATGATAGGTAATTATAATTGTGTGGCAATGGTAATGTTGCTTAATCTAAGAAACAATTAGCTTTACAAAGAAGATCTTTGCAAAAAATTATTTCCCTGGTTTGCAATAGATTGCAAGCTTCCTTAATTCTTTGGCAGGCTGGGTAGGGGATTTCAAAATATCTGCTACCTGTAATACCTCCTGTTTTAGCAGGTGGAATGATGTTTTGAAAAAAGTTCAACATGGACATGCCTTTGAAAAGTAACCTGTCAATTTAGAAAAATTTTTATGTTAATACTCAAAATGCCTAAAATAGACAATTATCCCATCACACTCCAATAAGACCACAGTAATTCTTTCTTCCATAACTTCTAGGCTTCTCTCTCTTCAAATACATGAATGAAACACACTGTTCTACACAAGTTCCAGCTTCAACTCTGCACTGCTCGGCAGTAACAGACTAACCAGGCTGCTAATTAGATATTAGCTCTTGATTTAAGAGTCTTGTGAGATTTGAGATGTCACATTTTAAGGGAATCATACTATTTCACGTAGGACTATTAATCATACAGGCACCTAAACTGTTAAAGTCTTGTTTCCTACCTGATTTGGAAAACGGATGAAGTATGCTATCACACTGAGACTAACACAAATTTAACCTTTTCATACAGGTTTCCCATACCTGTACCCTTACCAAAACATTCTCTTCCTTTATGAAATACCTGTACAAAAAACCCTTAGTCTACTCTTTCCAGAATACATAGCTGCCATCTCTTTTCTTGAAACTTTTGCAACACAATGTTTGCCACTAAGGAGCTTGGATGCAATTTCAAAGCAAATGAGCGACTCGGAATAAATCAATATAGACACAATGACTACATTTAGAAAGTATATATATTCAAGAAATGAGAAAAAAATGACCCTGTAATATACATATGGAAATGCACTACATACAGGAAGCGTCAGCAGGTAAGATATGTGGGGTTTTTTTGCTGCTGTTCGAAAACCTGATAGTTTCCTTGCCAAGGATATAAGAAGAATATATTTTAATGTAGAGAAGAGAGTGAAGCAGAGCTTTCATAAAAATTAATAGATCAAAAACTAAGCTGTGACAAAGTGCATAGATTAGAAACATGCAAGTAAAGAAAAGCAAAAATGCAGAGGCACAACTGCTGCAACAGTGATATTCAGCAGCTTGAGGATTCCGCTCAAAAAGTATGAAGTGAAAAGATACAAAAATCCTTCAAGGGAGAAACCAAAACCAACAGAAACCAGGGAACCAGAAAACAGCAACTCATCAATGCCAAATATCGGCCTGTTCCAAGGAGTACCAGAAGTTGAAGGTTTCCTTGCCCAACCCATATTTGGCTGCCTGTCAAAGGCTCATCAGGTCTTCCTGGGGGTGGTAGGCATTTGTCATATTAATCTATTCTGTGTACTGGCAAAAAAATGATTGCTTTGCACTCTGAAGGTGTGTATATCCTGCTTACAGGGCATCTCCATGAATAGTAAAAGTTGCTGGAATGAAGTGACCTGAGAGGGTAGGTCACAGGATAAAGCAAGAAGAGTAAACAGAATGTCAGCAAATTAGTAAAATCTAAGACACAGTGCAAATTGACACTGCTCAACAAGTTGTCAAGATACTGTTGGAAACAATGGGATGTCTAATTTATCTGTTTTAGATGGGCATAAACTTGTTAAAGTATTGATATATGCATTAAACTAACCACATTATTTAGGACTGTAAGCTTTTCAAAATGAGGAATACTTTATTTGAACAAACCTTCCATATCATAGTCTGCAGTAACTTCTGCATCTTCACAAAGCAAAGTGGAGCTTGTTGATGAAGGCAGCCCAATATTAATCTTCTCTAGATTCATTTCATCTTCCAAACTTCTGATCCAATCTGGATTTTTCAAGCTTATGTTTATAATCCTTCCTAGTAGCTGAATTGCCAAAAAGGTATGCACAAACCAGAAATTGTTAAAAGCAGGTACATGAAAAATCAGCCTTCTAGGCTGAAAAAAAATTACTGAAAACATCACAAATAAGGTTATCAGAATTTCTGAGGCTAAACAACACATCACAAAAATAATTATGCTTCTCACCTCATTTCGGTAATCAAGTACATTTATTTAGTTTAAACTGTTAATTACAACTATTCAATATTTTTCTAAAGAAAAATTAACAACTTGTCTCCTAAGATTTTTCTTTTCAGTTAATAGGAAAGCTTCTGTTTTCCTTATTCCAACAGAAATGCTACTCTTTGCAAAGAAAAATGGATGCTTATAAACTACATTATTAAAGTAATTTTTAGAGACTGATAAAAGAGCAGGCCTTCATTCTGCAAACTGACACATGACAATGAGCCCCTTATCCTGCATAGGCTGTCAGTGAAACTCAGCAGATGCAAGGATCCATCTGCAAACATCACATTACAGAATCTAAGTCTTAATAGGAACATAGATCAGTAAAAATTGGAACATGAAAATGACAATATTTACAAAGATTAAATACTGGCCCTACAGGAGTCAATGAGAGCTGAAATTTTGACATTATAAATTGACTGCAGTACATCAGTGCTGAATTCTAAATACTTGCAGGCTATAAATATGATAAACTGGTCCATACTACAAACTCAAGGTAAAAATTCTGCTTTTTAAATCATTTATATAAATAAATAGAAAATCCCTCATTTGATGAAGATGCCCCCCGATATGGGCTCTCAAGTTCTCTAGCAGTCCTCCTCCTAACAATAAATTAACTTTGGTATTTCTTTCAGATGGCTTTTGATAACATAATGATGACATAATGCTATACGGCTATCAAAAGCAAAAAAAACAAAAAAAAAATTAAATGCAACAGTCTAGTATGGAACATGAAAATGACAATATTTACAAAGATTAAATACTGGCCCTACAGGAGTCAATG
>Ga0181612_110880_pt1 | contig 13638 bp, 10 predicted proteins | sample HoacroProtozoa21_FD_119630 | JGI IMG/M metagenome (GOLD analysis project Ga0181612, IMG submission 119630) | Hoatzin crop microbial communities from Cojedes, Venezuel. Combined Assembly of Gp0051906, Gp0051904, Gp0051908 | reverse complement strand
GGTCCCCCACTCTGTGGGGATTGTAGCTGTATCTCCCTTTCTGTCCTTTTTCGAGTGCGGCGATATTCAGTTGTTGTATGTCGCCCTCGCATATTTGCGAGCCGTATTTGTCGGCGTATTCGCCAGTGAGTTTATCCCAGCTGTCGTATCCGAGGTATAGGGCCAGCACCTTGAGGGTGTAGTCTTGCGGCTTACGGTCTTCATTGAGTATGCCCGTAAGTCTTTTCAGTGTGTTCACGCTGATGCGTTTCCCTGTCTTCTTGTAGATGTCGTCAGAGAGTGAAGAACAATCTTTTGCCACGGAGATGCTGTGTCCGCATTCCTTTCCAAGTGCCTCGATGATGCTTTTCTGAAGTTTCATGTCTTTACCATTTATATATTCATAATACCTCGCTACTCATTCCTTTCGGTTGCAAAGTTACTCGTTTTTCCCGTAAAAATTACTATTTCCCTTTAAGTTTTTTTTAAAAGATTGAAAATGGATGAAATGGATGCTAAAATGGATGAAATAAACAAGCATAGGAACCTGTTTTTGTTGTAACTTTGCAGCCGATCTAAACAAAACTGAAAGGTTCGTACTATGATATCATTAATGTCTATATGGTATATAATTCTTGGTATTGTTCTTACAATATTAGGAGTAGGATTAATGTTCTTTTTAATACAAGGCTGTTATCCTAAGTACACTTTTAGATTACCGAGTTATATTGTCGGTTTTATTCTCTTTTTTTTCCTAGGATACCAAATTACATGTATGGTGGGGGCTATGGCTATAAAAGGGTCAACAGACGAAATCAATTTTTCTATAAAATCAAAATTACCTGATTATTGGACAGGTACACATAGGGAAATCACTCCAGGAGAAAGTCAAGAACTAATGAATTATGTTACTAAAGAATATCCTTTAGTTGGTCTGTATCTTGGTAATGCTGATTTCCAAGGTTATGACGCTACTCAAATTGCAAATGCCATGACCGATAAAATAGATGAATATATGAATTGGTATATACTTAGACGGGTTGGATGGAGCATTTTGTTTATTGTTATCGGAGTTTTCATTGTTATTAAAACTATGACCACTGCATCAAGCTTAAGCAAAAGACGCAACTCGTCAAGCGGATCACGTATAAGACGTAAAGATGATTTTTGAATATCAAATAAATTAACTATATGGCAAACCATTTAATTATAGGACTCGGAGGAACAGGTGGAAAAGTTCTTCGCGAGATGAGAAAAAGAGTTTATGAGGAATTTCATTCAAATGAACCCAACAACGGAGTAAACTTAGAATATATTTATGTCGATTCTTCGGATGAAGACCTGAACAGTCGGGTTGGATGGAAAGTGATGGGTAAATCTGTTCATTTACAGGAGGCCCAGAAAGTGTCGATACATGGCATTAATGCCAGTATGTTCCAGAATCTGAATATGTATCCTGGCATTGAAAGTTTCCTAAACAAAGAGGACGTCCAATTAATGACATCAAAACTTGGTCCTTTAATCACAGCAGGTATTGGTGGTCAGCGTCGTCGTTTAGGCAGAACACTTCTCGCCAACAACCTAAGTGTAGGAGATGCGAATAGTGATTTTGTTTCTCGTTTGAAACAAACAGTTCAACGCATTAGTAATGCATCTGGCGACCAGAGCGTTACATTCCATATTTGTGCAGGATTGGCAGGCGGCACAGGCTCAGGCTCTGTAATCGATGTAATAGCCCAGATTCGAAAAGAGTTCCCACCTCAGCCAGGTAATGACCCTTTCAAAATTTATCTTTATTTATATGTACCTGAAATGGCAGTAGTAACTGCCAGCCACGATTCTGGCTTCTATCAAGCAAATGGCTATGCCGCATTACTGGAGTTGAACGCCATTAGTGTAGGAAAGTATTTACCTTTGGACGTTACCGGTCAAAAAGACAACTACACGGGTAAAGTTCAGCGCTTGCTACAAGGCGTGAATGCATTTGAAGGAGCATATCTTTATACTAATGTCAATGAGGCAGGAAAAATTCTTGATATAGGAACAGCCCTGCCAGCAAACGTCGCTGACTTTATATTCCAGAAGACTGTAGCAATTGGAAACGACAGGAATGCCAAGATGGGTAGGTTAGAAGCATGCGAAAATGATGGTGCGGGTCCAGAAAACGACCGCGCGAATATACCCTCGCGAAGCCGTAAATTCTTAGCATTTGGTATTAAGCGTATAGAATACCCTGAAACAGAAATAGAGCAACTGGTAACATACAATTTTGCCAGGCAGGCGGCAAGACAGTTGGAATTTAACCTCTGGCAAGAAGGATTAGGATATGGTGAGTGTTCAATAGATGAGGTAGGTACAGGATTCGCTACAGAGATTAGAGACAGGAAGAACAGAGAAAGACTTATGCTTTCAAACAGTTACCTGATGCTCTCAAAGCCTATTGTAGAGGGACCTCAGACTAAACGGTGGCATGATATCGACAGCACGTGGGAAGAGCGAGTTCAAGGTTTTGCCGATGATGCCCAAACACAGGCAGACAAGAAGAGTTGGTTAGCTATATTTACGGATGCTTGTACAGACTATTACGACAAGAACTTCCGTTCGTTAGGAGTGACCAAGTTCTACTCTACCCAGTTACAAGAGGCTCCGGGTTATGCTAAAGCAATCCGTCGCCATATTGAAAAAATATTGTTCGACGAATGGAACAGTGGTCAAAAGAGTATACTTGAGATAGAAAAATACACCCAACTGCTTATCAATGATTGCAACGAGCGTATAAATGCCTTCAAAGAGCAAACAGCTAAGATGGAGGGTGAACTTGACGAAATCAATGGTCGCATACACGACGTAAATATTGAGTGGGATAATATCGGATGGCTTCGCGACGCTATTACCGGTGCGTCTAAGAAAGTGTTCAGCGCGTATAAAAATGCCAAAAATGATTTTTATACCACTGCCACTCGCATAGAGGCATATAAATATGCCGTAGTTCTTCTTCAAAAGGTTATTGAGCAGTTAGGCTTGATGCTTGAAGGCATCGTAATGTATAAGGGTATTCTATCTGAAATATTAGAAGAAGTAGGCAAGCAAGCCGATTCAAAATGCCAAAAGACAGCTGCTGATGAGACAAATAATACAATGAAGAAGTATGATGTTGACCTTGTTCATCGTTTTACTAAGGATTGTGTTGTTAATCCGGATATACAGAGTGCCAATGCGCTTTCTATAAGGAATCATCTTGTTGCAGCTCTTGGCGAGGATGGAGAACGTTCATTTGCCAATCTCTGTGATAAAACAGATTATGACACTGCTACCAATATTATCCTGGATGTTTGTCAGCAAAATGCTGAGGCGGCAATGGAAAATGCGGCTCAGAATGACCCGTTGAACAAAATGGTTGGTGTAAACATTATAGAAAAACTTAAGCAAGAATATAACACTGATGAGAAATTAGAGCAATTTGTTCGTCAATGCGTTCAGCAGGCACAGGTCAACCTTCAATTTAACACAGAAGAGCAGGGTAAGGTGTTCGCAAATTCAGGAGGCGGTATGATGAAGATGATTCAAGTCTCATTGCCTAAGTTTGAAAATGACACAAACGGTTTCAGAGACAAATTAATCAAAGCTTTTGAACAAGCTTATCCCGGATTCAATCCGAAAGAGGATGTTTCTGTGAATTATAAACAGAATCAAATAGTCGTAGTTGCTGCTGCATCCGGTTTCCCATTGCGTTATGTTACTAATGTAAAGGTAATTAAGCAAAAGTATGACACGCTGCTTGCCGCCCCGGACTCAGCCCTCAACAAGATGGTTCTTCACACGGAATCATTTAAAGAGCCTTTACCATCACTATTTGAGATAAGCACAGTAGATTTATTCGAAAGATTGCAAAAACCTGTGATTTTAGCTTATGCTTTTGGTCTTATCCAGCAAAAAGAAAATCCTGTGACAGGAGCAAAATTTGATGCCGTCAATATACCAGACCCGGATGGATTAGGTAATGGCGAATGGAAAGAATTAGGCAAAACTCTAATACAATCTACAAAGACTCTTGCTGAAAATTATGCATTGGCAAAGAATGTTATGTCTCTTGTAGATGACAATCTCAAGAAGAACGCACGTTCTAACGACCAAAAGGAATCTGTTAAGGCAGAGATACGAACGATTCTTAAAGAAAAGATTCTGGCTTCTCCCGAGTGTGAGAATAACGAGTTTAATGAAACCTATAAAAAATACATAGGTTTATGTAGAGACATATTTAATAATGAATTAAAGGCATTGTAATAGCCGGAGATAAAAATTACATTAAAGGATTTCAGTCTTTAAATAGTTTATTAAGATAAAATTATGGCAAAGATTAAAGGTATTTGTAAGAATATAGATGGTTGCGACTTGGCAGCCGAAAAAGTTGAACAGGAAGCCGAGAAATCGAATTTTATTTGTTCCGAGTGTGGAAAACCTCTTTATCCTGTAAATGGAGGAAAAACGTCTGGTGGTAACTCTGGACCTAATAAAAAACTTATCGCGATTATTGCCGGGGCAATTGTTGCTCTGGGCATTATATGCGCCCTGATATTCGGTGGCGGCTCTTCTGAGGAACCTAAGACTGCCATACCTGTAGATTCTACAACCGTAGCTAAAGATACTGCAAAGGTTGATACAGTATTGATTCAGAAGACCGACACCATACGTGACACAGTTAAGATAGTCAATAATAATACCACGTCTGTAACTACACGTGAAAAGGTTGTAACTACTCAAACTCAAAAGCGTAAAGTGCAGAGTAATACTCCAGCTCAAACAGCAGGGAAAGGTACTGTAAATTTAGGCTATGGAACCTATAAGGGAGATTTGAAGGATGGTAAGCCACATGGTGACGGTGTTATAACATACACATCATCACATCGCATAATCCCGTCAAATGGCAAATATGTAGCTAGTCCTGGTGATAAATATGAGGGACAATTTAGAGATGGTATTCCATGTGGAGGCTATTGGCACCATGACGGCGATATAACATACGTAAAATGATATATATAAGGTATATATTAATTGCGCTACTTGTGTTCAGTACCAAGTGTGCTGCAGCAGACTTTCAAACGAAACGTTTGAAAGACATAGCGTATGCCTTGAGGAAAAATGATATCTTGAATAATGCGGTTGCGCCAAATACACAACGAATGTATGAATATAAAGGAAAAAAAGTACGTGTAAAAACTGGCGGAGATGGAGCGATAGCAAATATCGGATATTATTTGTTTAACGATGATATTTATTCCTCTATAGGAAATACGTTTGTCCTGGATTTTTTAGAGCGTTATATATTAGAGCTTGATTTAGCTATAGATGGTAAAAGTAAAGTTCAACGGATGTCCGTAGATAATGTCACAATTATCGAGGGTGATATCTCACTACTTCATCAAATAAATGCTAATAGTAGTTTTAGTATTAATCATCTCTCTAAAAGAATGTACAAAGTTACTTGGCAACTAAATACAGGTATTTTGACATTGAGTTTCCCCGCTGATTGTCAGCTTATCTTTGGTGCTGACATTATAGAACTGGAGGATAACCTAATTAAAGACATTACAAAGGTCATACCCAAGGTAAAAACAGATTTTCTGTTTGATGTGGAGGGGAAAAAAGTATCTCGCGCGGATAATGTGATTAAGATTCAAGGTGAGCAATATCTTATTAGTGCAATTAATAATACCATATACGTTAAGGAAGTCAACGGTAGAAGAATGTTGCTATGTGATGAAAAGGTTCCGACTAAAAGTGTTAGTAATATAGTCCTCACAGGTATATTTAAGCGACTAATACCGGTAACGTTAAAAGTCAATTGCTATGGATACCAAAAGAAGTATTTGGATGTCACACTTCAGCAAATTATTGATTATTGCTTGAGTCAAAATTCAAAACTCTTTTTTGGTATTAAAAAGAATCTTCATGATAAAATTACAGGAACTTTATTTGTCCTGAATGAACAATTGGGTTTCAATCATGTTCTTTCTGTAGAATTCCCTAAAGGAATATTGAAAGGAAGTGATGAGAAAGTGACAGGCTCGTTGATGCCATATATACCCATTAATCAAATAAATGATAGTTTTTTTTCAAGGAGTAAAGATAAAGAATATGAGAAGTATTAAAAATATCAGAAAATATCTGTTAGTGATATGTTACTTTCTTGTCTGTACAAACGTCATGGCAGACGATGAAAGTTTAAAGAAACAGATAAATGACATAAAGCGCGATAGCAAGTATTTATATGCTGACGCTGTCGCATCTTCAGAGACCGAAGCTCATAACTTGGCCGAAGAAATTCTAAAAGTAAATATCGATGAATGGATAAACGGAAAAAAGAAATTTAATAACACTAAAAAGTTAGTGGTTGCCAATAAAAAGGAACTTTGGTCGGCATTGTCAATGCCGAGAGGAAATATGTATCGCAGTTTTATATATGTAAAGAAAACAGATATATTGCCAGTAGAAAATGCTGATGTTATAAATTCTAATAACAATTCCGGAGAGAGTAAAATTGAAGAATTGCCTCCTTCACAGAACTTACCATCTGTAGTAAAAAAAGTGTCGGAGTGTACAAAATACATAGATATGATAAACCTGCTAAAGGACAAACAAAAGAATGAAGAAGTTACCCACTTTGCAAGATATTCCCAACTTGAGAATTCTGATATTTATTATCTGGCTATCTACAATAGGGACGGAGATGTAGTTGCCGTACTTACTTCTGGCAAAGATCGAATAAACGTAAGAACAGGTAAACCAGATAGTGTGACCAATTATAGTGGGCATGGAGCTATTGGCTTCCGAGTAAAAGAATGAAAAAATGAATAAATATTGTTGCAGCTAATTTAGAATTTAGATAAAATAAATACATTTTGATATGAATTACAATAGAATAGTTTTTATGTTCCTCATATTCATGGCGATGAGTATATTTCCAACCAACGCTGTTAATGTAACAGTGGTTGTGCCAGAATATGTGGATAGACCTCGTGGATTTGCAGCAGCACAAGCAAATTTGGCTGCTGTTTTGACCGAAATCAATAGAGCCGAAGCTGCGCATGAGACAGTGTCGGTAAAAAATCTACAGATGAATGAATTTGCAAAAAAATCTTTGGCTCGTCTTTGGGCAGTCACTCCTTTTAAATGTATGGATGATGATGTTGTTGCCGAAGCATGGGTTTTTAAGGGGGGAAATATGATGGTTAGAAACATCCCATTAGAGATAAAACCTCAAGGTGAGTCATTTGGTATGGGTACATATCAAGAAGCTGTTGCGGAATTCGATGCAAATGGTATGATAACAGATTTCCGATTTTCAATTGATGCTCACATGTCGGTTAATTGGACTGGAGGACAAGTTCAAGATGAAGAGACGAAAATGGCAATATTCAAATACCTTGAACAGTTCCGGACGGCTTATAATCAGAAAGATATAAAGACAATAGAACAAATGTTTAGTGATGATGCTCTTATCATCACAGGTCATGTTGTAAGGTCAAAACCTCTTAGTGATTCTCAACGTTCAACATTTAAAGTTGAATACAACAAACAGAGCAAGGAACAGTATATCCAAAATTTAAAGAAGGCTTTTGTAAGAAACAAATGGATTGATGTTAAATTCGATAATATTAATCCTCCTACACGTTCTAAAATAGATAAGACAAAATATGGTATAAAGTTACACCAGTCTTGGAAATCAAGTAACTATAGTGATGAAGGAACACTTTTCTTACTTTGGGAAATACCGGAAAATGGCGGCGATCCAATAATTCATGTTAGGACGTGGTCTCCTGAGTTTGTTGATGGTAAACATTACGAACCAAGTGAGGATTTAACGACTCTCGGTGGTTTCGATTTATAATTATAACAAGTAAACATTAAAATATCTTTATTATGAACGGAAAATTTATGTTGAGGAAGATTTACAGATTATTATTTATAATAATCACTTTATTCTGTTACCCTTTGTCTAATTTCGCGCAATCGGATTATGTTTCATGTGTGCCAAGTGAAGATAACGATTGCATAGGAGATATAGATGGCAAAGGAGGAGTCTTGATTATAGCGAATCGCTCTGATCTGGTTATAAATGTCACTAATGCATCACAAGTTGTCATAACTCCAAAGGGAAAGAGATCCGATGGAAAATATGCATACGAAGTTGTTGTTGATATGAAAGAAACCGTAAATCCGAAAATAGAGGTACATAGACGTGGTGATATCAACAAGGCAGATTTTGTGACGACTCTTAAGCCTAATATTTTCAAGGCTTACGAGGTAGTAGAGGTGCAGAAACCTATAAGGATGGAAAACCAGACAAAGCCAAATGATGTCATATTAGATGCGAAATTGGCAGAGGTCGAAATAACGTCCGTTGTACCAAACTTGAAAGTTGTATGCTCTGATTATTTAGGAGCAACAATTAGTCAAAAACAGGATAATTCGGATAAGAACCTACAGATAACGTCCATTATAATACCTATTGAAAATATAAAGGCAGCTAAAGAAGAGCTGTCGCGTGCCCAGAAAACACATGACGATTTACATAAGAAGTTAATTGATGATGTGCCTGAGGGTGCAACCAGCACTGCTTCAGATGACGAATGGGAACTTCTAAACAAATATGAGGAAAATGTAGAGAAAGCAAAGAAGAAACTTTCTAAAATGGGACAAATAGAAATATATGCCCCAGAGACCAATAAACTTTATATTGATATTAGCGACATAGGGCCGCGTTCAAAATTATGTTACGGAGTCCTCTTATTAAAAACTATCGAAAAAGTTTATGTTTCCGAATGTAGTGCAATGCTTGCAGAAGGTGCAAGGCATTATAGTATGAGAGAATATGAAGCTGCAAAAAATGCTTTTTCCAATGCATTAACAGCCAAGGATACTCCTGCTGATATGAAAGATGCGATAAGAACAAGTATTAACCAGTGTGATACATGTATTCTTTATGAGAAATATGCTTTGGGCGCTCTTTCTAAGTTAAAGAAATTAAGAAATGAGCCCGCGCCTAAGCAATCTGATGTTGCTAAATATGCTATAGGTGCTTCAGAATTTCTACAAGTATTAAATAAATACAATGAAAGCGATTTCTATACTTCTCGTATAGAAAAGTTAAACGACATAGTAGAGCAGATGCCACTAGATATAAAATTTACTGTTACAAAATGGGTTAATAACTATGGCGAATTTTATGAAGTAGGTGGAATATCTAATGTTGAGGTATGGGCTTATAATGGCAATGTTCAACCACCTTTAGAAGAATATATGAATGATAAACGTTTGACAAAGTTCCTGGAATCCACATCAAAATGTACGCTAGCAGGAACAACAGATGACAAAGGTCATGTGGATCTACATTTCAACAGGAAGAATTTGCCCAAGGGACTATTTTTCCGTCCTATAGGATATAAGAACAAGATTAAAATAAAATATATGGATATTAGCGAAATGCTGGAGAAATCCAAACAATCTTACGACAAAGCTCAAATAAGAATAAAAATGTATTGTAGTTATTAATCATTTAATTTTATGTATTTATGAAAAGGTTTATTGTAAATGTAATGATGCTTGGATTGCTGTCCTTGCACTGTGGAAATGTTCAAGCTCAGGGTTTTCTTTCCAAATTAGCGAAGAAGGCGGCTTCTTCAGCGACTCAAACTGAGACTACGCAAGCGTCTTCAACGGAAAACGCAACGTCTGCATCTAGTATTAAGTGGGAATCAGTTCCTTACTTTGTGGCAAAGAAGGTTTATGTAACCAATGAAGATGGTTCTCCAATGCTAAATGAAGATGGAACACAGGCTTATCGTGTTTTTTTAATCGATACAGTCACTGGAATGAAGCGCAGTAAAGAATCTGTTAAGGCTCAGCAAGCAGCTATTAATAAGGCTATCCTCTTAATTCTTGCCAAAGTCGGAGGAGGTGCTTTAGTTGGTGGATTAGCCAACGGCGGTAGTGGTGCTGCTGTAGGTGCTGCAACTGGTGCTGTAGCCAGTGTTCCCGATATAGCAATGGCAAAAAAGCAAAAGAAATCTCTTAAGCAGCAGAAAAAACTCTTAGAAGCATATAGTAAAATTTTTGATGAAGAAGGCAAACCTATTTCAGCAACGATAGACCCGCAAAAGATTCCAGATTTAGATTTGAAAGATAATAACGAATCTGAGATGGCTAGTGCTATAAAAGCAGAATTGGAGAGTGAAGGCTTTAATTCCACAGATACTAGTGCTTGGGAAATTTAAGATTTATCATCAAACATTTAATTCATCATTCTAAACTAAAAACTCTCTGAAACAAAATGTTTCAGAGAGTTTTTTTACTTTTGTGGCGTGAGTGTAAAGGAGCAGTTATTATTTCTTCAAGCAATTAAGGGGAACAACATACACTCCGTCGGGTCGTTTATATGCCTGGCCGGTGGCGGTGATGACCATAAGGAATGAGGGGGCTTTTTCGTCTTTGATATCGGCACTGATTTTCTTCAGGTGGGCAGCACCTTCTTCTATGGCCTTTCCTCCGAGTTTAACCTCGATGAGAGCCCATCTGCCGTCTTCGAGGTGTATCACGGCATCGCTTTCCCAACCCCTGCTGTCGCGGTAATGTCTTATCTCGCCTCCGCGGGGCATTGAGTAGATTTTCAAATCGCGAATCACCATATCCTCAAAAAACAATCCGAAAGTCTCTAAATCGTGAAGCAAATCCGCCGGCTGAATGCCAAGTGCCAGGCAGGCGATGCTCGTGTCAACAAAATGGCGTGTGGCAGTGGTTCTCACTATAGTCTTGGAACGCAGGTTCGGGTTCCACGCATTTATGTCTTCCAAAATAAACAGGTCTTTCAAAGCATCCACATATTTACCAAATGTCTTGGTGTCCATTTTGCGGTTGTTTGAATTTACCACATCTTCGATTAGTGTCTGATACGAGGCTTCGGTGGAGATGTTTCGGGCGTAGCTCCGGAGTATCATCTTCATGATTTCGGGCGATTTGTTGCGGAATTTGTTATTCTCGCTCGTTTCGAAATTGAATAGGCTCTGATAGTAGTTGCGGGTAACGTCCATAGCCACCTGCTTGTCTTCTTTTATCGACAGAGGCCATCCGCCGCGACATAAAACGAAGGCGGTGTCTGACAGCGACCAATTTTCGTTGAGGTCGAATATCTCCATTCCCGGATTGTCGAATATTTGCTCCAACGACACGGTGCCTTTTGAGTCGAGCGATTCCGCCAAACTCATAGGTCGCATCATCACGGTTGTAATGCGACCGGCCCCAGAGTGGTATATCTGCGTTTTGTCGGCTGGCGTGGTGCTGCCGGTGAGGATGAACTGCCCGAATTCGGGATTTTCGTCAATCCATGCTTTTGCCTCATTCCAGATGTCGGGCACTGTTTGCCACTCGTCGATAAGCCTTGGCGTCTCGCCTTTTAACATGTTACGAGGTTCTAAGCGTGCCAATTCTATTATCGGCCGAGTGTTTAATTTCACCTTGCTCTTTGCAAAACGCTCCGATGTCGTGGTCTTGCCGCAGAATTTAGGACCACTTACCAGTACAACTCCAGATGAATTCAGCTTGCGCTCTATCACCGATTCTATGTAGCGTGAAAGATACTTCATCATAACTAATTTCTTTTTTCCGCTGCAAAGGTAATACAAAAAATTGAAACTTCCAAAGAAATTGGAGAAAAATCCCAAAGTTGTGATATTTTTATTCCCAAACTTATGAGGTTTGAAATCCAAAGGTTGTGAGGTTTAAAATCCAAAACTTACGAGGTTTAAAATCCCAAACTTGTGACTTTTCACTTAACGAAAGTTAAAAATCTGTTAGTTCCCGAAAATGCGGAAAAATATATGTACCTTTGCGGTGAAATTAAAATTATCGACAGGGATGAGTAGCGAATTTGTCAGCAGTTTCGGGAGTACAATCTCCGCCGGCAGCGGTGGAGTGGGGGATGCAGGTGGTGGTATCGGCAAAGGGAGCGATGCCGCTGCGGGCAGCACGTGTGAGATAACGCGCGTGATGTTGCACGGCAAACATCTGATAAAGAAGCATTTGCGGGCGGAGCTCAAGGGGCAAGGCAAGTATGAGAGGCTGTTTAAAAAGGAGTTTGAGATAGGCTTCAATCTCGACCACTCCGCTTTCCCGAGGTATATCGAGGAGGGCGAGGACGAGACGGGACCGTATTTCATTATGGAGTATATCGACGGCGAGACGCTCACGGAGTTTTTGGCAAGCAACCCCTCGTATTTCGAGGTGCGGCGGAATGCTGACAAGTTTGTGAGCCAGCTGCTCGACGGAATGGAATACCTTCACTCGAAAAGGGTGGTTCATTGCGACCTCAAGCCCGACAACGTGATGCTCACGGCAAGGGGCAAGGAACTGAAAATCATCGACCTCGGATACTGCAGCTGCGATGAGTACGACGGTCACGGGCGAACTCCGGCTTTCGCCGCTCCGGAACAAGTGGAAAACCAAAAAGTGGATGAGAGAACTGACGTTTATCTCATCGGCAACTTGCTTGAAACGGCTCTCGGTGATAATTACGGAATTTACAACAAGGTGATTAGCAAATGCTTGCGACCTGATAAGGCCGACCGGTTCCAGAGCGTTTCGGAGATTAAAGACTATATTAAACAATCGAACAACAGGAAGAAAATAGCTCTCGCCGCCGCGCGGATGTTGATTTTTGTGGCGTTGATTGCGTCAGCATTTTTAATAGGCAAAGGTATATCGCAGGAAAAAGAGACGGCGCAGGAAATCGTGGCTTCGGATGTTGCAAAGGCTGGCGGAGAGTCGTCGGAAGCTCTTGCCGCGCCTGATAGACAAACGGCATCGCAGACGGAATCGTCGTCGTCGGATGCTGGATTAACATCGGGTAATGCCTTGTTATCGGATGCTGCTTCATCGGCTGCCACTACTTCTTCATCTGATGCTGCGTTATCATCGGGTGTGGCAGTCGGAGGCAATGTGCCGTCATCTTCTGCGTCGGAGAAATCGGAATCGGCATCGTCGTCGGCAAATCAGCAGCAAGTGGCATCGTCGGAAAGCCCTAAGGCATCGTCGTCATCAAGCAATCGTCAGTCGCAGAAGATGTCTCCTACCGAAAGGGCGAAGCAGAAAATGAAGGCTGGTATCGATGCCGCATTCGCCGCCACGCTCGAAAAATACAAGAATCCGGCACTTGATTCACTGGAGGAGCAGTACTATCTCGATGATAGGGAATTCGGTGATAGAGTGGAAAAAGTGAATGCCGAAATCTTCGCCGAATTTCCCGATGCTGATGCTGCCGCTATTGGAAAATTTTATGTGGAGTATTGCACTGCGCTGCTTGCTACTGTGGTGCCGGCAAGGATGCAGAGGAAAAGTTTCAGAGACCAAGAAGAGTTTCCTTGATATGATATTATTAAAGCCAAGGGTAAAAGGCGTTTTTCATTTTTTAGACTTTCCTTTTTCGAGGTCTTCAAGACGGAACATTCTTCTAAATTGTGCCAACATTATTTCTCGTGCCTCCTCTACGTACATCATCCCCTCTCTTTGGATCTTTTTACTAAAGACCACAACTTCTTTCCCGTTCTTAACAAATATCCTGGACTCAATGGGATGTGGCTTCATGTCCACATCCTTACCTTTTATATC
>Ga0181612_124285_pt1 | contig 13639 bp, 7 predicted proteins | sample HoacroProtozoa21_FD_119630 | JGI IMG/M metagenome (GOLD analysis project Ga0181612, IMG submission 119630) | Hoatzin crop microbial communities from Cojedes, Venezuel. Combined Assembly of Gp0051906, Gp0051904, Gp0051908 | reverse complement strand
TTACTTTTTTTTTCTTTTCCAGTTCTGGAAATGTAAAACATAGCAGTATTTCCAACCCAAATCATGAGGACAGCACCTCACTTCTCACCCTGAACAAAATCATGGTTTGGTCTTCCCAAAACCCAAATATAACCTTGAGTTTTTGTTTGCATCCTGCTTTTAGTTCAGAAGAGTTAGGCTTGAGGCTTCACGTATTTCTACAAATAAAAAGGCCCAGAACTGTGCAGATTTTATGCTAATTTTTGCTTTGCTCTTGGAGGAAGTGCAGAACTGTGCGACTGTAGGAACTGAGCCTTTCCGTGGAACTGACTGTGATAAAATCAAGAAAATTGGCAGAGCAGCTACTGCACTGCAGTAATAGAGGTGAACTGGGAAGTCAAAACTTACCAGTGCACTCTCAACCTCCCAGGCAGAGTGAAATAAAAAATATAAGCAAACATTGCCAGCGGGGAGTATTATAGCAAATATTTGAAATGCCTCCCTTTTAGAGGCTTTCAGGGTGGATGCTTTCAGTTGTGTATCATGCTGTTGCTAGCACACGTGACAAAACTCTTTAGAAAAAATATTTTCTTGTTGCCATTGTACCCTAAATAATGTTGCATGAAGTGGAAGAACATAAATTCCCCTGGTGCTTGCCTTTCCCTTTCAAGCATGGCTACTTTAGACACAGTCAGTCTGAGAGCTCTGTACTGCCTAAGACTCTGTTGTCCATTAGCATTTTTCTTCTCACTGTCCGGCTAGCGAGTGACTAAACATCCCTGGTGCTGCTTTCTTCCCAGAAGAGACAGCAAGGCTAGCATGTGGTTTCCCTGGCTATGGGAAGCCTGGGATTCACTGCAGCCAGCAGAATGGAACTGGGTGGAAAGCTGGAAAAAGGCTGGAATAGTGTGTACTGGAAAGAAAGCTGGTGGGGAATGACGCTGCCAGTCCTCACCTCCTGCCTAGGACCTTGTGCTCATGGCTAATGCGACAAAGGGAGGAGGTCACATATTTAGGGTGAAGATGAAGTGTTCAGGATATATTCAGGAAGTACTCCCCTGCAACAGGGATCAAATACAACTTGGCCAGGGCATCACGGAACTTGGCAGGCTTGGATCTGCTTGGCTCAGTGCATGTGTAGGTTACTGAGATAAGACTGATGGTTAGCAGAGCGTGTAAGGCTCAGCCCCTCAGGGATGGCCCCGCTACTGAAGCGCATGAGTTGCTGTTACCAGGTGGCTCACTTAACATGGCAGACTGCTAAGATGATGAATTATGAGGAAGTCCTAACTCCTGCCCTGGCTCTGCTGCACTGTGTGACCTGACCTGTGGTCCTCCTCTTTGTCCTCATTTATTTCAGTATGGTCATCGCTTTCTCATCTTCCCTCCCAGCAGGATGGCCTAGGCTCATTATATCACACCAGAACAGTGTTTTGCAAATGGACAGCATCCATATTATTATCAAATTGTCAAGGCATCCCAAACTGTGCTGCTTTGGTACAAATACCTCCCCTGCAGGCATCTCTGCAGCCTGCTGTTTCCTCAGGCTCAGCTGAGAACAAGAAAAGAAAGGAGAAGGACACAGAGTGAGGGACACAGCAATGCAATGACTAGTTCTTTACACGTGGACATAGATCCACACCCCAGTGTGTTAAATAAAGACCAGAAGAGAAATGGCTGCTCTCCAGGCAAGGATAATATAGAAGCAGTGAAGGTCAGGATGCTTCAGGCCATGACATCCTGGGAACACTTCTCACCAGGCCTGTAAATGAAACCTGTGTATCCTAGGGGTCTAGCTACCACACCTGTGACACCATGGGTGCCCACCACAAAGTGCATGAGTCACAGGAGCTCAGCAGGACAAACCACTGCAGGCAGCTCCTTGGCTCCTTTTTACCAGAGCCTGAGAGCAGCAGCGGAAGCTGTGTCAGTGTTGGTGATCTCACTGCATGCCAAGGGGATGTGGATGTCAGCTATGACAGACTGCATCACCCTCAACAGCTTGACAGGCCTAAACCTGCAGGTCTGCTACTGGTAGACTTCATGGGCTGCTCTGTTGCAGGAAGGCAGCTCTTAAGATCATGCAGTGATGCCCCAGAAAAGAGCCAGAACAGAGCTCTGTTTCTCAGGATTATACAGCATTCCTTGGAGAAAAGCTTGCTACCCCTTTGCAGAGCCCTGCTGCTGGCTACGTGAGGCTGACTGCTGCTAGCACCAACACTGGAGCACTGGTGCTTCTGCATGCTGTCTGTCCATCAGGGAAGGGATTGCATTATCTGTCATGTCAGTCTTTCCAACAGCAACAAGGTGGTGAACATAATTCACAGTTGAGTTCAGACAAATGAAAACCTTCAGAACCTGGTATTGGCCCCTGAATCATTCCTTTAAACTCAGTTTCCTTGTTCCTGCTCCTTGAAACATGGATGCAGTAACAGGAACAGCTACTGCATTGAAATTCAGGGGTATAAGGTGGCCCTCATGGGTTGCTAAGCTTTGGTATCATGGTATTCTGCTAAGCTGGCACTGTATAGATTAGCTAATGCTCTTGACGTCTAATGGGAGAGGAGACAGACTTGTGATGTTCCCAGTCAGAGGAATTTCCTATTTTTAGAAATGCTGCTGGTTCTCATGGGATGGGCAGGCTGGAAAGCCTGCCACATCTTTGCATACTTTTCCCCTCAGATTTAGGACAGAAAGCTGCTTTACTATCCACTCCATTCCCTGAGCTTGCATCACAGGTACCCCAGTCTATGGGTCTTAAAACTTACTACTACCAGACAACAAGGGTAAGAAGAGCTCCCCTGTTCCCAGCAGTTAAGAAACTTCAAAGTGTCTCTTGGGAAACCTCTGTAAGACTCCCTCAGGTCTTGCTTCATTCCCAAGTGAAATCTGAGCAGGCTGGGAAGGTATAGAAGGGCAGGAGCATTTTGTTGTGTCAGCAGTTTTTAGCACTGTCTTGTTTTCTGCCTAGAAACCACATTATTGCTCTATCTGCCTCCAAAACCAACTAGCTAATGAGGGAAGCTGGCTCGTAAGCTTGGTGGCAAAGGCGCCAGCCTCACCACTTTTCCCTACTCCTCTTCCACGGGAGCCAAGAGGTAAGCATTCCCTTTCAAACACCAGCTTCCTTCAGATAAGCTCAAGCCAATGCCTGGCAGCATCCCTTCCTAAACATAAGCACCTCTGCACTCTTTCGACTCTTTCTGCTCCCTGGGCTGGATCCCCTGCAGGCAGAAATTGCTGGAGTTCTGCCAGCTTCAACAAAGCTATGTTGATCTAAACCAGATGAGGATCTTGTCCTGTAGCTATTGAAAGGCCATCTGAATGTGGCCCACATGAGTTTCAAGCTGTCTCGGATACAAACGGTGACGTAGTGAGACCCCACCCACCCTGTCCTTTAACTCTTGTGATTAGGTCAGTTGACAGCCAGGTTGTGACAGCACCCTTGTCTGGCTGGAGGTGTAGGAGAGCAAATTCCTGGGATGGTAGGATGAGCAGGAGATGGCTGTGCTTCATCTAGAGATCTTGACTCCTGGCAAAAGGGTGGAGTGACCACATACTGTAGTCACAGGGCCAATGCACAAGCACTTAATTGCACTAAGGGCAGAAAAGTTGTTCAGGAAGAAATTGCCCCACATGCTGGGATGGGCTTCCAGTCCTACAAACTGGTAAAGCACGCAAAAGCTTACAGAATTGGGACTCCCCTTTAGCCTTCTCTGCTTATGAGGAACATTCCCTCAGCTGTTCCCAGATGTTTGGAGAGGCATTACTGGTTCAGGTCAAAGTGCACCAGTGACTTTCCTAACAGTGCACAGCTGTGCGTCTGCATGTTCTGGCATTGCTGGCACTTACTAGAGTAGCTGCAGGAATGGGACACCAAAGCCCACTGGGAGGCTGGTAGAAAAATTTTGCAAAAGGAGGAGCAAGAAATGCCAGTACATTTTGCAGGAGGATGAATTTAGTACTCGAAGTAACTGGAAAATAGGAAGAATCTTGCAATATATGTCAGGATTTGAACTGCTGAGGAGATTTGGGAAAGCGACTATGGAAACTTTTTTGGGGACTTGAAATGGGTCCACTTTGACTCTGTGACAATGTATTTTTTTTTCTTTAGAAATTACAATATTTCCTCCTAAGCAAGTTTTCTTCACAGTGATAGTTCCAAAAGCAAACTGGTAGCTTTCAGTGGCATTTTTTGACTGAAGAATGTTTACACCATGGAATATAAATTTTTGGTTATCTCCACTTGTAAACACTTTCTGCTGAAGGGAAGAATGCTTGCACAGCGTGTTTTTCAACCTTCTGATGAAGGCTTTTGCATCTTGTTACCTTTTGTAGACTGCTTGGAAGGAATTTATGACCCCCTAGCAGTGCAGAGACCCAAGCTGGCAAAGCTTAATGTGAGTTTTGAACTAACTCTAGCTGTCCTTTATAGCTTTATTGACACTTCTTTAGCTAAGGTCCCTGTGGTGGAAGATCCCAGTAAAACAAACAAGACCTAGCTCAGTGCAAGATGGCTGCTCAATTAAAAGAGAAAAAGAAGTTTCCACGAACAATTTCAATGCAAAGGCACATTACAAAAGTGGCAAAGGCATGAGTCACCAGGAATCACTGCAATATGGGAAAGGCCTCAGCATTCTGCATAAAGTCCATACTGATGAAACTTAACTCTGCATTGTTAATAGACACTGTGAATGAGAACTGATCTTCTCAAACCTGAACGCTGCAATTACTACTCTTGGCTTTCTTCCAATAAAATGATGCATAGCTATCAGCTTTGTCTAAGGAACCTGCAAGCAAAGTGAGCCATGCCACCACCACCTTTCAGAGTATGAAAATGCCTACAGATGTTAAGTTTGAAGTATCAACATGTTGCCCACTTCAGAGGATTGGCCTGAGACACTCAGAAGTTCATTAAGACCTTGTGCTATTCATCAGATCCATTTAGTGTCCCCCGGATTTCCAGATTGCCCTCTGCAATGAGGAACCCGGTGCCAATGGCTCCTAAGACCAATCCAGTCCTGGCTAGATTTAGGAAGCCTGGACAATGCAAGATACCTGCTAGGTCAACTGGAAAGAAATCAGGCTGATTGCCACGGGAGCCTTGCCTGTGGCTCATCAATAAGTCACTGAAAGCAAGTGTTTCTGCAAAGCAGATAGGTATTAATTGATTCTTTCTAATGGAAATCTGTTCCACTGCGAAATACTGGACTGTGACACAGCTACTGCTGACCCTGTCAGCAATCTTCCCTGAAAACATTCAAATTCTCTATAGCAGATTGCAAATCGAGTCCAAAGGGACATTGGTAAAGTCATGCTGTATCTCTGACAGGCTCCTACTAGTATTTCTGTCTACAGCTTATACACAGCTTGAGGTGAAACTCATACAGAATCCCTTTCATTTTCACTACCGTCGTTTGGAAGACTTACCTCTGCTTATTCTCTGTTTTTCTCCAGAAAGGATTCCTGGTGTATCAATGACACTGATGCTCTCTAACACAGGATTAGGTAGCTGGGCACAAACGAACCTGTGTGAAAATAAATGCATTTAAAATAAAAGCAAAAGGTACTTATGAAGTGCTGAACATCACAGGCATCACAGGACAAGCCAAGCTCATCTCATTTACAAGTCTTCAGTTGGAGCTCGGAGCTAGTCTTGATTTAAAGAAATTCCTTAAAGAAAGAAGCCAGAACCGAGGACTTTCTTTGACTATTTTGCTGCTTCTGGAACACGGGTTTCAGTCATGACCTATGAAAGGGGTTTTTTTGTGGCCCCCAAATTGTGAATTATTAATGAAAGTGTGGAAATCCAAATGTTTTAATTTGCTGTTTAGATTTTAGCAAGAAGTGGTATTTGTTTTTCTTCACTTAAGCGTTCCCCTGCAGAGTCCTGAACTCAAATGAACTGAAATAACTTGTTTTAAAAAAAAGTCAGCAAAGTTGTAGGATTTTTGTTCTCTTTTAAATCTGGTCTTAAACAGAAAGCGTGCTACTCTTGCACCACAGGCACCATGAGCTCTCAAAAGGTTGCTTAGTCTATCCTTCTGCCTCAAGGCAGGATCAATCAGATGTTTGTCTAAAGTGTTCTTCAAATCCATAATAACGCAGACACACCAATATTTGCTGGGAGTCTACTCCATTACTTAATTATCCTTACAGCAAAACCTCTTTTTCCTAACATCTAATCTAAATCTTCCATGCCACAATGCTTTTCAGTCTCAAACACAGTAGATGTGGAAAATGATTTATCTTTCCCTTCTTGTCGCAATGTATACTGCAGTCATTCTGTCTCCCTCAGTCTTTCATCTAACGAAAACAGTTTGGGTTTTTTTCCCCCCCTATCTCTTTCAGTTCTCTCTAGCTGCCTTTCCAGCTCATTTCTAAATCCCCGAAGACGCTTGCAGCTTTCCTTTGGGTCCTCTCAAACTGCTCCACATATTTCTACAGGCTTGATGCCCCAAGCTGACATAGTACTCCAGCTGTGACTTTGCCAGTGGTGAACAGAGTGGATGGATTGCTCTTTATCTCTTACATATGACAGTTCTGTTTATGTATCTCAGTAAGATGTTTGCTTTTTTAACAGCAGTATGACACTGTTGAATTACATTCCGTTTGTAATTCACTCCTCCCCCCTCTGCAGCTCCATTTCTAAGTAACTGTTCTGTAGCTAGTTGTTCCCCATCTCGCATCTATGCAAATAACTGCCTAAGGAGAGTAACTTGTGCTTGTTCTTAGTGGGTTGCAGCTCATCCATTTCAGTTGCTGGTAACAGCAAAGGACAGTAAAAGCCTATCCACTTACGTGACTCCCGGTAGCATTTTATGGACAGCCTTTTTGTGATGGCATTCCAGACAGCTATAAGTATGTGTGTGTATGTACATATGCATATTAATAGGGTGGTGTGACATCCAGGCATAAAAAATGTGTTACTGTGGGAGGAAGCAGAACCACATACAGGATGGGGGTTAGCACAAGGGTCACTAGATGCAGTCAAGGCAGACAGAGCCCTGCAGCGCTCTGATGAGTGGCTGGTTCTGCTGAAGTCCCTGCAGCCATGAACTCTTCCAGGCTATGCTACAAATTCACCCCATTTTTTCTAGCTGTATGACTCCAAGGAAATTCTGACAAGAATGAATTCTCATGGGTTAGAGGAGTGTCTGCTCTGCTAAGCTGTCAGCTATTTCAGACCACATATTACAGCCTCTCTCTCCCACATCCGCAGACAGGCAAGTGGCAACAGGGAGCATTTCTGAATGTGCGACACCTCATGTAGAAGATGGGGATCGGCTCGATTCTCCTGTGGAGTGCCAGGCATAGCAGCAGAGAGCAAATGGCTCAGGAGGTCACGGTATTCCCCTTTCCTCCCACCCCACGTCTGCTCTCCATTGTTAGAGTCCTGAGCATTCCTTGTGGTCTAATATTCAATGGCTCAGGCAAGGGGATTTTCCATCAGTTTCTCTAGGGAAAGTACTCCACAGGAGATTTCAGATACAAGGTCAGAGGCCAGCATGAGTAAGTGCATTCTGGCTCTGTTGGCAAGGCTGTTAGGCTGCTGCCATTCCAGCAGAACTGCAGGGAGCCTGACCTAATTCTGTCCAGGGCCATATGAAGGCAAGACCGTGGTGCCAAACTAGACTTTCACTACCTTTACAGGCAGAGCATGAGGGTGAAGGAGGAACCTGTTATCCATGATGTCTCCTGCTGTTGACAACACAAAAGCAGGACTGACTCCACCTTATTTTCCCAAGACAGACTTTGGGGGTGGAAGGAAACTTGCAATCAAGCCAATGTGATATGAAAGTAATGGCTAAGATTCCTGATTTTGCTCCAGGCCCTTGGTGCCAAACAAGTCCTCCTGATAACGAGGCACAACCTGTAATCTCTCTGCTGGGACCCATCCAGAGCTGGGGTAGTGCCAGCAGAGTTGGAGTGAGGAAAACAAGCCTTTCTCAATACTCAGAAACCCCCTGGGGCAAGGAGAAGAGGACAAGAGATAGGGCTGGTCAGAGCATGGTACTGCAGAGCTGCTATCCTTTTGGCCTTGGGCAGCTTGTCAGCCCTAGCTCTGCCCTTAGCCAGGAAGGTAGGGCTAGACACTCCATCTCCTGGGAATGAAGGGAGGGAGGAGACAGGCTCTGAGCAGCACAATTAGCTGCTGTCTCCCAGCCAAATCCTGACTGTACCGCTTTTCCCTTGGTTCCTGGAAGGCACCAGACCCCAGTCTCTGCTGGGAAGGGAGTACCATTCCTTCTGTTCCTTCCCTTAGCTCCCCTGGAATAGCAGGCTCCGCACCCCACAGGACACAGTGCTGTGGGATGCCACCTCTCAGCTGAGACCATCATGGTCTATGTGAATGCTACTGCCCTGTGCTGCCCTATTCCTTTCCACTGGTGCCCATAGCCAATTGCTACTTTTAACCACCCATGGATAAAGTGCACTTGTTCATGGTTGCTCTCTTCTCTCAGCTGAGAGGGGTGACTCCTGGAGATCACGTCCCGTCTCCAAATTTCCTACTTACAGCCTCCTAGCTGAGGTCAGCGCCTTAGTAAACATACAGCAGCAGCAAGATACATGCAAGGCAGAGACACCTCTTGCCAACGAGCCAGGCCCACTACAGGGGTAAGTGTGGGTGGCTTGATTCAGTCCAGTGGGTATACCCTGACTTACATCTGCTAAATTTCTGGCCCTCTGAGTCAATTCTTGCATGTGCTTCATTTCCTAATTAGCTGGGTATTACCACTTGCATTTTCAGCATTGTGATGCTCATACTGCTGAGCTAGTCCCCCTTAGCATGTCTTCCTGTGCCAGTTTAGAAATCATTACCCCTTTTTTTTTTATCCATCAGCAGAAAAGGGGTTAATTAGCTGTTGTAGCTACCCCCTGCACTGCTAGCAGGACTGCACTTCTGCTGCTGCAGAATCACTGCTGTGCCCCTGTGCCCTGCTGTCCTCCTAGGCACACACATGACTCTTTCCTCCTAGGAGAAGGAAGAGTAGCAGGCAAGTAACAAGAGCACAGCATGACACAGTGAACTAGGCTAATGGACACAGAGATCCCCCACTGCATTAGGAGCAAACTGCACTCAGGACACATCAGTCAGTCCAGTTCAGGAGTGTTTGCTTTTTTACCCTCCATGCCTGGCCTCCTTGCTCCTGACGTTGCTTCTCCTCTGCAGTGAACTGTCTGCCAGCAGAGCTGCTCTGAATGATGTTCTCTTCATCTACCACCTCCATGCTCCAGGCAGGCAGCCTGTTACTTTCTTAGGGCAAAGCAGTTTCCTCCCCTGGTGAGCAGTCACCTGACCTAACTGTTGGCCAGGTGCAGATGTTCTGGGCCCTACAAAATACTGAAAACATCTCAAAGTATCTCCAGTGCAGGACCATGTTGACATATTTGAATGATGAGCCTGTTAGTGATCAGATATTGCTTCCAGAGTCACCCTGAGGCACTGTGAGGTTCTCTGCATAGCAGTGACTCCAGCTAGGTCCCTTTTCTCTCATCAAGCTTCTCCCCTTGCTTCCAGGCAGGTCCCTTCCCTGTCTCACTGCAGCCCACACCAGCACTCCTGTGGGGTCAGTGTTGGTAGGAAATGCTACACTCTCTGGGCAGACACCCTAAGCTCAGAAGTTAGAAAGGGAGCCAAAGCCCAGCTGTCCTGTCTGTTTGGCTGACCAGCTGCCATGTTTGCAACATCTCCCACACTGTGTTAGAAGGGAAAGCGCTAATGAGGGGCGTAGTCAGATGGTTTGTTCCCATCTGCCTGCTGTAGCACAGTTTGTGCTCATCTAGGATATGGGTGTGTGCGGCTGGCTTCCTGCAAGGCCTAGATCCAAAACTCAGTATGGTTAGGCTAGGTCTAGGGGATGGAAAGGTTACATTCCTCATGTCACAGAGCCACTGCCCAAAGCCCCTGCTAGACCGTTTTTTTTTTTTTACAGGAAAGACATTAGAGCTGTCATCAATTTGTGCCTGAAGTTACATGTATAAGACATCAGAATGGAGAGAGTCTGGTTTTGTTACAAGGGGGACATTCAAGCAATGTTTAAGAATGCAAGAAAGCAAATACGCATACATTGTGCCAGTTCCACTTCTCTACTGACTTCAATGGCTACATCTGCTTGGAGTATTTAATTTCAGGGAACTGAACTGATGGCAGAACGGACAAAGCTAGAAATACAAAAGCAAGGGAGAGCAAAGCGTAATGAAGATATTTACTTCTAGACTCCTACAGGATGAGCTTGACAGGCTGTGCTGTGTTGTTTGTTTTGTTTGTTCAAGTAAAATCAAGGTTTGTCCCACTTGAATTTGTTGATCTGCCCTTCAGTGAGTGACTGATGTGCACCCAGTCGGACTAGAATGGCTTTTCATCAGCCTTGTGGATGGGGAAAAAAGGTATAGTGTAACACCTTATCCCTCTAAATTGCTAGCTATGCTGCTTATTATGTTCTAGCTTTATTCTCCAGAGCAACTAAGTTCTCGAGTACTGACCTGTTCAAAAAGGCATTGCCAAAGGCGTTGAGTTTCCTGAACGGTTTTTTGGGATCCACCACCAACGCGTTTCCAGGAACGATTCCTTCCACATCTCCTTGCATAACTGCTATAAAAGAGTCAGTTGTAGGCTCTGGTCCAATTCTCATCCCTGGGAAATCCTGCTCCAGCAGGTACCTGTAGGCAAAAAAAACAGTGCCTAAGTCCTGAACAAGTTGTACAGAGGATTGCAGTGTAACTATAAAGCTCAAGAGTATGGATCCTTCTGAGACTATTTTTAGCACTGTCACTGAATCATCTGATAAGTGTCATGGTAGCTTTTCTACTCAAGATCTCCACAGTTAGGGCTTTCTTATTTCAGGTGGATTAAGAAATTGAGAAGCTTATAGCTGCTGTGAAGAGATTCTCATCATGTTTGATCATTTTGTGTATTTTAATCCTCAAGACATTTGGAACAGACTTAGCATAGCAAAGTAAAAACAGCCGTTCACTGCAATCGCAGAGTTAATCCCGAAACCTTACTGGCCTTTAGTGCCAATATCAATTACTTCATTGCTGCTCATTTAATCAGACTCATCCAAGTAATGTGCTTAGCCCCCAGTCCAAATCAGTCATTCAAATACCAACTTCTGTGCTTGACTGTTGAAACCTCAAGTCTCCCTTTCTGTGCACTTCTGCAATGCAGCTACAGGTCTGCAATACAAACTATCAAGCATATCGAGCATTAAGCATGTGGGTTGCAGAGTATATCCCAGTATTTGTTATCAAACTGAATACCACAGTAAGCACAGCATTCCTTATTGTTTCCTAAGCCTCTGGCAGCCTCTCTGCAAGTATAGTTCGGCAAATTTCAGGGAATGATAGCCACCCTTGGGACTGCAGGGCTTTGACTAGGACTCTGCCAGATTCAGCCAGGGGTGTGCATGGGACAGTTCTCTTTGGCTCACGAAGTAGCCAAACGCCATCACTGAGGTCAGATCTGTCTTTGTGTGTGTGAGTGCAGAAAACACCCCACCTGCTTATCTTGTGCTAAGAACTAAGACCATTGTGTCCACATGGCTTGCAAAAGGGAACTAGAACTGATCTAGTGCTTAGTATGGGATGGTGTCAAACCACCTGATCTGATAATAAGCTCTGCATTGTTATATGAGGAACATTTGACTGCCAGGTTATGAAAGTTAGTATAATACCGTGCTGCTTGTTGGCAGCAGACAGCTGGCACTTCCTCTTCCATTGCTTTGACCTAATTTTTAGTAGGTAGAAAGTAGAAATATAGAATTCCTATGATGTTAAAAGTAGATTCAGGGAATGGGGAAAAAAGAACTGGAAAAAAGGAACAGGAAGAAGGGCTGAGGATTTTTCATGACTGAGACCAGTGTGTTTAATGACCAGCATTGGTTCACTCAGGTGAGTCTTACCAGAGAGGGTAAGTTCCTATGTGAGGGACTACAGGACCACTAGCCTGCAGGCTTGTGATAACTTTTTTGGGGTTCCTGCTTTTACCACCATTTTAATAGAGGTAATCACCATCCAGTATTTTAGGAACAACAAAAAATTGTAATTGTTCAGCAGGGCTATTTTTTGACACTGTGTCAGCAAATGCCTCTTCAGTTCTCAGTGGTCAAGGCCAAATCAACTGGATCTAGAATTAAAATAAGCAAGGGCATGGCCAGAATACAATGCAAATCATAGCTATTTGTCTGGCTTGGTATACATTAAAGAGAAAGGCTGCAGCAAGAACAACTCCAGCAATGATATCCATAATAGCTTTAGGAGCTGACCACCTACCTAATCAGTATTATATCACGTATTTTCTTACATCTTTTATCCAAAGTGATTTCCAAGTCCTGTGTTCACCAGACTGTCACCAGAAGTGACTTCTCTTACTGGGAGCAACTCTGAGATGAAACAGCAGCTGTTTAGCAGTTCCCAAAAACCTGAGATAATCCAGGAAGCATTCCAAGAAGTGCACAGCCCTCTGACCTCCTACACTAGGGTGAACATCCTATCTACCTAAAGCCTACGCAGGGATTTCCAAAACTTTCCTGTAGAAGTGGGTCATTACTTAAAAGCAGACTGCAGCTAATGCTGGTGGGTGCCACCTCCCTGGCTGGTGATCACAATACACCTTTCTAGCAGCTACGATTAACTTCTCTCTAGCTTGAAGCAGCTGAGAACAAGGAGGAACCACTTCTCTCCCACCAAGGGCTCTGTGGACTATAATACGAGTGTTCTTGGCTCTGTTCCCTGGAAAGCTCTTTACATTGAAATAACTATTTGCTAAGTTAGAAGCCACTTGGCCAGACTCTGGAAACTAAGCTCAGTCCTCCTGGATGGCAATTCAAAAATGTTAGCCCCTGGCAGACATGGCTGCGATGCTAGTCACTGCTATTTTCTCTCCTCCGCTCCTGCTTTGTACTTGGTTTTGGTCTGACATAGTATATTTAAGAGTGATATACAGATGGGCATTCACTGAATCCATAGAAATAAATCTTTGAGCTCTCCCTTTGCAAATACTAGAGAGAAAAACAGACAGTGATAACAATTGTCAAATACAACAAGTGTAGTGTTTTTAAGAAACATCCCTTACTCTCAAAGCCAGGTCACAGTCTTGCCATAACAATAACCTACTTGTTTTTTTACAGGTTTTAGATGCACATGTAATATGATAACTTTTGAGCAACAGGAGAAAAAAAGCCTGAAGGTTTTGTTTGTCATTCACAAATAAAGCTTCTGAGAAAGCCTAAGCAAAAGTCCTGCATATAATAGCAATGCTCCTCCTCCAGCCAGGCTCCTCAAAAGAATTTTATCACGGCTCCACTCAGCTAATGTTTCAAAGCATTTCTGTGTCCATTTAAGTCTAAGACTTAAAAAAAAAAGCAAAACAAAACAAATCAACCAAAGCAGACTCATATAGAATTAGCTACAAGAGGAATTTTAATTGACTTCATGTGCAACAAGTGGTATGAAATCAGAGAGATGAAGATTTGCACTGCCTAGTATCACAGCATCTATTTTAAGTAAGGTTCCTCTGGGAGATTTGGGTATATTGTGCAGCAGGGTGTCCGCAGCACAAGAATGTTATTGTACACAGGACAAATACAAGGGTATTTATTGACACTTGTCTGAGGGGGTGGGGAGAGAAGGCAATTCTTCTAGGCAGTGATGCCAG
>Ga0181612_173853_pt1 | contig 13640 bp, 9 predicted proteins | sample HoacroProtozoa21_FD_119630 | JGI IMG/M metagenome (GOLD analysis project Ga0181612, IMG submission 119630) | Hoatzin crop microbial communities from Cojedes, Venezuel. Combined Assembly of Gp0051906, Gp0051904, Gp0051908 | reverse complement strand
ATTCCTCATATTACCGAGGAGATTAAGCACTTTATTTACATGGGTGCCAAGAGTTCCGATGCGGATGTTTTAATTACCGAAATCGGCGGAACCACTGGTGATATTGAGTCTCAGCCTTTCTTAGAGGCTATTCGTCAGGTATCTCTTGAAAAGGGACAGGAGAACTGCCTGTTTATTCATGTAACGCTTGTTCCTTACTTAAGCGGTTCTAATGAGCTTAAGAGTAAGCCTACCCAGCATTCTGTAAAGGAACTTCGTTCCCTGGGTATTGCACCGGATATTATTGTAGCCCGTGCAGATCATCCGTTGTCCGAGGATATTAAGAATAAGATTGCTCTGTTCTGTAACGTAAAGAAGGACTGCGTTATTGAAAATAACACCCTGGATATTTTATATGAGGCTCCTTTGATGCTTCATAATTTCGGTCTGGATACGGTGGTTTGTCGTGAGTTGGGTCTGGATGATAAGAAGCCGGATATGAAGGATTGGGAGGATATGGTTCACACCATTCAGAATCTTTCTGATCATGTAAAGGTAGCAATTGTAGGAAAATACGTGGCATTACACGATGCATATCTTTCGGTTCGTGAAGCTTTGTATCATGGCGGATATGCCAACGATGCTCATGTGGATATTGAATGGATCGACAGTGAGAAGATTACTCCCGAGAATGTGGAGAGTACCTTATCCGGCTTGGACGGCATTTTAGTCCCCGGCGGTTTCGGTGACCGTGGTATTGAAGGTAAGATTTTAGCTTGCCAGTATGCAAGAGAACATAACATTCCCTATCTTGGGCTTTGCCTTGGAATGCAGATTGCAGCCATTGAGTTTGCAAGAGATGTCTGCGGATTAGAGTCTGCCAACAGCGGTGAGTTTGATCCTCAGGGTAAGCAGCTGGTCATTGATCTGATGGAGGAGCAGATGTCCGTTCATAGAAAGGGCGGTACCATGCGTCTTGGCGCTTATCCTTGCAAGGTAAAGAAGGGCACCATGCTGTATCAGGCATACGGCCAGGAGGAAGTTGCCGAGCGTCATCGTCACAGATTCGAGTTTAATAATGCATACAGAGATTTGATGGAGGAGAACGGTTTGGTATTCTGCGGAACTTCTCCCGATGAAGAAATTGTGGAGGCCATTGAGTTCCCGGGTAATAAGTTCCATGTGGGCGTACAGTTCCATCCCGAATTCAAGAGTCGTCCTAATAAGCCCCATCCTCTGTTCCGTGAGTTTGTAAAAGCTTGTAAAAGCTAAGTAACCAAAGAAGAAAGATTGCTATGCCCAAACGATATTTAAAGTGGGAAAAATTAGATAATACAGCCAATATTTTCCCGGTGATCGCCGGGGAGGAAATGACCAATACCTACCGTATCAGTGTGGTTCTTACAGAGGACATTGACGAGGAACTTCTGCAGCAGGCTGTGGATATTGTGACTCCCAAGATTCCGGGATTTTGTCTGCGGCTCCGCAGCGGATTCTTTTGGTATTATCTTGAGGAAAATCGCAAAAAGCCACCCAGAGTTCGTCGGGAGAGTACCTACCCCTGCCGGCTGATTTATTCCAATAAGAATAATCACTATATGTTCCGGGTGACCTATTATAAGAACCGCATTAATCTGGAGGCATTTCATGTACTGGCAGATGGTATGGGAGGAATCAACTTCCTTCGGGAATTGACCTACCAGTATCTTCGATTGGTACATCCCGAACTTCGTGAAAAATTAGGCGACGGTCTCAGCAAGGAGACATCCCTGGACCGTGAGGACAGTTTTGTTGCCAACTTTAAGCAGGCAGCCAAAAGTGAGTATCAGCTCCAGAAGGCTTACATTATTAAAGGTGAGAAATTAGCTTATCACGGGTTTGGGGTGATGCATGGATACATGCCTGTATCCCAGCTTAAGAAGGTGAGCAGAGAGACATACGGAATCAGCATTAACGAGTATCTGGTAGCTGCTTTTGTGTACAGTACTTACCTGGCACACCGGGGAGAAATTTCCAAACAGCATCCTTTGCGGATTGCAGTGCCGGTGAATCTTCGTCCGTTTTTTGATTCCCTGACCACCAAGAATTTTTTTGCCATGGTGTCTGCGGAATTTGTTCCGGAAAAGAGCGATTATACCTTCCGTGAAGTTACGGAAATTGTTCATGAGAGTTTAAAGAGTCAGATTACCAAGGAGCACCTGGAGAAGATTTTCTCCTTTACCGTATCCAACCAGAAGAAGATTCTGGCCCGGATTGTGCCCCTTCCGGTGAAAAACATTGCCATGCGGCTGTACTATAACCGTTCGGCCCTGGCCAATACCACTACCATTACCAACATTGGTAATATCACCGTGGCAGAGGACTATAAACCCTATATTGATAAGTTTTATTGTTTTATTCCTTTTTCCAAGGGACAGAATATTAAGGGAACCATTACTTCCTATGGAGATACCCTGGTATATTCTCTGGTATCCGCTTTTGTGGATACTTCCATTCAGAAGGGAATTTTCCGTCAGATTGCATCTGACGGAGTGGATGTAACTATTGAGACCAACGGGGTGTATTATGAATAAGTGTACGCATTGTAATGTGAAAATTTACGACGATATTGAATATTGCCCCTTGTGCCGCGGAGTGTTGGAAGAGGATGGCAGTCATAATCTCGCTACCTATCCCAATGTATTTGCCCGCCGCAGAGCGTTTTCCTTGATTAAAAGGATTCTTTCCTTTGTCTGGGTGGCTGCAACGGCTTTGGCTGTATTTTTCGCTCTGTATTTTAAGTACGATATTACCTGGACCTATATCGGAGCTGCCAGCTCTTTGTATGCTTTGATTGTGGTCTGTACCATGACCAAGCTGGATGCGGGACCCATTAGTAAGATTGCGGTTCCCGTTATCGGTGGCGTGGCCCTGGTGGTACTGGTGGATCATTTTACGGGATTCCATCGCTGGTCTGTAAATTTCGTCTTGCCGGGAGCGATTTTTGCCATTAATATTTTTCTGATTATTCTTATGATCATTAACAATCAGAATTTCCAGAGTTATATGGTCTTTGAGATTTTAATGATTCTGGTGGGAATCATTCCTCTGGTACTGGTGGGACTTCGGGTGGTAAGCTTTCCTTTGGTTTCGGAACTTGCCTTTTTATCCAGTGTGATTTTGTTCCTGGGCACACTAATCATCGGCGGACGTTCCGCAGTCACGGAGATGAAGCGAAGATTCCATGTGTAAGAGAGAAGAAGAGCTCGAAAAAGTAGAAAAATAAAAAGATAAAATAAAAGCGGTGCTGCTTTTGAGGATCTGAGATTATTTCGGGTGTCTTAAAACAGCATCGCTTTTTGTATGTTTATTTTTGATATAGATGCGGAAAACATAAAAAAGTTTCCGCATTGAATGATGGGAATAGTTTATAAAAACGCATATTCCGGAAGACCGTCCTTATAGGTGAGCTCCGGAGTGCCCTGGATTAAGGGGCGCGCATAGGCCAGGAAGGCATCGGTTACGTCATTTCCGGCTTCATTAATATAGGCGTCCGGTACCTCCTTGACAGCGTTGGCAATATCTGAAATATCATGAGAGGAAATCTCATAAGTATAGGGACTGTCGCTTTTTCGAAGAAAGGTTACCATATGTCCGGTAACACCCTGGCAGGCTAAGGTGACGGCATGTTCACCAAGCTCCATGGATTCTTTTTGATCCTGGGCGGAAGCGATGTGGGCGGCGGCCCGCTGCAAAACGTTTAATTCAATGACTCTGACCTTGAGGGCAAAGGCTTCTTTTAGGAAATCCCCAACCACGTTGCCGGCACCGGCAAGTTTTACATGGCCGAATTTGTCTAATTCCGTGCCGGTAGCACTGATGTAGTTGCCATCCTTGTCACGAATACCTTCGGAAACAGCCAGGATGACGTCGTCGGTAGTTTCCAGACATTTCTTTACATCGGCAATGCACTGCTCCTTGGAGAAGGGGCGCTCCGGCAGATAAATCAAATGAGGAGCAGCGGAATAGGAAGTGCGGGCCAGAGCACTGGCAGCCGTAATCCATCCTGCATCCCGTCCCATAAGTTCCACTACGGTAATGGTTTTCATGGGATAAATATAGGCGTCGTGGGCCACCTCCAGAAGAGTAGTGGCTGCGTATTTGGCACAGGAACCAAAGCCCGGAGTGTGATCCGTAATTACAAGGTCATTATCAATGGTTTTGGGGATGCCAAGTACTTTGACCGGCAGGTTATGCTCTGCAGCATAGCGAGACATTTGAAGTACCGTATCCATGGAGTCGTTTCCGCCCACATAAAAGAAGGTGTCAATGTCCAACTCTTCTAAATAGGAAAACAGTTCCTCGTATAAACCGGCGTTGTCGGTGGCCTTGGGCATTTTGAAGCGGCAGGAGCCTAAATACATGGCGGGAGTGACACTTAATTTACGTATGAAGTCCGGATCTTCGGCTATCTTTTCAGAGAGATTTACAATGTTGTGATGCAAAATTCCCTCAATGCCGTTAATGCCGCCGTAAACGGTGTCAAAAATATGGGTTTTCTCGTTTCCGGATAATACGCCGGCTACGGAAGCGTTAATGGCTACGGTAGGGCCGCCGGATTGAGCTACAATACAATTCTTCATGGGACCTCCTTGTAAGGTGAATGTTTGAACGTAGATTATGTTAGCAGATTTCGGATGTGATTTCCATAAAAAGTCCGTCGGTGATTAAGGGAGGATTATAGGACACCTCATTTGGTAAAGTGTCAATGTTGAAAGAAACAGATGGAGTAAATTGACAGAGGAGGTGTCCAAAATGCAGGCAGTATGTGAGCAGAATATGTATGAGCAGAATATGTATGAGCAGAAGACGTTTCATCAGAATGTAAGTGAGGGGAATGTATTTGACTTTTGCGCAAAATTAGAGGAGCATCCTACTGGGATTCGTTGGGAAGGGGCACCCCGAGAAAAGGAGTTAAGACGGGAAAAGGGATTGATTCGGAAAAAGAGATTAACCAGAGAGAAGGTGCTGGTATCCCTGGTGATTTCCCTTTGTCAGAGCCTGGGAATTTCTTTTTTTCTTTTTTTGTTGCTGGGCGTAGATGTGACTATGGTGAATTTCGGCTCCATCCTTAGTGTTTTCGCTGTTTTTTCCGATTTAATCTGGCTGGTTTTACTCCTTAGAAACTGTTGACGTAGGGGGTATTCTTTCCTATAATTTATGTCAGCGAGCGACTATATCTACTAATTCTTGTGATTTTCATCACCTCTTTTACTAGGTGATGTGTTTGGAGGTATTGACATGACGAAGAGACTGAAGGCTCTTTTCTTAGGACTGATTTTATCCCTTTCTTTATTCTTATCTGTGAATCTTACTTCTTTTGCAGAAGGCACCACTACTATTTATTTATCCGGATCCTCCGTGGATGTGGGAGATAGTGTGTCTGTTACGGTTACCGGCTCTGAGTCCGGAAGCATTACGGTAAAGTATACCTCTGCGATTTTAAGTCTTCAGAGTGTATCCGGTGCGGATTATTCTGCCGAGGGCAATACGGTGACCTTTACGGGGACTACGGCGACCCTTACGTTTAGCACTGCTGCAGAAGGTACCGCCAATGTAATTGTCAGCTCTGATTCTTTAAGCGGAAGCAGTGCTGCTATTTCTGTTGGTTCTACAGCTTCTGAGACTACCGAGACCACAGAGACTACAGAAACGGCTGAGGAAGAGGAGGCCGCAGAGACGGAAGAAGCAGAGGTGGAAGAGACAGAAGAAGTCGAAGCGGAAGAAGAAAGTACCACAGAGGAGATAGACTATGACTTTATGGTAGATGGTACGGCTTATGTGGTATCCGAGCGGTATTCATCTTCAGAGATTCCTGCCGGCTTTGAAAAGACGTCTCTTACTATTCATGATTCCACTTATAATGAACTGACCAATGGTGTACTTACCCTGGTTTATTTAAAGCCGGCATCCGACACCTCCGGCAGCGGTACATTTTATATTTATGACGCGGATTCCGATTCCGTAACCGCTATGGAACTTGTTGGAAACATGGAGTCCTACGTGATTTTAATGACGCCTGATTCCTATCCTACGGAGTTATTGGTTTCTGCGGATTTGGTAATTGATGAGGAGAGTTATTCTGCTTATGTTTTAGATGGAACGGAGAGTAGTTTTTATTATATATATGGTATGAACGAGAACCAGCTTACAGACTGGTTTACTTATGATTCTGAGACCGGAGAGATTTCCCGTGCCGATACCTCTGCGTTGGAACTTGTAGGTGTTTCCGATGTTGAGAGCGAGGAAGAGGCAGAGGAGGAATCCGTTTTTTCTCAATTAACCAAGTATCGGATTATTGCTGTGGTTATTTTCGTAGCGGCAATTCTTCTGATTATCCTTTTAAACACCGTGATCTTCCGTAAGAAGGGTGACGATGATGAAGAGGATGAGGAAGAGTTGGTGGAGAAGTCATCTGCAAAGGATTCTTCTTCCGAGGATGAGGAAGATGACGACGACGAGGATGAAAAGCCCAGATTTTCATTGTTCCCCTTCCTTCGTGAACGGGAGGTAGATGTTTGGGCAGAGGAAGGCGACGACTACGGTGAAGAGGAGGAATCCGTTCCCGAGCATCGCTTGACAGAAGAAGATATTGATAGCGGCATTTCTGAGCATGCAGCAGAAGAGCCGGCAGTACTTTCGGGTATTGAACTGGCATCCAGAAAGATGCAGGCAGAGGAAGCACCTGCTAATTCCACCATTCTTTCTCAGGAGACGGTTCGTTTGGACAGCGGATTTTCCGATGAGGAACTGGCAGCTGCCAGAGAGCAGGCAGCCATGGAGGCAGTGGCAAAGGATGCGGCGCTTTTCGGAGCGGAGGAGAATGAGGATGTTCATTTGGACCCCGCCACGGAGCAGGAACTTCTTGCAGCCCGGAATCAGTTCTTCAACAAAAAGACAGAAAGCCAGGAATCGGATTCCTTTGAAGTAGATCCTGGATTGATTCCCGATGCCAGGGAGATTTATCCCGATGCACCGGAAACCATTGATGATAATTTAGAAAATAATCTCACCTTGGCTGAGGAAGCTCAGGCAGTCAGTGAAAGTATTGCTGCCCAGGCGGCCGCAGGTGATGAGGAGTTACCGGAACTTCAGGTAATGGACTTTAACGACTTATAGGAAGGTGTATCTCCATATGGAATATACGAAACAAGCGGAAGAGGCAATTGATCAGGCGAAGAAGATTTCCCGTCGTCTGAAGCATAATTATATTGGCACGGAGCATTTGCTTTTGGGGCTGCTTCGGGGAGAGGGAACCCTGGCCTCTGTTATCTTACAAAAAGAAGGCATTACCGAAGATAAGGTGATTGCCCTTATGAATGAGTTGGTGGTCTTTGACGGAGAGGTTGCCATTAAGGAGCGGGATGGTATTACGCCCAAACTTCGTTCTGTTTTAGATAAGGCGCAGCAGGAAGCGAGTCTTGCGGGACAAAAGGAAATCGGTACGGAGCATTTGGTAATATCTTTGCTTCGTACACCGGATTGCGCCGCTACCCGTTTGCTGGCCTCTATGAATATTAATCTCCAGAAAGTATTTACGGAGATTTTGTCTGCTATGGGACACGACGGAGAAGTGTACCGGGAGCAGTTTAACCGAAACAACCGTATGGGCCGCAGCAACAGAGGGTCTATGCTGGAGCAGTTTTCCAGAGACCTTACGGCTTTATCCCGAGAGGGAGAACTGGATCCTGTCATTGGCCGTGAGGAGGAAATGAATCGTATGATTTTGATTCTTTCCCGCCGGGGCAAGAATAATCCCTGCCTCATCGGAGAGCCGGGGGTAGGTAAGACAGCCATTGTGGAAGGTCTGGCACAGCGGATTGAGGCCGGCATGGTACCGGAAGCGGTTCAGAACAAGCGGGTTCTTACCCTGGACCTTTCTGCCATGGTGGCAGGTACTAAGTATCGTGGTGAGTTTGAAGAGCGTATTAAGAACGTTATTCGGGAAGTAATTGAGGATGGGAATATCATTCTGTTTATTGATGAAATTCATACCATTATCGGGGCCGGCGGTGCAGAGGGTGCTATGGATGCGGCGAATATTTTAAAACCCGCCATGGCCAGAGGCGACCTGCAGATTATCGGAGCAACCACCGTGGATGAATACCGTAAGCATATTGAAAAGGATGCGGCCTTAGAGCGCAGATTCCAGCCGGTCATGGTGGAGGAGCCTACGGCAGAAGAGACAGAAGAGATCTTAAAGGGCATTCGTTTTGCGTATGAGAAGCATCACGGAGTTGAGATTTCCGATGAGGCGTTGGAGGCATGTGTCAGCCTTTCCCAGCGCTATGTGTCTGACCGGTTTTTGCCGGACAAGGCAATTGACTTAATGGATGAGTCTGCCGCCAGACTGCGCCTTTCCACAGTTAAGAATCCTAATAAGATTATGGAACTGGAGGAAGAAAAGCGTCGCCTGGAAGTGGAGTTTGAAGAGGCATTAAAAGACGGTCGCATTGATGATGCTTCGGAGCTTAAGGCACAGCGGGAGGACATCGTTAAAGAAATTACCCGTCAGAAGAAACGCCGTCAGCGTCAGAATGCCAAGAGCCATGGGGTTCTTTCCTACGAGGATGTGGCAGATGTGGTTTCTCTTTGGACCAAGATTCCTATTTCCAAATTAACGGAGTCCGAGACGGCTCGTCTTCAGAAGTTGGAGGATACCTTACATAAGCGGGTGATTGGTCAGGAAGATGCTGTTTCCGCAGTGGCAAGAGCCGTGCGCCGTGGACGCGTGGGCTTAAAAGAGCCGAACCATCCCATTGGATCCTTCCTTTTCTTAGGCCCCACCGGTGTTGGTAAGACGGAGATTTCCAAGGCTTTGGCTGAGGCAGTCTTTGGCAAAGAAGACAATATGATTCGGGTGGATATGACGGAGTACATGGAAAAGCATTCCGTGTCCAAGATGATTGGATCTCCTCCCGGATATGTGGGATATGATGAGGGCGGTCAGCTTTCTGAGCGTGTACGCCGGAATCCCTATTCCGTGATTTTGTTTGACGAGATTGAAAAGGCACATCCCGATGTGTTCAATATTTTGCTTCAGGTACTGGATGACGGACATATTACGGATTCCCAGGGCCGGAAGGTTAGTTTTAAGAACACCATTATTATTATGACGTCCAATGTGGGTGCCAAGGAAATTATGGAGCCGAAGCATTTGGGATTTGCTTCTCAGCAAAACGAGTCCGCAGATTACGAATTTATGAAGAGTCGTGTCATGGAGGAGTTGAAGCGGGACTTTAAGCCGGAGTTTTTAAATCGTATTGATGAGACCATCGTTTTCAGAGCCTTGAATAAGGACGATATGATTCAGATCGTTGGTATTTTAACCAAGACTCTGTGCAGTCGTTTGAAGGAGCAGATGAATATTCAGTTGACCATTACCAAGGATGCAAAGCGTTATATTGTGGATAAGGCTTATGATCCTAAGTTTGGTGCCCGGCCCCTGCGTCGTAAGATTCAGACGGATATTGAGGATGCCCTGGCGGAGGAGATTCTCTCTGGCAAGATTTCCCAGGGGGATAAGGTAACATGCGGTGTGAAAAATGACGCGCTTTATTTCCGCGTAAAATAACAGGATTCTTTCCATAATTTGTGTGGTTTTTTTTCAAACCTTTGGATATAATGAAATTAATTGAGGCACCTTCGGGTGACGGGTATTTTTAGTACAGTAGTATATGGAGGATGAGTGATGGCTGTAGTCAGCGAGTTGATTCGCAAGGAGTCAGACGGTAGCATTAGTTTCGGAGATTATTCTTTGGCCCAGAAGGCTAAGAAGGATGATTTCAAGCATGAGGGAAATGTCTATAAGGTTAAGACGTTTGCCGAGATTACTAAGTTAGAACGAGATGGAATGTTTGTATATGAGTCTGTACCGGGCACCACGGTAGATCATTTAAAGGTGCTTTCCAATCAGGTTTCCTTCGCAGTAGAGGGACCCGGAGATGCGCAGATTACGTTGGAACTGGAGCCTGAGACAGAGTATGCTATTTCCGTAGACGGTAATGATGCCGGCACCATGCAGACCAATTTGGGCGGCAAGTTAAGCTTAAGCGTTGAGCTGGACGAGGGCAAAGCAGTTTCCGTATCTGTTGTAAAAGCTTAATTTTGTTACAGAGCATAGATGCCCTGCCGTTACAGGCGGGGCATTTTTTTTCTGCGGGAAGTTGGAGTAGAGTATGGCCAAAGGCAAAGTAAGTGTTTTTTTCTGTCAAAACTGCGGCTATGAATCGGCCAAGTGGATGGGACAATGTCCCGCCTGCAAAGAATGGAACAGTTTTGTAGAAGAACGGGTTGAAAAAGGGAAAACAGCATCTGTAAAACGGGCAGAAGTATCTGATGCAAAGGCGTTGCCGCTTTCTGAGATTACCCTGACGGATGAAGAGCGTATGTCTACCCACAGCCGGGAACTGGACCGGGTGCTGGGAGGAGGCATTGTAAAGGGATCCTTGGTGTTGGTGGGAGGAGATCCCGGCATCGGCAAGTCTACCTTACTTCTTCAGGTGTGTCGGGATTTATCCAAGGATAATGTTCGCATGTTATATATTTCCGGGGAGGAATCCCAGCAGCAGATTAAACTCCGGGCCAATCGTATGGGAGATTTCGGGGATAGCCTGGCGATTTTGTGCGAGACCAGTCTGGATATTATTTCAGAGGTCATTCGTAAGGAAAAGCCGCAGATCGTAGTGATTGATTCCATTCAGACCATGTATAATGAAGAGGTGTCTTCCGCGCCGGGAAGTGTTTCTCAGGTAAGAGAGTCAACGAATGTTTTAATGCAGCTGGCAAAAGGACTTGGGATTACCATTTTTGTAGTGGGTCACGTAACCAAAGAAGGCGTTGTGGCAGGCCCCAGAGTTTTAGAGCACATGGTGGATACGGTGCTTTATTTTGAAGGTGACCGGTATGCCAGTTATCGGATTCTTCGTGGCGTTAAGAATCGTTTCGGCTCCACCAATGAAATCGGTGTTTTTGAAATGGCAGGAGACGGTCTCAGGGAAGTTTTAAATCCTTCCGAGTATATGCTGGAAGGAAAGCCCAAGGGAGCCAGCGGCTCAGTGGTAGCTTGTTCTATGGAAGGAACGCGGCCGATTTTAATGGAGATTCAGGCCCTGGTTAGCCGCAGTAATTTCGGTATGCCCCGGCGTACGGCCGCAGGTTGTGATTATAACCGGGTGAATCTTCTCATGGCCGTTTTGGAAAAACGTATGGGTTTGCACTTGGGAGATTACGATGCTTATGTTAATATAGCAGGTGGAATCCGTATGAATGAGCCGGCCATTGATTTGGGATTGGTGTTGGCCATTGCATCCAGTTATAAGGAACGTCCCGTTCCGGAGGATTATATTTGTTTCGGAGAGGTGGGATTAAGCGGTGAGGTTCGTGGTGTGAACATGGTGGAGCAGCGTATTAAGGAAGCTGCAAAGCTTGGATTTCATACCTGTATCCTGCCGAAAGTCAGTATGAAGGGCCTTCCGAAAATAAGTGATGTACAGTTGATTGGCGTGGAAAATGTCAAAGAAGCCGTTGATTTGATATAGAAGTGGGGAAATTATGTCCGCAGTATTAACCGACAAATTAAGATCCAGTTCCAAAAAATCTTCCTCTAAGTCTACCGAAAAGAAAATGACCCGGGAAGATTATATGCAGGAAGTGCGTAATGCTCGTAATGCTAAGCAGGATAAGGAATACCTGAAGGCTTGTAAGGATTTTGTGTCCTATGCCCGAAAGACCAAGCGGAGCGGGGATCTTGCCATGGCATATTATTATATGGCGGAGTATTACTATATTGAGGATCCCACCCACGAGAAGACTGCCATGTATCTGGCAAGGGCACTTCGCTATGCAGAGGAGGTATCCGATTATAATGCTGCCTGCCGAATTTATAACCTTTTGGGCATTGATGTATCTAACCGTGGTCTGGTAGAACTGGGGATTCAGTATTATATCCTTGCTTTATCCGCAGCCCGTCGCTGCAATAATAAGGAATTTCTGACCAAGATTTATTTTAACCTGGGATGCGAACGATCTCATATGGATGATTGGGACGGAGCTTTTCAATCTTATCATATGTCTATCCGCAACGGTAAGCGGTGGGGATATAAGAATGAACTGGCTGTTTTTTGCGCAGTCATGGTGCATTGTGAGCAGGGACTTTATTATTTCAGTTTAAGTGAAGTGGATAAGGCTTGTATGGAATATCGGGCCATTGTGGAGATTATGACTAATAATCCCGACGCCAAGGCTGTTCTTCGCGAGGATCCCATCCTTATGATGTTTTTAGCATGCTATTACCATATGATGAATCAAATGACCGAACGGGATCTTTTCATGCAAAAGTTATTCAAATTGGTGGATGACGAGGAGTTTCCTGTGGATTGTATTCCGGAGGTTCTGACCCTTTCGTACTATATGATTGAAATGGGCTATAACGAAACGGCAAAGAAGGTTTTGGATACCATTGAGCCCATTGTTTTAAAATACGGTCTGGTCCATATGCAGATGATTTTCTATAGAGACCGTATGATCCTCTGCAAGAAAGAGGGTAATATGGAAGGTCATGTGGAAGCTATGGAGCATTATTTTGAGGCCAATGAGCTTCAGTCCGAAGAGCGTAAGAAAACCTTCCGAAACTACATGGATATGATGAAGGAAATGGACCGTATCCAGAAGGAGAATATGCGTCTGGAGCAGGAGGCTAACACGGACGCTCTTACGGGAATTGCCAACCGTATGTGCTTAAACGCCCGGACGGAGCAGGCCTTCGAAGAAGCATGGGCGAATAAGACATCTCTGGGAATCGAGATTTTCGATCTGGATAATTTCAAGCGTTACAATGATCAGTACGGCCATAGTGTAGGAGACGTATGTTTGAAGAAAATTGCAGACGTTCTGAAAAAGATTTCTTCAGACAAGGTGTTTGTATCCCGTTACGGTGGTGATGAGTTTTTGCTGATTTATTATAATATGACGGATGAGGAAATTCTTGCTGTCGCTCAGAAAATTAAGAAAATGGTGGAGGCTCTTCGTATTCCCATTGGAGATGGTCAGTATGAGCATGTAAGTATTTCCCAGGGAATCAGGAATTCTATTCCTAATAACGAGAATCGTCTCTGGGATTATTTATCCGCTGCGGATAATGCCCTTTACGAAGTAAAAAAGACCCACAGAGGAGAGATTTTATTGGTGCATAAAGCCGGTCTTTCCGAGGAGAGTTTTTCGGATACGTTGAGTGGAGAAACATAAAAATAATATATTGAAGATGCCTAAAAGCCCCTGTTTCAGGGGCTTTTTTGTGTATTGTTTGTGAAAATCTGAATTGTTGATATAATTCAGACAATTTGCCGTATTTTTTCGAATCGTGCTTCTTTAGAAAAAAACGAAAAAAGGTGTTGACACCCCATATTTACGGTGCTATTATAATCGACGTGCCCAAGAGATACGGCTTGAACGAAATTGTTCTACAAATTGAATTTCTTGGACGAAGCACCTTGATAACTGAACAGTGAAACAACCTTAGAAAGATTCTAAAGAGTAGAATTTAAGACAATTTAAGTTGTCACGAACAGCATCTTTTCTGATTTCTTCAGAAGAAGGTGCAACCCAAACAAATGCCAGATTTT
>Ga0181612_137729_pt1 | contig 13640 bp, 11 predicted proteins | sample HoacroProtozoa21_FD_119630 | JGI IMG/M metagenome (GOLD analysis project Ga0181612, IMG submission 119630) | Hoatzin crop microbial communities from Cojedes, Venezuel. Combined Assembly of Gp0051906, Gp0051904, Gp0051908 | reverse complement strand
TAAAAGCTGATTTTGAATTAGTCATACTAGCCCCAAGCAGTCTGCCTGTGCTGAGGGAGGCAGGAGAGTGATGCTGGCAAGCTGTCCTGAGCAGCGAGACGGTGGCAGACTGAGACCTTGGGGACAGCTGTGAGCAAGCGGGCCTGAAGGGATGCCACGTGTTGGACCCTGGAGAGCCCTCGCGATGCTCCTGTCACTAGATGCAATGGGCTGAGGTGCTTGTGTGGGTGGGCACAGCCCTGAGCTTAAGTCCCTAAATCCCTCTCAAGGCCAGGGGGCCTCTAACTAGACTGTTTCCTCCCAAAAAGCAGACTTCGCAATCTGTTCCATGTTCTGTGTCTCTGTGTTTGGAGAGGAGTCAGAGTGAGCAAGACTAAAAAAAACAGTTTGAACTGGCTAGGGTGCTACTTGCATGCAATGTTAAAGAGTCCTGCCATCTTTTTATCTATTTCTAACCACACGTGAATTCATTTAATATTTAAAGAAGAACTCCTAACCTTTGACACTGACAACCATTTAATTTCTCAAGTATATTTATAGTGAAAGTTTCAACATCCAGTAAACCTTTTCCAAGAGGCAGAAGGTACAGGAGAGAAAAGAAGAGATAAAGGCATGGGAAAAACATCACAAGGTCGATCACAGACAGACCTGCACTCAAACTTGTGTGTTTGCACACTAAAAAAAACAGTAGTGGCATTTGTTCCCAAGGCTTCACAGATCATCGGTTCTTTGTCATTTCAGAAAAGAAGTCTGTGCTCCTTCTCCCAAGGCACGTCTGCAATCGGCCATTTCACTGCAGAATTCAAAATCGCACCATCACAGAGTAAAAGAGAAAAGGGAAGGTGAAAACTTGGGAAGAAAACACCGGAGGAGTGAAAGGAGAGTACAGCAGCTTCAGTCTTTTCTTGGCGCGCTGATCCACTGCTGTTTGCTCATCCAACCCCCCAGACAGGCCTAACCCCAATTTACCTATGGTGCTTAACCACTTTTTGCTTTATTTTTCCCTTTACTGCTCCCAGAAGGCTACCCTGTTGGGTGCTAATCTAGTTGCTGTTACTGATGATGCGTCAGGGTGCTGCGTCAGGAGGCTGGGCAGGGCTGTGTCTGTATCTGTATCTGTATCTGTATCTGTATCTGTATCTGTATCTGTATCTGCATCTATCTATAACTATTCCTATAAGTATACATATACCTGTATCTGTATCTATATATCTGTATCTATGTATCTATATCTGTACCTATATCTATATCTATATCTATATGAGATTAGCCCTGCTCGTAAGTAAAATAACAAAAAGACATTTTCCAGACAATGCGGAGAACAAACGATGAAAGCAGGATCTGCTTTTGATGCCCTGTGAACAGAACATTTTCCATTTGCCTCTCTCAGTACCTGGTGGTGGTCCTGCACCCACTATGGCTTCCCTAACCCAGGGCTCAGTTCTCTGCTGAGTGTGGCACCAGTACAGTACTAATTAGACTCGTTTCCTTTCATAGCACACAGATTAATTGCTTTGCCTTCCTCTCCTAGTTATGATCTTCTGCACCACTCCTACCTTCTTATTCTGCTGATCCACTGGTACTGCCACAAATTCACTAAAATGACTTCTCATTTAATTCCAGCTCCCTGGCTGTCACGTCAAAGCAAGAGGGCGAGCTGAGTGACCCCTTGCTGATTTTGCCATAGAGTCAGAATAATACATGATAAAAATATTTCTGATATTCAATAACCTGTCTGTCTATAATTACAATGTACTGCCTTGTGATACGTCCGGCTTGGGTTTGGATGTCTGTGCAAAGGAGGCTTCTTTTGGCAGGAGGTACATGTTTTGCTTGTCCTCCCTCTCAGGCGTCAGTTGGCTGGCTGAGTTACCACTATCACTAAGCAAGGACTGATGGTTTCTTACAGTTTTACTTAGAATTGCCCATTTGTTTAGATCCACGTATCTGAGGCCCACCATGATGTACATTTATTATTCCAGATGACATAAGCTCACAAACTGCTTTGCAGAAATATGCCTGCTTTCTATGGGGACAGATGTGGAGTCTATAAAAATATAGGCAGGGGAATCCATACCAAAACAAACTTGAGAGAAATGAGGGTAGTTATGGCTACACGGTTACAGCCCCAAAATCTACATAACACTCAGTAAGGTATATTTTGAACATTTCTGTCTTGTTACAAAGAAAGACGTGGAGTGATTTTCCAGAACTGTATTTATTAAGAGGAACAAATAGTGAGGTGTGAGGATTAGGGCCTTTAGTTTATCTTTGCGCTTGGTGTGACTCTTGTCAGGTGCAATAACTATTTCCTGAGGTGGGAAGCAAATGTCCTCGCTGTGGAAGTGGTGACCACCTCAGGTTGATGTATTAGCCAAAGACAGGCACAGATTTATTGAACCTACTGAGAGAATGAGCAACAAGACAAGTGAGCTTTTGCAGGGTTGGTGTTATGACCAGGGGGCTGGATAATCCACCCCATTGCAAACAGAAGTTGGTTTTTAGGAAGGAGAAATACAGCCCTACTCCAGACTCTCTTTGGAGAAACAAATAGTCATCTGCTATTACCAGCAATGTCAATGAAGTCAGGATACTGTCACTGCAAATGATTTTTTCACGTATGTCAACACCACCACACAGAAACAGAAATGTCTGTGACACACTGTCTGCCTCTGAGACAGGTTTTTTGCCTCTGGCAAGAAAGCCTTTGCCTTTGCCGTGCCACCAACTGCAAGAGCGGATGTTGGGTGGCAGCAGCAGCTCTTGATGGCACAAGTTCCCCACTGCAGGAGATCCTCTCCAGCCCCTCCAGAGCTGCATCAGTCATAGTTTAAAAGCATTTCCAGGGGGTGGGACTAGAGAGCAGGCACAGCTATATCTTAAAGTTATGACTTATGTTTTCCTCCTCTAAATCTGAGTAAGTTTTGGGTTAAACTTTGGAGGATGACACCAATTCTGCAATCACTCTCCCTCCCGACTCCATGTGTGTCAGGGAGGGTCCAGAACACAGAGGCTCTTCAAGTTTCATTATCCAGTATTGTTTCAGGCTTTTTGTAAATTAAATTATTGTTCTGGAAAGCTGAAGCTGGAGTGTGACTGAGGCATTGCAGTCAGAAACACAAATAAAAAAAAAATTACTGAATACTCCATCTCCTCCCCACCTCTGAGTCTTGTGCAGTGTCTAAATGTTAGAATCAAAGATGGAACACCAACACCATTTTAAATCTTGCCTTTTTCTGAAGCAAGTGTAGAGTTATACAGAGCACATGTTCCTAGAGCTTCTGCTGCACAGGAGAGCATTACTCTCTACCCCAGTAGTTTGTAGTCAAAACCAGCAAGTATATGATGATATGCTACATCAGTACTTTAAATTCATAAATCAGGAGTCTCTGCAGGGAGACTTAGTACTGAAATAAGTCACACTGAGATACCTTTAGTTCCATACTCATTCTTTTCAATCTCAGCACAACTGGTGTTGCCTTTGCAAACTGTTATGCCAGTTAGAGACGGCAACATCCCTCCCTTCTTACAAACCCTCATTTTGGTGTTTCCAGGCTCACATGGATCAGGTGAGGCTTCCTCATTCACTTCAAAGACAGCCAGGTTAATATGCTCTGCGCTGGTACCAGAAGTACATAGATGGTGAGGGAGTAGCTTCTTTTTGGTGGTGAGGAGAAAGGAGATCTGGTGGTTGAGCTCTTTTTCACCATCTCAGCCAGATCTGGAAAAGGATATGCTGGTCAGTGGCATCAGTTTTAATTTCATAAGTATACAAACAAAGCTTTCTTAATTGAACTTCTCTTACCGTTGCACAAGGGCAAGAGATTCAACCCTTTCCCAGATAGCAGACATGTGAAAAGAAACATAGCAGAGTAAGACTGCCATTGTGTCCAGAAGAGTGAGGGGAGAATTTGTTCTATTAACACAACAACATCACATTATGCCCTTATCTTAGGCTATATGGAAAAAACTTATTCCACATAGACAAGACCATGGTTATTGACCTGAAAAAGCACATTTTTGTAGAATATTCCACTATGTATCTCCACAGAAATGAGACTTTCCCTTTTTCTTGATTAGCCTTTTCTCTATATTGAAAGAAAATCCATACGGAAATGTTATTTTTAAATTATTTTTATTTCCAGTGACATATGTGTATTACAGCAGTGCCAAAAATTCTGCTAGCAGTTTCAATTCAGTATCAATTATTTTGTGTTGAATAGTATTGACTAAACTGTGACCTGTTTTGTGTTCTGGAACAGGATAGGATTTGCAAACTATGTTTACCAAAAACCACATTCCACACCCATGATAATCTGAATTGCTTCAAAATGGTAATATCACCAATACAGTGAGTGCACAGGCAATACAACAATGGATGCTTTGCAGTAATGCATAGGTAACCAAAAAAATTGAAAAACTGATTGAGGCAAAGCTTAGCCGATTAGACCTTGAGAGTACATTCACTCTTTTCCAAAAAATGCTGAGTACTTTTTAATTATGTACATTTTAAAGATTCCTACATGACTTTTGTATTCAAGGAAGAAGTGGGAGCTCCACTGTAGAAGAGCAGTGCTTGCGTCAAAGCAGCCTCTGCTTGCTTGTGAGCTGTGGGCACTGGGTGTAACCTCTCCTTCATGTACAGGAGCTGTACAGATACAGCAACTGCTTCCAAAGCATAAAAACTCTCTGGTGAAAGGCCAGGTAACGGAGGAATATTTCAGGTGCACGTGATGTACAGGATTGAGTATTTCTGACTAGGCTGCGAAAACTACATTGCTCTTAAGTCTTATACCATTTATCTGTCATTGGTAATTTCATATCTCATTTTTAGAATGAAAATCACTTACATAAAAAGCAACTTTATTGTGCATTTTTTCACCATGAAAATAATTCATTGTTCTGCATACTTTCAGTTATGCAGGTGAGCACTGCAGAAAAAACTGCAGCTGTTCTGAGCAACCTGGTCTAGTGGAAGGTGTCCCTGCTCATGGCAGGGGGGTTGGAACGAGATGATCTTTAAGGTCCCTTCCAACCCTTACCATTCTATGATTCTATGATTCTATATTGCAAACTATGGGCAAATACGATTTTTGACCTGAGTTTTATCTCTGTGGTCCCATGTCTGTGTCCCACTGCCCATACTATTAACACATGATAGGATGTCTTCAGAAATAAACACATTTTTGCAAAAATAAATGGCATCAATCAGTGCTGGGTTTTAAAGTTTCTAAAGCTTGTCACAAATCCATGCAGAGAGGGAGGCAGGAAGGGAGGAGAAGGGAGAGAAGGAAGGGAGAGGAAAGAAAGGCAGAAGAAATTTTCTGGAAAGCTAGAGATCTTATGAAATTTCATTTCCTGCTTCAGACAAATGCTTCCTTCTCTCTCCTGCCTAGGCCGGATAAAATCAGATGTTCTTTTGGGAAAAAACACATCAGTGTTGTGTTTCCCAAGTCCCTAGAGCCTGGCAATACTTTTATATCTAAAAGTAGCTGAATAGGGGAGGAAAAACACCCTCTTCTCCTTTCTGCCCATCCCTGGATCTATTAACAACAAAACATTCTGGTACAATATTACATCCTGACCCACACTGGTCTGAGAAGTGGTATGTTGCTTCATGACTCGTTTGACGTATAAATATTAACCAACTTTATTCTATATATAAAAGAACACTGATAACAAAGACTGTGTATTATGCAAATATTGCACTATACTTGATCACTTTTAAACCCCATTAAAACAAGCTATGTTTTTCCTGTATGTAGAATAACTCTCTCAGAAGACTCTATTTTATTCATTGTATTTGGCAGTCACAGCCACATAGTAAATGATCACATTATATGCAGCATCCTAATGTTGTGCAGAATGTAAATGCTGAGGAGGATAATGAATAGGGCAATTCGAGAACAAAATTACATTTCCTACTTAGAGCTCTGATCAGCTCTAGTTAGCATGCTCATAAGTAGAGTTACTTATGGGAAGGCAGCTGATGATTAAATGAGTGAAGAAACATATTTGTTTTGACCAGCAGAAGACTGGTAAATAAGTGGGTGCATAAGAGTTCCCGGCGGGTGGGATGCACAGGTGAATGCTGTATCAAGAGGGAGCTGCCTTTTTATTAGAGCTTATTGAACAGTTGTAGTTCACTGAAAGGTCTTCTCTGTTGTCAGAGCAATTTCTGCATGTCACTCAGTATCTTTCTTTCCATGCATCTCCAACAGAATTCAAGTCTCCCACTTGACCTCCACAGAAATTTGCTGTGTGAAGAGTCTTCATATGATCATATTTCCTGGAGATACTTAACTTCTGACATAATGTGGAGAATCAAAAGGTGTCAATGCTCTTCAGGGTGAGAAAACTAAACTGTCTCCATGTTATTTTGAAATTCTAATCTCAAAAATTACTCTCCCACTTGTGAATAAGAAACGTCTACTGATTTCTATCTATCTGCAGTGCTTTTTTTCTGAGTGTTAGAGCTCAGTACATGATCTTTCCAAGTTCTCCCACACTTCTGAATTCTCCCCCTTCATATTTTTGGCCAAGAACCAGCAACTGAGTTACTCAGACAGAAGGCAAAGCTTTGAAAGGGGATGAGAGACATAGTTCCTGAGCCAGCTTCGTGTCCTCGTCAACAGCTACCCCACTGCTACAACAACAAATTGCACATCCTCTCAGATGTGAAGGACTTTGCACAAGCAGAAGCTGCCTTTGGGTGTGTGGGGATGAGGGGAGGGAACTGGAAAAATCCTGAAGAGCAGATGTCACTGTTTTTCATCCCAGCTCCAGTAACCACAGCTAGTTGTGGTACTGCCATGAGTGTGACAGCAGCTTTTTACTGCATAGTAACCTCCTGCCCCAGTTCATTCCTCTCAAATACAAAAGGATTGCTTTGGAGATCCAAAGAAATATGTTATAGATGTGTAACACTGGAGCAGCAGCCCTTAATGTTCACCACTTGTCTGGAGGAGTTTTGTACTTAACCAACCCCCTGTAAGCCTGCACTGATGGTGTGGAGTCTAAAGCAGGTTTTCATGACGTAGTGTTTCCTGAGAGCTCCACTGTGTTGGAAGAGCTAGAAAAGTGCATCTGAATGAACTAATAGTATTGGTTAAAATGGGTTTGTTAAACTGCATTGATCCCCATTATAGACATTCTTATTCAGCATTAACCCAGCCCTAATTCAATTCAGTTTGAGTCATTTTGGCAATGAAGTAGAGAGAACTGGCTTGCATTGGTTAAGTGCCCAGACCCTGCTGAATTCAGGTACTAAGCCCGTGCAGACCTCTTAGACCATACCTGCACAGATCTAAATATCTGTCCCAGGCTGAATATCCCTTAGATCAGCTAGGGCCATCCCTATATTTGGCAAGTCTACTGGGATTTTACCTGAGAATGTCTTTGATAACTGTCTGTTTCCATAAGAAAAGATTAACTGTTGAACTACGATGGCTATGTTATTTCTTTTACAGACTGTGTTTTGCCTCAGTGTCTGGTTTATGAAGTTCTGCCAGAATCATCTGCATGTTTTTTATTCATTTAACCGTAAACATCTATAGGATTACTTTAATCTCCTTAGAATAATTGAGAAAATATTTGTTGTGTGTGTCTATTAGAGATGCTATACAATTCACAAGACAGACATCAAGAAGGACCATGAAGCCCTCAAATATTTTGACTCTGTTAAGCCATTTTGGACTGCTGTGGGATATTTATATCCCTTTACAAACACACTACTCCTTGGCTGGAGTAAACTGTGTGAGAGGTCATCTCATGGTGGAGGAAGCTACTCCAGGACATTCCGATCAGCCCTTCTGGGATCACCAGTAATCCTAGCACTGGTTTTTCTCATCCATTTTTCCTGGACCCGAGGATCACATTGATCGCATCTGGGTGGTAGAGATGCTCTCTTCCCTTGTGTCCTTGGAAAGGAAAAAGAGTTCTCTTGGCTGGAGGAAATAACCCCAGGAACTTAGGCACAATCCACTTTCAGTCCCTTCCTTTGTCCAGCAATGGAATGCAGAAACTTCTAGGTAGCAGCATGCCTGCTATTGGAAGAAGTTCTGGTGTAGAATAGAAGCAAAGGCACAGGTAAAGCAAGGCCAAGAGAAGTGGAATGAGATGGGTTAAGATATAGAAAATAATGTAGGATGGGGCGTGAAACTAACAGTTTTAATACTTCAATAGTATTGATGTCTGTTAGTTGAGGTACTGTTTGGGATTCTAGAAGTTTAGAACAACTGCTACAATAGAAATGCTATATAATAGTGTGAATAACAACCCCTATTTTCTCTTTCTGAAATATCTAAACAAAATAAATCTAACTCCAAAAAGTATGAAGAGATGGTGTATTTTCAACTGAAGCTAACAGCTCTGAAGCAAGTTGCTTTTACTGCTAAATTAGTAGTCGTTAATGTAAAAATTCTTACAGTCTCCAGTCCTTTTTATGTTCTGTAACAATAATTGCACTGCAGATGACAGCTAATGCCAAGATGTTAGCCACTTGTTCCTTCTCCTTCTGCTTAGTGTAAATTAAATTAGGCACAGATTTATATTAATATTTCTGCAGAATTCTTTCCTCCTTCTAAAATGCAGAGGCTGTACTCATTTTTATTGCTAAGATCTGGCAGTTATCCCTTGTATGGTGCCTTTGGATTAATGTTTCATGAAGACAAATATATTCTCTCCAGTGAGTGTGGGGTGCTACCATTAGATCGTCCATGTTCACAAAACTGCATTCAGACTTCAACAGAAAATGTTCTGTATTATCATAATTTCTCAGCTAACCTAACAGGAAATGGGAGATAATCTAATGATGGCAAAAAAAGTTGCACATTCATACAACATTGCCTTAAAGGAACACAAGACAATTAAACACTGTGGGCCTGATGCTGCCTCCAGTAAAATCAGTGGCGAGTTCTTGATGATTCTGAATGTAAATTGACTCAAACTCCCAGTCTATGTCTCATCTGTCCTTTCTCTCTGTGCCACACTGAGATGTGGGAATTCACTTGACTATAGTTACGCTACCTCTTCTGACTGACCATCCAAAAAATACTTTTCAGGCTTCCCTCCTAAGCTTACTCGTGAGACTTTCAACCGCTAAAGGGACAAGGAAAAGAAAACTACTAATGATACCATTCTTAAGCTTCTCTGTCTTTGTAAACACAATGATGTCCCATTTTCCAAGTAATTATCAAGTCAGTGCGTATGTTTTCTCTTGTATGGTTTCTTATACTGAAGTGATGGAGAAACCATTTCCGAATGTATGAAGGATAAGGCAGTGATTTGGAATAATCAGCATGAATTTTTATGAGGGGGAAATCATGCCTGACCAACCTGATAGTTTTCCATGATGAGATGACTGGCTTGGTGTATGAGGGAAGAGCAGTGGATGTATTTTATCTTGACTTCAGTAGAGTTTTTAGCACTGTCTGCCATAACATCCTCGTAGACAAACTGATGAAGTACAGAAAGGGTAAGTGGACAGTGAGGTGGGTTGTAAACTGACTGAACTGCCATGCTCAAAGCGTTGTGATCAGCTGCATATGTCCAGCTGGAGGCCAGTCACTAGTTGTGGATCCCTAGGACTAGTAATGGGCTAAGTACTGTTAAACATCTTCATTAATGATCTAGATGGTGGGGCAGAGTGCACCTTCAGCATGTTTGCAGACAATACAAAGCTGAGAGGACTTGTTGATGGGCCAGATGGTCATTCAGAGGGATGTGGACAGGCTGGAGAAATGGGCCAGCTGGAATCTCCTGAAGTTCAGAAAAGAAAAATGCGAAGTCCTGCAGCTGGGGAGGAACAACCCCGGTCACAAGTATAAACTGGGAACAGACTAGCTGAAAAGTAGCTTGGCCAAAAAGCACCTGCGGGGTCTGGTGGACACCATGTTGAACATAAGCCAGCAATATGCTCTTGCAGCAATGAAGGCTAAGGGTATCCTGGGCTGTGTTAGGAGGAGCGTAGCCAAAAGGTCCAGGGAGGTGATCCTTCCCCTTTACTCAGCACTGGTGAGGCCACACCCAGAGTGCTTGGTCCCATTCTAGGCTCCCCAGTACAGGAGAGACACAGACTTACTGGAGAGAGTCAAATGAAGGGCCATGAAGATGACTAAGGGACTGGAGCATCTCTTCTATGAGGTAAGACTGAGAGAGTTGGGACTATTCAGCCCGGAGAAAAGAAGGATCAGGGAGAATCTTATTTAGAGAACAATTTGCATGATGAGGGCGCATAAATAAGTGGCTCCAGATGCTTCTCGGTGGTGTCCAGTTAATGGACAAGGGTCAATGGGCACAAATTTAAATACAATAAATTACATGTCAACGTTAGAAGGAGCTTTATTACAGTGAGCATGGTGAAACATTGGAACAGGTGACCCAGAGAGGTTACGGAGTCTCCATCTTTGGAGATACACAAAATCGGTCAGACTAGATGATCTTCAGAGAGCCCTTCCAATCTCAACCATTCTGTGGTTATGTGATTTTATAACAATGGAAATTTCTGCATCTATCTTCAGTGTATTTCTTATGAAGAAGTATTTCCTGTGATATAAATTTTTGTTCTGTCCAGGTCTAATAATCCTAAGTATGATAATCATACGACAAGACATCTGTTTTCCCAGACAACAATATAGCCATTGTTGCCAAGTATTAGATATATGGTGAATTGTTTTGAATAAAACAGTGACTAAATGAACATATGAATCATGGTACCAAATGCCTAATTTACTTCATGATCAATACCATAAAAGTTCATTTTCTAGTATTGCAGGAGTCTCTGAGAGAACGCAGACAGTCACACAGAAATGTGAGCTGAATATTAGGTATGCTTGTGATAGGCTGACCATGGGAACAGCAGTATATTTACCAGTGTTATCCCATTTTAAGCAGTACCTCCACATATCTGAATCTTGTTAGGATTCTCAGCTCTCAGGTTGGATGACCTCAGATCTCGGTGATTAGTCTTTCAGCTTCTGACTGTATAACTTAATTTCTTCGTGAGGATTTACTCCATTCTGTCCAGGAAATCTCTTTCTTGTTCATGCTTTAGCATCCTTCTAGATGTGCCCAAGCCACCCTGCCCACGGTCATCCCTTGTTGCCTCTCCTGGAATATCCTGAGGTGGCTTGGAGGGAGAACTGTTTCTTAGTTCAGCACCTCTTGCTTGACTCCCTCAAGGTTACTCTCCCTGATCAGGGAGCTCTGAAACTTGATGAGAACAACGTGCTCCACTGAGCCAAGTTACTGCACCATTAAGATTGGAATGATTATTTGTGGGTACTCCCAAAGATGAGCTGGAGAGAAGCTGTTGTGTTGGAGTTGACTAAGCGGGAACCCAGGAATGAAGTAAGGTTGAATAAATAACTATCAATAAAGACTCCTTCTCACTACACTTACTGAATTAAATTATATTGTCAATTTATTTGTCTGCTGGTTGCTCTTCTGATCCAGTTAAAGCTCTTCTCATGAATTAAAAAGACATGATCATCCTACTGAATTGTGGGAGACGTTGTTTTACCAGAGTTGTTAATAACTCCTTATATTATTAAACCTGGAAGAAATTTTGTAAGCTAATTCGCCATCACCATGGATGCTGCAGTTCATCAGCTTCAAGAGTAAATGAAAACAACTTTTTTTTCTTGAGCTTGATTCTCTATTGAACTGTTCCTTTGGGCCCAGTGTATCTGGTACAGAAATCAGGGCAAAAGTTGTTCTGAATGAGATCTGGATCCGGCCTATGGGACTGCTTGAGACAATACATAGTTGCAGGAATAGGTCCTTTCTGGATTGCACTCGTTAGTGCAACACTGCGTTTTCTTTAGCAAATGCTGAAGTACATCCTAATGCCCCTATTTTCTATGTAATTCATCTTTATTCCCAAGAAGCTGAGAAAAGGTTTCACAAAAATTCATTTTTCCCCAAACTAAATTTCTGGAAGTTAATAGCTCTGTCAAAATCCGTTTAGTTGCAGCTTTAACAATATCTTTTTCCTTCTTCCAAACTATTTTCTTCCTTTTTCCGTGTCTTAATTTGGTTTTAAAGAACAACACATGTAATTTTTAGATGTGTGAAATGTATATGGGCTTGAGGTTATCCAAGGAAAATCTGAAATTAAAAAAGGAAATTTAAAGCATATCCGCAATAAAGCAGACATTAATCTAAGGGGAAAAACATTAATAAACCTTCATGAAGAATATAATTCTTTTGTTTCCAAGCTAAATCACAGGTCTACCTAGTTGAAAGGTGAAGATGGCTCATCTGTTAAATAGCTATTGGAACTAGATGATATATGATGATTAATTGTAATATACAAAGTCTGTCCCAGGTGTACTGACCTCATAAAGCCAAAGATGACACAAGTGGATTATTAGCTCCCATCATAGTGGTAAAATAAGCCAACTTGTGATCTAATTATCCTTTTTTTTTTATATATATGTGATGACAATGAGTGTTCTGACAGTAAGGGCAGAATTTAAGTATTCATATTTTCACCTGTAGTCTTTCATTTGGTTTAATTTGAAAATGTAATGCTTGATTTGCCAGCAAATCTAGAAAATACGGTTCCAGACTCTGTATGATTTTCACTGTATTACATGCTGAGGCTGCCCCTGGGAAAGTATTTATTTCTCTCCTCCTTGTCAATAATGAATGACCCTACATAGCAGAAACCTTATTAGAGTCTATGTTTAATGATCGCCCTAGTGATATGAGTGGCCTGATAACAAATTGAAATGTCAGACACTCCATGACCCTCAAATAATACTGAAATCTGCCAGCCCCTATTAAAATGCCTTCAAACTGTATTATCCTGTGGTAACAGATCAGTTACTTACCCCAGCTAACACAGTTATCACGTGGGACACTGCAGCGTGATCCTTTTAATGAAAGGAGACAAAAAAGCAGTGGAACAGTGGGTAAAAATGAGGTATTGTCATAGCAAGTCATGATGAACCCAATTCATTAAGGCAGAAAACTGCCCAGGAAGAAAGAAGGCTGTGATTGATATTCATTCTGGTGTGTCACATTGCATAACGGAAAAAGTAATTTTCAAATTTGAATGAACATGTTTTTCTCTCCTTCTCTTGCTCTCTCCCTCCCACTGTCTCTGTTCTAATGGATTATCTTATTGCATAAGCCACAAGATCCTTTTGTAGACCCAAGTGCCATCCAATGTGTTCTAGAAAAGAAATGTGCCATAGAAAAGAAAAACACCCAAGCAACAGAAAGACTTTTTCATCATTATTTCCAACAGCTCTCTGGCACTTTTACATGGAGAGCATGGCAGTAATTCTTTCCTGTTTCCAAACATATACAATAAGGAGTATCAATTAAAAAAAGTAATCGTCATCATCATAATTATAACAAGGAAAGTAAAAGTAACAGCAATTGTAACAATTGAAAAACAGTGTTACATCCTTCTTCCTTAGGACTCGCCCCTCACTGAATTATGTTAATGAGTAGAGGTCATATTTACACAGCATCAATAACTGCACTTGAATTGGAGCATTGTGCATAGATTTACGCGTAAGATTAGAATGAGAAAGAGAACTCTTGGTAATCTCAGACTGTCTCAAACCATTTGATCCACTTGAAGCTAATGGGAACCTGTCTTTCCACTGTGGAAGATGCTGAATTGT
>Ga0181612_163194_pt1 | contig 13641 bp, 10 predicted proteins | sample HoacroProtozoa21_FD_119630 | JGI IMG/M metagenome (GOLD analysis project Ga0181612, IMG submission 119630) | Hoatzin crop microbial communities from Cojedes, Venezuel. Combined Assembly of Gp0051906, Gp0051904, Gp0051908 | reverse complement strand
GAAGTCATATCATAAGGAGATAATAATTTAAAAATGCAGACTTTATCAAGATGAAAAATTGCTATTGCGCTCTCCTTTATTGCTGTTCTGCAACCTGGTTCTAGGGTTTCTCAGGATGTGAAAGGGAAAAATATTTGTGAAATCAAATCAATTATTGTGGGCAGTAAATAATTTTATTTAAATGTCCTCCCACGTGTTTCCTAGAACATCTTGTTCCCTGGTTATCTTCAATGTGGCCTTGCTCCAGGCACAGAAATACCTGAACTGAGACAGAAATGTTCTCTCTATCCATTGCATTTATTTTCAGCTTCAGATCAGAAATAGTTTTCAGACACTAAACTATGTTGAAAATGTTGGATGACGAATTTGGACATATACCAAGGTTAGTGATGTTAAACAGGAGAAAGAGGTGGGAATATCAAGATTTTAAGATGTATATTCTTTAATACTCAGGACAAAGGACACACTATTTTCCTGCCCTTTTTAATGCAGAGAAAGATGTTCAAATAGCAGAATGGGCAAATAGACAGTTTGTTAGATCCATAAGACTGTAGAGATTGGTTTTAATTTCTTATCATGGATTTTCTTGCATGATTTTAGACCCTTCATATATCTATGGACTCTGTTCCTGAAATCAACTCCTAAGCCAGGAAGAGCTGTGAACTAAAAAGAGTACCATCAACCATAGCTGCATCACAACAGACACAAGACGAGGGGTCTGCAGCCCTCTTAACTTCCCATATCTTTATGAAATCAGTGATTGGGTGGTTGGAAAAGATGTTGCTAGGGTGTTTACATACAGTTTCAAGTACGCTAATCTGCTGATCAGAAGAGAAATCTTCCATCGCTTCCAGGGTGAAAGCAGATGAGCATATGTAATTCACTGTAGAAGTGACACAAAATTAGTAATTAGTAAGATACTAATTTCAGAGGTGATGCAACCTTAATATATACTTCCATGTTAATTGCCTGTGTGAAATTAGCTTGCTCTTTATTTTTGAAGATTTTATAAGATTTAAGATTTCAAAATGAACAAAAACTTCAGTTTGTTGGATTAGTTGCTATTTCTATTTTAGTTAATTGTTATTATTATTTTCTGGTAGACAGTTATTAAAAGTTTTTGCAAGTAGGTATATTTTCCTATTTTGGCAGAAGGTAATGCTATTTTTCTGTGACAGATCCAGGCTTTTGTTGAATTGCTTTTCTGTGTTTCGTTATTTCTCTTCGTTTCTCTTATCGCCCATGGCTGCAAATGAAGTCATAGTGCATTTTCTTTTGAGCTGTATCAACAGCTAGATATTTAGTCAATTCTCGTGTTTACTACATGGCACCTTAGCTGTGGGGCCGAAGCTAACCACCTATTGTTGCATTGTTTTTTTATCTTGCATTTCACTACGTAGACTTGATTTATTAACTGTTTATAATTATATAATGGCAGGAATGCTCAACTTCTTACATAAAAAAATACTTGATTCTTGTGTTACTGTCTATCTAAAATGCTCACCAAACAAGGATGTCCACTATTGCCCAAAGTGCATGTGAAACACTATAGCATCATATACAAAGGAAAAATACCACTTCCATCAAAATTCATCCTTACATCTTGTTAGTGAGCAGCAAGAGCCAGCTGATCCCTTGGGCTGGGGAGATGGGTACCAGGGGGACCTTGAGGCTGGCAGTGCCCACCCCAACAGCCACCATCTTGCAGGGCCTGAGCACAGTGGGCAGAGCTGAGCGCCAATAACCAGGTTCATCAACAGCCTTGACACTTCTGGAAAGCAATGATCCGGGGCTGGGTCCCAGCAGCAGGACCCCATTAGGAATGGACAGACATGGGAACAAAGACCAGCACTGCTGTGTCGTTGCTGGAGCAGGGACTGATGGCCTCAGGCTCGACTGAAATGGGGTCTTGGACCATGGGCAGGGTGGGAAGAGACCCTAGGCTGTCTGGGCAGGGATACGAAGGTCCTCAGTACCCTTAAGGCCCTAACATACCTTTATAAAAAAAAAAAATTAAACCTCTTCTTACATTTTTTACTAAAAAAGGGGAGAAAGCACATTCTGCAGCGTGTTTGGGGAGAGCATTATTTTTTGACAAATTTCAAGACAGTTTTTTCAAACCTGTGTCTGAAGTTCAGTGATCCATGTGCATGTTTCACCAGTTCTTGGATCATTATGAAAATAATCCATTTGCCCTACCTTTGTACATTCCAGAGAGGTTTGGTTTCCTCATGGTGGAAAAGAACTTTTCGTTCTAAAATGAGCTTGGTTTGAAAAGCGATTTCCTTGGGCAAGTTAATGGAAATCTTTCTGAGGAAAAGTTCCTTTTCTGCCAAAGCAGAAGCAGTCTCAGTTGTATCTGAACCCATAAGCGATTGAAAAGATCAATTAAAAGAAATGGTTGAGCTGCTGATATGGGTCTTGGCTGCAGATTTTTAGCTTAGCCCCAGTTCAGTCTGCAACAAGAGTTAGTATTCAGGCTAGACATGGAGGAGAGACAAAGCCTGAACATCAAGTTGGAGCATGGTGGCAAAGAGAGGAGCAAAGGAAGATATGGGCTGCAAGAAAGTGTTCTCCTGGACCACATTGTAGTCTGAGCCATGTGTGCAGGTCCTTGACAAATGTTGAATCAAAATATAGGTTAATGCCTAGGGTGTGCTCCAGTATTATTTATGTTGTGAAGAAACTGCTAAAGCAAGGGGAAGGTGGCAAAAAGATTTCTCCCCTGAAGACTGTGCTGAGGCAGGAATGCCTTGGCTATGACTCAGCCCAAGGCCAAGGTTAAGGCTGAGATTTGGATTCTGGTTAGAGACAAAACGTTCAGTGGGAGCTGGGTGTCGAAGGAGCAGACAAAGAATAGTTACACTGAAGACAGGTTGCTCCCCAAAGGACAATTTTTTCTGGGACATGGCTGGGAGTCCTTGGCTACTGATCAGCCTCAAGCTGATCAAGGTGAGGTCTGGGGTTAGGGTTGGAAAAGCAATAGAGCCTGAAACTCCAGCTGGTGTGGGGCTGCAAAGGGAAAATGTGTTGCAGAAAGATTTTTCCTCCGAAATGTATTTTCTCTGTGTCGTGTTTGAGGGTACTTATCAAAGGCTCAATCAAGGCCAACATTTTACCACTAGGGGTTGAGTTTGAAAGCCAGACAAATCTGGGAACATCACTTTAAGGGCTACAGAGCAGCCCGTTAATGTGGGCCTGCAAAAGGTATGCCAAAGGAAGCAGTACACTGCAGAGTTTTCCTTGAGATCTTTTTCCTCCAGTATATGATTGAAGGTCCTTGGCTAAAGGTCATCTGAGGCCAACATTTATAATTAAGTTTGTGGTGGGTATGGGAGAGAGACAAGCAATAGAGCTGAACTCAGGATTGAGGCTGCCAAGGGAAAGGGTAGTCTACAGAAGAAAAAAACCTATCTTCTAGGAACTTCTTCATCTGGATCTTGGCAGAGGGAGAAAATTAGTGTATGGTCTAGGTTTTGAGTTGGGAGTGTTACAAAGCCATTTAATATGGGCAACAATTGATGAAATAGCATGTTTGGAAGTGTAATCTTGCTTTCCAACAGCTCTTCTTTAAAGCAAGTGAGTTCCCAGAGTGTGTTTAATTAATATAGGTCATGTTTTTACCTAATTTATTCTTGGAGTCCTAAATAAATTAAAATGTTGACAACTGCTGTGGTAATAGAAGCTTGATGATTAACTATCTAGTTTAGTGTTAGTAGGAATAACTTCTCTTCATCAACATTTGTAAGCCATTTTGAAGTCCCGTGTAACTGTTGAAGATCTTTGAGATCTTGTCACAATAAACCTTTCTGTATCCCTATTAACACCAGTATTAAAGAAAGCTTCATGCCTAAAATATTGAGGTATGCAACAGTTTCCTCACTCACGATCAACATTTCATAAAGAAAAGACCATGAAGAAAGATAGCAGATTTAGATAATGCAGACTAATATCCTCAAAACAACATCTCTCTTACATAGTATTTGTGTTATGGTGAAAGATCAGATGTTATTTTTGATTTATACAATTACTTGTATACCAGTAGCTCATCATGGTAGGCATAGACGAATTGGTAGTGTTTTCCTGTTATAATTTAATAAATGTCCTTATCTGAACCCTCAATGGCATATGTTTTTACAGAGCCATACTGAGAAGTCAAAGCAAATACAGACATTTAAACAAAGGAGTGCAAGACCATCCATTTTTATTGTAACTATACCAGCTAATCAGAAAACACAATAGTCTATATTACAAAGGAAATGATAGAATTACACAAACAATTCAGGATATTAGCTACCTCAGCTAAAATAACCCTTAGCTATAGATAATGTTTTCATTAGCAGAACATTTTCCTGTCTTTGTGTTGCTTTGACTCAAACAGATGACTAGGTCAACATCTTGTTAACTCTCCCCACCTGCATCAAATCTGAAATTGTTTTCTTTAACAAGGGGGGTCATTACAGCAGTAAAATAAAAGATGACAAAACACAGCTATGAACGTTAGCTGTACAAGAATTTCCAAATCAAAAGCTTTCACAGTACTTATAATCTAAGTAATGTGTCATATCATCTCGATATCATACTGAGACATTATCATGACTGTATGACATTGCTTAGCAGAGGAGCCCAGGCTGAGTTCCTGCTAATAAGGAGAAAGGGCAGAATGGTAGGGTCTTCACTGTGAGGACTTTGTGTTGCATTTCTTGCAGTGCATGTCACATAACTTTTAAATCAAATGCAGGCACTGAAACCAGTACAGCAAAACAATGAATCTTGTATTTGTGAATGAGCACACAACAAGCCCTTCTTAATAAACAGACTACATGATATCTTCAATAGCATTAAATCCTAAACAAATTCTTTCATGACTGAAACTCTACTGTATTAAAGATAATCCTACCTACTAATTTCAGATTTTTTTTCACCTCAAAACTGTGAGTATCCACTCTGTTCCTCCTGTCCTATGCTGTGTGGGTTAGCCTGCCCTAGACTGCATAATATCCTGAGCAGATTTTTTTTATCTTTTATGTGCAATGTAATACATGCATTATTTAGAATCAGGATTCTGACACTTCACCAAAAACTTTTAGATTTTTTTTTAAATGTCTTCTTCTTCCTCTTTCATTTCAGAAAATAGTAATTGGGATGTTACGAAATCACCTTCTAACTCAGCAAGACACAATAGAAGAACTTCTAGAACCCCAAATCTTTGTGGCTATAAAGTTGTCCTGTTTTTTTACTTTCCAAGTTCAACACTGTTTGGTTTTAGGTGTCATGCTGGAATACAATGTGAATGCAAGTGCATTACTTTGTGGTGAAACCACCCTCTGCACCCAGGACTTAGCTGTAAGAAGAATTCTGTCACTGGTAGCTTCAGCCACTGCTGACATGGACTACTTTTTATGTGAGCGAGAGAGAGGTGGCTGGCACTCTGCCAGCAAGTGCTGGACTTGTTCATGTTTGTATATCTGCCTTGATTTCAAAGTGTGCACTACGCAAAACAGAGCACTTCACGAATTTACGTAATTTTTCCCTTCATGTCACACAATTTGCACTCCTACACACTCCCTGTGGTTATACTTTCAGAATCACAAATATTTTTGCAGTGTTTCTCAGAGCTAAGCATATATAATCGTATAATAAGTGTTAGAGAGAGACTTACATATAAAACACTGTGCCGACATCAGATGAACTTGAAATTCTGTTTTTTTTGAATCAATTAGTCTCTCGTGGGTGGAATACAGGAATATAAATAAAGACACTACTAGGATTAATAACCAGGTATTTGTAAAAAGACGGCATTAAATATGTACTGGTTTCTTAAGGTAGCTCTTTGAGTAACCTGGCTCATGGTTGTAGTTGTGTCCAAGTGTGTGTATTTTGTCAATTTTAAGACATTCTCCTTATCACAGTGAAAAGAATGTGCTGATGCAGCAATTATCTGTGATATATTTAGATAATATCAAAGATGTAATTATATTAACAGATTGTAGAAAGTAAAGTGGCTTCCAAGTGAGATAGTCTTTCAGTTCTTTAGAGGTTTCCTACTGAAAAGGAGGTAGAATCATTAGGAAAGGCCTAGGTTTGTACTGAAATTACTCAAGCCTCTGTTTGCCTCCCAGTAAATGAGGCAGCACTTAGTCCTTTGGTAAGCTGGGGTAACCAGGAAAAATTGAGTATATCATTGTTACTGCATACTCAGAGGTCACGGAAAGCTTTGAACATGCAAGTGATGCAGGATCAGACCTTTAACCTTTAAAATCTACACCTGGCAGATGAAGATATTCCTTCATTGTTGAATAATTTTCAAGAAAGTTCTGCGTCTCTCACTCTTTAAAGGATGTGTTTCAATGTGTGTTCCAGTGAGATATATGAAATCTCACATATTTATTTAAGCCTAGATTATTTAAATTGCTTCAGCTACTCCTGTAAATAGAAATTGCCTTTTTAGCTAAAAAACTTTAGGTAAATTTTAGGAAAGCAAGGGAAGTTACAGGAAAGGGAAAGGCTAAGACTTTCATACATGCATGCAGAACTATCCAATTAAATTTCTTTTTCCTTTCCGTTTATATTCTGCCTTTCAAAACCAGTATTTCATGGGTTTTTTTGGGATAGAACATGCAAGCACAGTATCCATTTGCACCCATGGACAGAATTTACAGTTTTCTGTGAGAAGCAGCTCCTCAGAAATTAAAGTACAGAACAGACTGGATTTTTTTTAAGTGTAAGAAGAGAATAACAGTATGCTGCCAAACTACTACTTCTATGGAAAAACATAACAGACTACTCTAGTGAGGCCTGAAGACTAGAGTTGCTGCAGTTGCAATTATAATAATACAGAAATTTCGTGTGCAAAATTCTTATTAGCCTTGTTAAAACAACATCAGTGCAGCACAGTAATATGGTATTTAGGTAAATTGAACTTGAAATTGAAAAATGCTAACCAGTGTATGGTATTATAAGGATGACAAAACACTGTAGCATTCGTTCTCCAAGAGTGAATGCTTAGGGGTGAGTAACAGAACAGACTAAGCACTCTGAGATCACTCTTTTTGACAGCGTGTCAGCCTCCAGCAATTTTCTGCACAATGACCACTAGAGTCAGAGATTTCGTAGTTAACAACCTTTCATTAATTTGTCTTATATGAAAGTTTAAGGTCACCATCCTTTTACAAGAATTAGCTCTCATCTTCTTTCCGTTTGCTATTTACACTGATTTCTTGCGTTTAAGAACCCAGTTCATAAATTAATGTCTGCAGCCTTTGTAGTGAAAAAAACCCAAACCAAACCGTTAACTAAAATGGAACCAAAGTCCTCAAAGGAAGTAATGTAGTCTCCCTCTCTATTATCTATGGTGAATGAGGTACTTTGACATGCCATACACAATAATCACTTCTGTAGGGAGGTGGCTAGCTTCCCTTGACTCCAAGCTGCTGTAATGTGACCAACAGGAAATGACAAGATCCAGGTAAATTTATCGCAAATACAGAGTGCTAAATGCAGACATCTAACCAAATGCTTAGTGAAAGTGTCCTCATAAGGTACTGTACTTATACAGTAATCAGGAAGAGAAAGGATTCTTAGAGGGATTAAATATCTCATATATGTACCTAAGTATAAGCAGATAGGATTCTTATTCATTTTCATGGCTTCAAAATCACTTAATCTCTCTCTGTTGTCTTTAGAGGGAAGTTGAAAGATTGCTATACTGGTCACTCAAATGTATCTGCACAAACTGGGTGCCTAAGCTAAGATAACTGATTTCACTCCCTCACCATTTTTTTCACACACACTCAATGTCTGTGAAAGAAAAAGAAGCAACTCTTCAGGGCTGAGCTAAGCATCTTACCAGTGAATCATTCTTAGATATTGCATTTCTTGTTTTTAAAAATTAAAAAATCAAAGATCTGCACTCCTTTTATTGTTAGAAGGAGTAAAAGTTCACACTTCTGTGAAATGTTGCTCTAGATCAGCTGATAGTGGAAGATTTGTAACAAGTTATTTCCTTGATGCTGTCTAATCAGTTCTAACAACAGATTTTTATTTGTCACTGAAGAATGAAATGCTAGGAATATATAATTAATACATACACCTTTAGAAGTGCTTTCACACTTGCACTTTTTGTTCTGCATAAAAGTTATGCCGTCGATATTCATTTGAGGTCATGAGCAAGTGCAATCTTTAAAGTTTCTTTGCAAAATGCTAATTCAAGACTGTTTGTGCAGATTTTGGGTTTAAAAGAGATTTTAAATTATTTTTTAGAATTTATTTTAATATCTGTATTTTTTCCTCTCTGTGCAAACATGATTAAAATATGGCCTAAGATATTTTCTTTAGACATTCTAAAAATTTCACCTTTAGTCAGAGGCCAAGTGTAACAAATCATGGCTATTGAAACCTGGCTCACAAGGTCATCAGCAGGAATCAGTTGTAGCTAAAATGCAGCCTCTACTGATGGAACTAAAGGAACACTTAGATTTAAATATTCCAGGCCAAAAAACAATGATAGAGTGGAGTCTGCAGTTGTGTGCTGTGGTTTGTTACAAAATAGCATTCAGAACTTGAGTGGCTGTGTACCAGACACTTGAGACTAACCTTTCTGATGTAAGATGTATAATGAGATTAATGAATGATGGACTCATGATTATGTTTCCCTAATAGCATGCACTGATGAGATTAGCACCTATCATTAAAACTGATTGCACACTTCCTGGCCAAATATGCAAATTTTTAGTTCTGGGGTAAGAAAAAGAAAGAAAAAAAAAGCAGATAATACAAGCATTTTCATAGGAAGCTATCAGTTTTGACAAGAATAGATTGCTTTGCGTAAGACAAATAAACACTTACATACTCCAGTATAATGCAGCAATGCAGGCACTTTCCTGGAAAATCATAGATATTTCTTCACAGCTTTGGTGGCTGATTCAAACTCACACTTTAAACATTACAGTAACTTCCCGAGTGATCACTCTGCTTGACCATCAGCTACACACCTAGTTCTACACGGTGAAATATTTCCACCAAGAAGAATCAGGAGATCTCCCTTCAAAAGCCAATACATGAGAGACCTCATCTGATAAACAAAGGATCCTTGTTCAGGTCTCTGGTCTGAATTAATACAAAGGTGGAAGACCTGTTGCCCACATGCCAGCCAAATGCCCTTTGCTACGGGTCATTTTTAAGTGAATAAGAACAGTATGCCTTTAATGGCTTTACTTTTTGTGTTTTCAAGGTTTTAACTCAATGCAGACTGAAAAAAAAATCTTAAAATTTTAGACTTTCCACCCATAAAAATTAATTCACTACTTTTCAATGGACTCTTTTTTTTTTTCTTTTTCTTCAGTGATAACTATCAGGGTGATGATTCCCAGTGAAGTCTGCATTCAAAATTAGAAAGTAGTTGCTACTGGTGTATCCAGGAGAGTGTAGCAGAACTGTCGATGGCAGCAGACGTGAGAACTGAAGAGGTGAGGCCTGACGACTGAAGTATTAAAAATCTAGACTGGTAATTGATTGTAAAATTGGTTTCTGGTAGTGAATATAAACAGAAATTAAGAATACACCTATAATTATAGTTGGTAGATTGTATTTCAATGCCAGACAGAAATATTTGTTAGCAGACTGTAAATGAAGCAGCTGAGTTAAAGCTTGAAGGAGGCAGAGCATTCAGAAGACAGTAAATACTACTGAAGAGTTCTGAGCCACGGTTATCCCTTTACAATACAGCAGTTCCATGGCTGTAATAAGGTAAGAAGCAAACGGAGACAGAGGAATGGAGTTGGTAGGAAAAGAGAATAAAAAACGCGATTAGGAAGAACACAGTTTGCACTCTAGAAGCAAGAGCCTCGTACTCCTAGCAGTGCTACAGAAATACTGGGTACAGTTCTGAGGCTGAATCTGAATGATGTTTCTTAACTCAATTCTGTAAACTGGAATTGTGCCGTAGCATGCTATGACTATCTCTAACTTCTTTAGTCATCCTGTAGTTTGGCTTTGAGACAGATACCTGTAGAGATATGACCAGGAGGTGAAAGTGACACTTGTGACTTCAAGAGTGGGACTTCTTGATCATCTTCTAATAAAAACTACTCTCAGAAGGACTCAGTATCATGGTGCCTGTCACTATGAGGATAACTCATGCAGTGACCACTTTTAGCTATGGGCTCTAATAACCACCCGCAGCTAAGTTTAGGGGCAAGAAAAAAAGAGGAACATTGTTCATTGAACAAGCAGATCAGAGGGCAAAGCATGGTGTCCAATGAGACCATCAGAGTCGCTATTTTTGTAGCAAAGGAAATAGTAGTTTATTTGCCTACACAGCATCTGTTACTCTGCTGTTAGCTACCACATACAGTAATTATGTGCATGTCCTAAAGGAAAATACTCCTGTCTATCTCAAAAAGTGTAACTCCCATTAAAACTGATGTAGATTTTTCACATGCCTAGGGACAGATGAAAATTAGCAGGAACCCAAACCAAGTGATTTGCCTGAGGATTTTTATTGCTTAGAAATGTATTAGAAAGTAGTATAAATGCAGTCAGAGGCAAAAATAAGTTCTCCACATACGTGTTGCCAATGATAAGCTTGCTATAATTAACCACTGATTAACACATCTGTGAGGAGCTACCAAGTGCTGGGACTGTTCCCAGAGATGAAATGTTATTTCTGCTGACTCACTTCCACCATCAGATTAGGAAGGTTTTAATAATCTCACTATACTGAATTTTATCCTGCTTTGAAATCTCAGATTTGTTGCTTAACAATTAAAAAGTTCTACTTCCTGCACAAAAAACCTGACAACATGTTTCTAGATATTTAATAATATTTTATCAATATTAAAAAAATGAAATTAAATATGGCAATTAACTAAAATAATTGAACTATTCAGATAACAATCAAACATAAAAATTAAAGGTACTAACATGACTAAAAAGGTATAGGAATCAATCTGTGTTAAGAAAAAACTACAGACATACTGCAGTTTTCATTACTGCAGATATCATTAGTGTAAACGACTGTTTAGAGCATCTTTATACTGCAGTAGCAAGTGAGGTCAAGGACAGGAGGATTCCAGAAGAAATTTCAACAAAGATTCTTAGCTTTAGAAGAAAGACACTTGCTTTAAGAAAAAATGGAAAAAATCTGGTGAAAGGGAGAATTCTGAATACGAAGTTCATCACTGAATGTCCATGGCCTTCAGAAAATTTTGCAGAAGTTAAGTGCAATTCCTGTAAATTAAATTTGATATAGGGCATAACGGATAGGAATAGAGGTATATTCTGTGGAACAAGTGTAAGTCTGAGGAGGAATACGTAGAGTGAGTAAAATGGAAACAATGAAAATATGAAGCATCCAAATAACAGAAAAGATGCCAACATCTGTGGTTCTGACTAGTGTAATTTGTTAACCAAAGCCTGAAACAGTGTGATATTTCTAAAATGAATAAATGTAATTTTGAATATAATGAATAGCTATTGGGGAAGTGATCTGGTTGAAATAAGATAGGATACCGTGCTTTGTGCTGAGCAAACAAAGCTCTACATTGCCGCATCACATTCCTAGATTTCTGTTCTCAGCTGGAATGCCCTGATACTGTTTGACCTCCTGGCAATACCGTCTGGTCACACTGCCAGTACCCTTGTGGTTTTGTCTCAACCATTCAGTCTTCCTTCTGGCAGGTGAACTGATTTTGTAACAGAAATCAGTGTTCAGTCATCATGTTTTTGTCACAAATTTTTAGGGCATTCAGGTAAAACCCTTTCTTTAAATGCAAGAATATAATGTCTGTGCAGCTAGCACAGCTAGGGAATTACAGGCTTTTTCAGACCCCTGGAGTATTAATTTGAATTAAGCAGCTGGGAGTGATTAATGTTAACTGAATATGAAGGCAGATAAGAAAAAATTCCAGCAATTTCCACAGTAAGTTTATTTCTTGATATGAAGAACTTGCTTTTCAGCTCACCCACACAGGACTTAAGAATCTTAAAGTTGGAAGTTACTGTATTGCTACTGGGTGGGAAACATGAAGTGTGTTGACATGAAAAATGTGTTTGTTTTGGCTCTACAAATTCTCTGATGTTCTGGAGCTGAGGTCATGTAGGAGAACTGCACTGAACCAACACAAAGGAATGAACAACTCATCTGTTCAAAAGTGCTGGCATAGAGATCTGATGGCAAAAACTGGTAGAATGCCATTCCTCCCTCTGGTGCTAATTTCTTCAGAGGCAGTTGAATGGGTCCCTGCTTAGAAGTTAAGTTTTAATTAGTTCAAACTTGCTTGACATTGTGAATGCCTCTTGAGGGCTTCTTGCTTAATTTTATGTATTTATTAATTCATTTTGCAAGTGTTTGTTGTGGGGAAGGCACCTGTTTATTTAGGATAACTTTATGAGTATAAACCTAGTATATTTTTGAAGAAGTCAAGGCACAAAAAGAAGACTTTTTGTGTTATGGAAACAAAGTTAATACAAAAAAGTTGAAAGTCTCAGTATATAACTGCTGAGGTCAGGACAAAGTTCTGCGCCTGCTCTGTTCTGTTTCTAAACATTGTGCCCAAAAAGCTTTACACTGGAAGGGACAGCAGTAAAAATTGAAACGTCAAACCCAGTTTTCAGGTATAGCACCCAGATATGTGGCCCTCAAGGGGACATTGGGTGCATAGGTCAATCAGTTGCTATTTCATTTCTAAAGGATATTGTAAAACTGGAATTTAACGGCTGTTGTTCATCTCATGTTTTCCCCAGGCTTCTGAGGCTTAACTGCACAAATTAAATTTCACACCAGCCAGCCCAAGATGTCAGCATACTCTTTGGATTTAAATATCAAGTTTTCTTTTCAGGAACAGCTAAATATGAACAGGAGTTTGCTAAAACTTGTGTGTCTGCACCAGTGAAACAATTTCCACAAAATGAAAACACAGCAACATTTTACATGCTGTCTATTGTGAGAAGAAAATTATTCAAACTGTCTGACTCTGCAAGTACACTATGAGCTGGTTAAAAAGGTGAAAAAAAAGGATGAATAATAACATGTTTTGCAGTGTTGGTACTTCTCAAATGCAAGTAGTATTGGAGAATTGCACTTCTGCTGAAAGCCAGTGAGAGAATCGCACAGCCTTTACCTGATAGAAATATGGAAGTGGCAGCTCATAAATGCAAAATAGATTTTTAGAGCTGGGGGTTAGATGCCAGAGAGAGAGATCTGCATGAATGAATGTTTCTTCTACCTGGATTTGAGCAAAGAAATTGACACTGTCCTGCATGTCATCCTTGTCTCTAAATTGGAGAGACATGCATAAGGTGGATGAACCATTCACTGGATAAGGAATTGGAAGGATGGTCACACTTAAAGAGTTGTGGTGAATGGCTCGACGTCCAAGTGGAGACCAGTGACAAGTGACATTCCTGAGAGCTTGGTATTGGGACCAGCACTGTTTAACATCTTTGTCATCAACATGGACAGTGGGATTGAGTGCACCCTCAGCAAGATTACTGACAACACCAGGCTGTGTGGTGCAGTCGACTTGCTGAAGGGAAGGGACGCCGTCCAGAGGGACCTTGACAGGCTTCAGAGAATTGGGCCAGTGTGAGTCTTCTGAAGTTCAACAAAGGCAAATGCAAGGTCCTTCACATGGATTGGGG
>Ga0181612_168235_pt1 | contig 13642 bp, 6 predicted proteins | sample HoacroProtozoa21_FD_119630 | JGI IMG/M metagenome (GOLD analysis project Ga0181612, IMG submission 119630) | Hoatzin crop microbial communities from Cojedes, Venezuel. Combined Assembly of Gp0051906, Gp0051904, Gp0051908 | reverse complement strand
TGCCCTTGAGCAAGAGAACAAGGCCAAGGCCCAGGATGCCCGCGCCAAGGTGATTGAAGCTGAGGCCCAGGTGCCTCTGGCAATGGCCGAAGCCTTCCGCAATGGCAATCTTGGAATCATGGACTACTACCGCATGAAGAATATTCAGGCCGACACCGAGATGCGCGAAGAAATCGCAAAAGGCTAAAATAGAGCAAAAATGACAGCTACATTTAAGATTAACTATGCCACCAAGTGGGGAGAAAACCTCGTTCTAAGCTCGGGAGACGTACTTTACCCCATGAGCTGGACCGATGGAAACATCTGGACAGTCTCAATCAAAAATTGCAAGGCGGAGCTTCTGAAAGACTATACCTACCTGATTAAGGAAGGCGATATTATAACCCGCACCGAGTGGAAGCATCACTCCAGAGAGGCCGGCAAGGCAAAGGTTTTCGAAGATTCATGGATAGACTGCCCCATAGAGGGTTGCCCCTTCCCCAGGGAGCACAGCGCCGCCATCTTCGATAAGCCGGGTTTCAGGGGAGCGGGCACAGCTATTCCGGTGTTCTCGCTTCGCAGCGAGAGCGACTTCGGAGTGGGCGAATTCCTCGACCTTAAGACCCTTGTGGATTGGGCCGAGCGCACAGGGCAGAAGGTGATTCAGCTTCTCCCCGTAAACGACACCACCCGCAAGGGAGCATGGGGCGATTCCTACCCCTACAACCCAATCTCATCCTTCGCTCTGCACCCTATCTATATTCATCTGCAAAGCGTTGGTATTAAGGAAGATGCGGCCTTTAAAAAGGCCCAGGCCGAACTCAACGGAAGTTATTTTCTGGACTACCCCAAGGTGATGAAGGCCAAGATGCAGTATCTGGCAAAGGCCTTTGAATCCACAGGAAAAAAAGAGACCTCAAAACCCGCCTACAAGCGCTTTGTCGCCGAGAACGAAAGTTGGCTGGAGCCGTATGTAAAGTACTGCGCAAAGAGGGATAAAAACGAGCCCGAACTTCACCGTTGGATTCAATATCACCTCGATAAACAATTTGCCGAAGTGGTTGCCTACGCCCATAAAAAGGGAGTTTACCTCAAGGGCGACCTTCCCATCGGAGTGGGTAGAGACAGTGTGGATGCCGTAGAAAATCCCAAACTCTACAACCTCGATTCCAGCGCCGGAGCTCCCCCTGATTTCTTCTCGGCCGACGGTCAGAACTGGGGATTCCCCACCTATAACTGGGATGAAATGGCAAAGGATGGCTATGCTTGGTGGAAGGCACGCCTTCGCAAGATGTCGCAGTATTTCGATGCCTTTAGAATCGACCATATTCTGGGATTCTTCCGCATTTGGGAGATTCCCCTACCCGAGAAAAGCGGGCTTCTGGGGCATTTCAACCCCGCCCTCCCCTATTCCAGGGAAGAAATCGAAGCGATGGGCCTACCTATCCTCGGGCTCTTTATAGAAGACCCCCACAGGGCAGGCTGGTTCCACCCCCTGATCAGCCCCGACACCAGTGGGTTGGAGTGGTGGCAAAAAGAGCGCTACGATGCACTCTACACCGACTTTTTCTTCCACCGCCACGAGGATTTCTGGAGGCATAACGCAATGCGCAAGCTCCCCGAACTGCTATCGTGCACGGGCATGCTTGCCTGCGGCGAAGATCTTGGCATGGTGCCCGACTGCGTAATGGACGTAATGAACCACGAGAAGATTCTCTCGCTGGAGATGCAAACGGTGGATAAGGGCCACGGTTGGCCCTATCTGAGCGTGTGTGCAACCTCGTCGCACGATACATCCTCCATTCGGCTTCGTGACGGCAAGGACAAGACCCCCGCGGAGTGCAAGCGGATTCTTGCCGACAACCTCAACTCCATCTCGATGCTAGCCATTTTCCCGCTTCAGGATTGGCTCTCTATGGACGGGGCTCTACGCTACAAAAAGCCTGAGAATGAGAGAATTAACGACCCTGCCGACCCTAACAACAAATGGCGTTGGAGAATGCACATTACCCTTGCGGAGCTGCTGGATAATGGAGCGTTCTGCACCCAGGTCGCAAGCCTGATTAAAGACAGCGGCAGGTAGCATAAACCTATAAAAATCACCAAAGAGACGGGGCTCACTCGTCTCTTTTTATTTTATTTAGGTGATTTTAGGCAAAATACCTTTCTTTTATTTAAAAAAATCGTAACTTTGTCGGCTAATTTGCGAGAAAGTAAATTTAAATTAAACAATAGTTATGCAAAGTAAAGGTGCAATCAGACTTGTGGCTATCCTGCTTATAATAGCCTGCCTGTGGCAACTTTCGTTCACTCTGGTAACAGCAATCCAGAACAAGAAAGCCGCCAAATACGCAGAAGCAGCAGTAGCTACAGCACAAACTACCCCCGCATTTGCAAAAGTTGCAGATGTTGACAAAGCTTTTTATGTAGACTCACTTTACAGGGACGCCCAGAAGTGGTACACCGATTCCATTTCGTCCGAGAAGGTTTACTTCGGTTATACCTTCAAGGATGTGCAGGCCAAGGAAATCAACCTCGGTCTGGACCTCAAGGGCGGTATGAACGTGATGCTTCAGGTGCAGCTCGAAGACCTTGTAAAGGCGCTTTCAGGCAATAACCAGAGCCCCGAATTCATCAGGGCTCTCGCTCTTGCAAAGCAGCGCAGCGTAACCTCCCAGTCCGACTTCATCAGCCTCTTCGCCGATGCTTGGAACGAGACTAGCGGCGGTCAGAAGCTCTCTCAGATCTTCGGAACCTACGAGATGCGCGACAAAATCAAGCCCGAGTCCACCAACGACGAAGTTATAAAGGTGATTAAGGACGAGGCCGAGAGTGCTGTTAGCAACTCATTCAACGTGCTCCGCAGCCGTATCGACCGCTTCGGCGTTACCCAGCCTTCGATTCAGAAGCTTGGCAACACCGGCCGTATCCTCATCGAGCTCCCTGGTGTAAAGGAGCCTGAGCGTGTACGTAAGCTGCTCCAAGGCACCGCTTCCCTCGAATTCTGGCCCACCTTCAGCAGTGAGGAAATCTATCCTTATCTTGCCGAAGCCAACCAGGTTCTTTCCCAGATTGTATCCGAGGAAGGTGGCGTAGCTGCCGATAGCACCGTAAAAGCCGCTAGCGATAGCAGCGATATTCTCGCTCAGGAGCTTCAGGCTACCAGCGCCGAGGATGCAGCCGACATCGAGGCTTACAAGAAGGCCAACCCTCTGTTTGCAGTTCTCCAGCCTTCGCAGGCCCGTGGAACCGCTTGCATCGGTTATGCCACCGTTGGCGATACCGCTAAAGTCAATCGCTACCTTGCAATGCCCCAGATTAAGGAAATCTTCCCCTCGGAACTTCGCCCTATGTGGAGCGTAAAACCCGCTTCCTACCTTCAGAGCGACAACATCTACGAGCTCATCGCCATCAAGGCCAGCTCCCGCGATGGTCAGGCTCCTCTCGATGGTTCGGCTGTTACCGACGCCCGTGTATCCTACGATAACGGTCGCGACGGACACCCCGGAGTATCCATGAGCATGAACGCAGAGGGTGCCAACACTTGGGCACACCTTACCAAAGATAATATCGGTAGGCAGGTTGCTATCGTACTCGATGGTACCGTTTACTCATATCCTACCGTTCAGAGCGAGATTACAGGCGGCAATTCATCCATCACCGGCAACTTCGACGTAGAAGAGGCCACCGACCTTGTAAACGTGCTCAAATCAGGTAAACTTCCCGCTCCTGCCACCATCGTTCAAGAGCAGGTTGTAGGTCCTTCGCTTGGTTCCAAGTCTATTAGAGACGGTATGATTTCGTTCATCATCGGTTTCGTACTGGTGCTCCTCTACATGATTTTCTTCTATCAGGGAGCAGGTCTCGCAGCCGACGTCGCATTGCTCGTGAACGTGATTTTGCTGTTCGGTACGCTCGCAGCCTTTGGTGCCGTGCTTACCTTGCCCGGTATCGCCGGTTTGGTACTAACGCTAGGTATGGCGGTGGATGCCAATGTGATTATCTATGAACGTGTTAAGGAGGAACTTAAGGCGGGCAAGGGTCTAAGCAAGGCCGTTGCCGATGGCTACAAGAACGCCTACTCCGCAATTATCGACGGTCAGGTAACCACCCTACTTACAGGTCTTGTACTGTTCTTCTTCGGTTCAGGTCCTGTAAAGGGCTTCGCCACAACCCTTATCATTGGTATCATCACTTCCGTTCTTACCTCAATCTTCATCACTCGTCTTATCTTCGAGCGCAGGATTGCCAAGGGCAAGAACATCACCTTCGAGAACAAGTTCACACGCAACTTCCTCAAGAATACCCATGCCGACTTCCTGGGTGCCCGCAAGTGGTCTTACACAATCTCTGGAATTTTGATTGCTATCGCTCTGATTTCAATGTTCACCAAGGGCTTCACATACGGTGTAGACTTCACTGGTGGTCGTACCTACGTGGTTCGCTTCGACCAGAGTGTTACCGCCGAGGACGTTCGTAGCGCAGTGAACAAGGTGTTTGACGCAGCTGGTGCCGATGGCGCTTCCGCCGAGGTTAAGCAGTTTGGTGGTGATAGCCAGATGAAGATTACCACATCTTACAAGGTAAACGACGATAATTCAGCCGTTGATACCGAAATTGAAGGAATGCTTTATCAGGCTCTCAAGGGCTTCTATGCCGATGACATGACTCTCGAAGAGTTCACTTCCACCCTCGATAATCCTAATGGTATCATATCTTCCGACAAGGTGGGTGCAAGTATAGCCAACGATATCAAGCGCGATGCAATCATCGCCGTGATTCTGGCCCTACTTATCATCTTCCTATATATTGCAGTTCGATTCAAGGGATGGACCTGGGGTCTTGGTGGTGTGGTTGGCCTTGCCCACACAGCCATCATTATCATTGGCTTCTTCTCGCTCTTCAGCGGTATCTTGCCGTTCAACCTCGATGTTGACCAGACCTTTATCGCAGCTATCCTGACCATCATCGGTTACGCCATCAACGATACAGTGGTGATCTTCGACCGTATCCGTGAGAACAGGAACCTGCACCCCAACGCCAACTTCAAGGAAACCGTAAACGCTTCCCTGAACGCAACCCTCACCCGTACGGTGAACACCTCTGTTTCAACCTTGCTGCCTATGCTCGCAATCTCCATCTTCGGTGGTGAGAGCATCCGCGGACTCTCAGTTGCACTCGTACTTGGTGTAATCATCGGAACATACGCTTCCATTATGATTGCAACACCTATCATGTACGATGTTACAATGCGTAAGTTAAGTAAAGCAAACGCAAAATAAACTAAAATAGTACCGTATGTTCTTAGGACTTACTGTTCAAGCTTGGATTACGATAGTTGTAATCTTGGTAATGTTCACGGTACTAATGAAAACAAATTTACCACCATCGGTCGTATTTTTCTCGGCCGTGGTGGTTTTGTTTGTAACCGGAGCTATTGATGCTAGCACAGCCGTTTCCGGCTTCTCGTCATCTGCCGTGGTTACCGTCGGTGCCCTGTTTTTAGTAGTAGGCGGACTCTACAATTCCGGCGTGCTTAAGTGGGTGGTAAAATACCTGCTGGGCAAGCCAAAAAGCTATGCTTTAGCAATTCTAAAGCTCATGATTCCCGCAGGTGTTATGAGTGCCTTCGTCACAGACTCAACTGTTACCGCACTCTTTATCAAGGCTGTGAAGATGTGGGCCAAGAAGCTTGGTACTCCGGCTTCCAAATTTCTGATTCCTCTATCGTACGCCTCCCTGGTTGGAGGAACTCTAACCCTGCTTGGTACGGCTCCAAACCTTATTGTAAGTGGCCTGTATGCCGAAAAAACAGGGGATTCCATGAATATCTTTACCGTCACTCCTCTATCGTTAATCTGCTTTGTGGTATTAATTATATCAGTTCTTGTGATGAGTCGTTGGCTGCCCGAAAGAAAGTCTCCCGACGAGAACTTCGAAAAGGTTAACGACTACACCGCCGAGCTACTGGTGCCTGCCGATAACAAAAATATAGGCAAAACCATCAAAGAAGCAAAATTGGATAATATCGAAGGTGGACATCTAATCGAGATTATTCGTTTCGATAAAGAAGTGATTTCTCCTGTTACCGACGATGAATTTATCCTGGGCGGTGATAGACTGGTGTTCTCCGGCGATATCGACCATATTGCCGACCTCAAAAAGAGCCATGGGCTAGCGGTTGCCAATCACCATCTATTCTCGCTGAGCGAAGAAAACAGCAATCGTAAGGTTAAAACCGCTACTGTTAAATTTGGTAGCAAACTAACCGGCAAGACCTTCGCGGAAAGCGGCATCGAGGATGAAAATGGGGTTGTGCTGATTGCAATTTCAAGAGAAGGCGAGCGCATTAGCACTAGCCCCAGAGAGGTTGTGCTGCAACCTGGCGACACCCTGCTCCTAGAATATTCTTCGCAGAATAAAGATGCTCTAGAAGGTCTTAAGGGCGATTTAATCGTTGCGGTTGACGAGGAAGAGGTTATCAAGATCGACAAGAAGACTCTGATTTCTTCCCTCATTTTGCTAGCAATGATTTTGCTATCTTCGCTAGGTGTTACAAGCGTGCTAATGTCGTGTATGGCAGCAGCGGTTGCCATGATGGTATTTGGCTGTCTGACGCCTAAAAAGGCTCAAAAGAGTGTGGATTGGGGTATTCTTATGATATACGCTTGCTCAATAGTATTTGGTAAGGCCGTGCAGATGAACGGAATTGCCGATGCCGTTGCGAATCTTATCGTAAACGTAAGTGGTAGTAACGTGCTGATAATGATGTTCCTCATTGCGGCTGCGGCACTCTTCCTTACAGAGATTATCAGTAACACAGCTACGGCATCTATATTCTTCCCCATTGTATACCAGTCAGCGGTAACCCTTGGAGTAGATCCAAAGCCTCTATGTATAATGCTAATGCTTTGTGTATCAATGTCTTTCGCAACACCTTTAGGTTCCCCGTCAAACACTTTGGTTTATGGCCCGGGTGGATATAAGTTCTCGGACTTCCTCAGAATTGGGATTCCCATGAACTTTATTATGCTGTTTACGATTGTACTTTCGGTATATTTTATCTATCTTGCATAGACTTTATGGCATTTGTTCACTTACACGTTCACACCCAATACTCAATTCTTGATGGGCTAAGCAACATAGAAAAGTTGTTTCAGCGCGCCGAGGAGCTAAATATGCCTGGACTCGCCATTACCGACCATGGTAACATGTACGGGGTTAAGGAGTTCTACGACATAGCAAAGAAGCACCCTACGGTCAAGCCCATTTTTGGCTGCGAAGTGTATGTAACCAGGCACTACGATCATAAACTTAAAGACAAAAATCACACCCAGTACTATCATCTTATCTTATTGGCTAAGAATGAGTTAGGCTATAAGAATCTGGTTAAGATAGTATCCCTTGGGCATATTGAGGGCATGTACTACAGGCCAAGGGTGGACCATGAGATAATAGAACGCTACCATGAGGGGTTGATTTGCTCGTCTGCCTGTATGGTGGGCGAGGTGCCACAGGCCATTCTCGCTGGAGACATGGAAGCCGCCGACAAGGCCATAGAATGGCACAAAAGCTTGTTTGGCGACGACTATTACCTCGAAGTGATGCTCCACAAAACCGAGGTTCCAGGACTTTCGCTCGAAACCTACAACAATCAAAAACTCTACTGCGAGGAGATTTTCAAACTTGCCGAAAAGCACAAGGTTAAGGTGATTGCCACAAACGACGTGCACTTTGTGCGCAAGGAGGATGGCCCAACCCACGACCACCTGATTTGCCTTACCACCAACTCCCCATACAACGACCCCAAAAGGCTTCGTTACACCCAGCAAGAGTACCTAAAGAGCGAAGATGAAATGGCTGCCCTCTTCCCCAATCATCTGGAGGCCCTAAGCAACACTCTGGAGATTTTGGATAAGGTCGGCACCATAGAAATCAACCGAGGGCACGTGCTGCCGGAGTTTAGGCTTCCCGACGAATTCCTCCAAAATATAGATAGCTATCTTGCTAAGTATAAAGATGTTATAGACCGCGGACGAAATGACGAAAAGGGAATTTACAGGGGCGATGACTTCTGTAAATCGGTGGCCTATCTTTGCCATCTGACCTACGAAGGAGCAAAAAAACGCTACCCTGAGCCTTGGAGCGAAGAGGTGAAAGAGCGCATAGATTTTGAGCTCAAGACCATCTCGTACATGGGCTTCCCCGACTACTTCCTAATAGTGCAAGACTTTATCAACTGGGCAAAGAACAATGGAATTTCGGTGGGCCCGGGGCGAGGCAGCGCCGCTGGCTCAGTGGTATCTTACTGCCTAAGAATCACCAACTTAGACCCTATTAAATACGACCTGCTGTTCGAGCGTTTCCTCAACCCCGAGCGTATCAGCATGCCTGATATTGACGTGGACTTTGACGATGAAGGCCGCTATCGGGTGATTCAATATGTGCAAAACCTCTATGGCGAAGACCATATCTCGCACGTGATTACCTTTGGCACAATGGCAGCCAAGCTGGCGGTAAAGGACGTGGCTCGAATTCGCAACGTGAGCTTAGACGATAGTAACCGCCTCACCAAGATGATACCCGACCGCCCGTTTATCGTAAAGGAAAACGGTGTGGAAGTGGAGAAAAAGCCCAATCTAGCCAACTGTATCAAGTATTTACCCGAGCTCAAGAACGAGTACGAAAATCCTAGCGACCCTGTTATTCACGAGGTTCTGGACTATGCAATGAAGCTTGAAGGCTGCGTGCGCCAAACGGGCATTCACGCCTGTGCGATGATTATCGGCCGAGGCGACCTTACCGACTATATCCCCATTGCGCTTGGAGTGGACAAAGCCACGGGGCAAAAGGTTTGGGTATCTCAGTACGAAGGGTCCCAAATCGAGGATGTGGGCATGCTCAAGATGGACTTTCTGGGTCTAAAAACCCTTTCCATCATCTCCAGAGCACTCGAAATGATAAAAAAGCGCTTCGGCAAAGACATTGATATTGAGGCTATTCCAATAGATGACCCGGCCGTTTTTGACCTCTACAGCCGTGGCGACACCAAGAGCGTGTTCCAGTTTGAATCCGGCGGCATGAGGGAGTGGCTCATCAAGCTGCACCCTGAGCGATTTGAGGATTTGATAGCAATGAACGCCCTCTATCGTCCCGGGCCAATGGACTACATCCCCCAATTTGTAGCCCGTAAAACAGGGGCAGAGCCCATTGCATACGATCTTCCCGAAATGGAAGAATACCTTAAGGAAACCTATGGTGTAACCGTTTACCAAGAGCAGGTCATGAGAATCTCTCAGGCGGTCGCCGGCTTCTCCAAGGGCAAGGCCGACAAGCTTCGTAAGGCCATGGGTAAGAAGAAGAAAGATATTCTGGATAGCCTCAAAAAAGACTTTATAGAAGGAGCTAGCGCAAAGGGTCATAGTCCGGAGATTCTAGAAAAAATCTGGAGCGATTGGGAGGCCTTCGCAAAATACGCCTTCAACAAGTCACACGCCACCTGCTATGCCTGGGTTAGCTATCAAACAGCCTGGATAAAGGCTCACTATCCTTCCGAGTTCCAAGCCTCCAACCTAACCCAACAGCGCTCGAACATGGAGGAGATGAAGGAAATCATGGCCGACTGCAAAAAGAGCGGAATTAAGGTTCTAAACCCCGATATAAACGAGTCTGACAAGGATTTCTCGGTGAACAAGAACGGCGACATCCGCTTTGGGCTGGGCGGTCTGAAGGGCTTTGGCGACAATGTGGTGGCCGCAATAATAGCCGAGCGGGATACAAATGGAAACTTTGCCGACATCTTCGATTTCATGGAGAGAATGGCTGGCTTTGTCAATCGCAAATCCCTCGAAACCTTGGTATGCTCGGGAGCCTTTGATTCCTTTGGATACAAGCGAAGCCAGTTCTTTAGCCCTTGCAAAAGTGGAGAACTCTTTATAGACGAGCTGGTGCGTTATGCCGAACTTTATAAAAACGACACTATGGATTCGGCAAGCTCGCTCTTTGGAGAGATGGAGGAACTCAAGCCGAAGCGCCCCGAAATGCCCATCTTCACTGGAGATGAGGATATTTTCAAGCTGCTTCAGCAGGAAAAGGAGTATGTGGGAATGTACCTATCATCCCATCCCCTAGACCGCTATGCCTTTGAAATAGAGAACTTTACAACCCACAAATTGAGTGAGTTGCCCGCCGCTATTGATACTGCCGAAAGTAGCGGAAAGCCCTGCAAGATATCAATCGCGGGCATAGTTACCGACGTTAAACAGGGCACCACCAAAACCGGCAGGCCCTACGCCAAGGTAAACCTCGAAGACTATAGCGGCACCTACGAAATGGCTCTCTTCGGGCAGGATTATTCCAATCTTCTGAACTTTATGCAGCCTCATTCCCAACTCTTTATAGAGGGTGAGATTGCCGAGAAATATAGGCTGAAGCCCGAAGACCGGGCGCAGGGAAAAAAGTCTCCCTACGGGCTTAGAATAGGCAAAGTGTCGCTCCTGGGGAATATAGGCGAGCAGATGATAAAGTCGCTTACCCTCGAGATTGACACCAAGAACCTCACCCCCGAATATCGAAAGAGCCTGATTAAGACCCTTAAAGAGTACTCTGGCAATACTAAACTAGCTATCAATTTGTTCGACGCATCAACGGGTTATAGAATCCCCATGCACTCGAAGAAATTCAGCGTGGGAGTTTGCGAGAATCTGCTCCTCGCCCTAAGGAAGCAGGGAATCATCTATTCGATACAAAAGTGATTTTCACCCATAAAATGCAACGTTTGTCAGCCCTTGTACTGTTTTGCCTGCTAGCACTACTCTCGTGCGGCACGCAAAATCAAACCGAAAAACTAAATACTCAGGCCGCAGAGGAATATCTCTCCCCCATTAGGCCAGGGTATGAAGGCCGCAATCCCTATTGGAACGAGTATTCCAATAAGTTTATTTTTGCCCCAGCATTCGACTTTGAGCAAGTACAAGACGCTGATTCATACAGATTTACCGCCGTTCAGCCAGTTCAAGACACTAGCGGCTTGGCGGCACGGTGGATAGTGCTTCCTCCTTTCACAGGGGAGCCTGCAAGTTGGAGTTTTACAGCACGTTCCCCAAAAGAAAATCTGGCTAAAATCTGGGCTGAGATTCCTCCTGGATGGACAGAGCTTAGGGTGGAGGCCCTAAATTCCAAGGGTGAGGTTCTCCGCACTGTGGGAAGAAGGGTATTCCTAAGGGATTTCCCGTTCGAAGGCCCCTACCCCGGGCCGGCGAGGGATTACAAGGATGCTGCCATCAGGGCTCTGGCCTTTGTGCATAATCTTCCATACGTGCAGCACTGGAAGACCCACACCACCCCCGATATGTCTTATCCGCAGAATGCGTACGTCTGCAAAATCACGGGGGCTCTGGTGCGCATAGAGTGCCTTCTAGCCCAGCTTAGACCCGACTTAAAGGAGGATGCCCTTGCCATTGCGAAGAACGCTTCATCCTACTTGATTGCCACTTCCGAGCCGGAAAATTCGTTCTGTGCCTACTTTCCTCCTACTTACGGACTTCCGCCGTCCGATGGATATGGGCAGCCTGCACGTGCGCAAGCGGCACACCAGGGTAAGTCCCTACTTCCCGAACCCACGGTGGCGGTGAATGCCTTTTTGGACATGTTTGATGCAACCGCCGATTCCGCATATTTCGAGCGGGCGGTGAAAATGATGGGCTCTTTCGAGCGTCTGCAAAGGGAGGATGGCTACTTCCCTACCAAATTCTATCTTGCCACCGGGGAGGTCGCAAACCCCACTCCGTGCATTCCCAACCATCTTTTTGCCCTCATTCGAAGGTTCCAAAGGCAGTATGGCCGCAGGGATTGGGATTCTATGCTAAGCAAGGGCGAGAGTTTTATTAAGAACTATGTCAACAGTAGGTTCGATCTTACAGGGATGTTCGAAGATTCGATGTATGACACATTGGAGCCTTATTCCAACATAACCAACTTTACTTCAGCTATTTACGCCTCCTGGTTACTATCGGGCGAGAACCCGAGCGAAGAGGATATTGCTCTTGCCGCCGACCTTGTGCACCTCGCCGAGGACCAGCTAGTGCATTGGGATGTGCTGCCCGATGCGAGCGGCTCCAAACCCGTGCCCACTCCCAGCACAAACGAGCAGTATTTTTATGAGGTGCCGGTGGATGACAGCTCCGCAAATGTGGCGGAGGCCTACCTCTATTTGTACAAGGTAACGGGCGATGAGTTGGCGTTCGCTAAGGCCAAGGCCCTAATGGACGAGGTTACCCTGGTACAGAACCCTTGCACGGGGCAGATTCCCACCACCTGGGAGTACAACCCCAGTAGCGACCATCTAACCAAGGATTTCTGGCTCAACGGCACCTGGTGGACCACCCGCATCCTGCTGATGCTCGCAGAGATTTGCGGGTAAGAAACTAATACTAATATAGACTTAAAATTTAAATAAAATGTCGTGGATAAATTTTAATTGCGCATAAAATTTAGGCCATACATGTGGGTCTGCGCACGTTTTTTAAGTTAAACGTTTAAATTCTTGTTCAACGGCTATTTCTCTCGGAACTTTGCGAAAAAGTTTTGAGATATGAAAAATTTAAGTCTGGAAGAATTAACTTTACTAAAGCGGCAGGAACAATCCGCCAAGAAACAAGGCCTACTTAAAAAATTCGTTACCCCATCGGTCGATGCATTGGGTGTTTTTAAACGTGAACAAATTCAACAAGGATGTGTCCGAGCTGCGAGACGATGTGGATTTATGGGCTTGGCTTATTAAAAACACGGGGAGGCTCACTGCGGTGCCGAATGAATTCAAGAATAACAAAATAGCGCAGGCGTTTTTGCAAGAAGCTGAATACGAGGCCCTTGATGGTAAAGAAAAATTTGCATATCTTTGCGATATGATGCGAGAAATAGAAATACGTAATAGCATTAACGAGGCTAAGCGCAGGGCTCGCCAGGAAGGTTTGGCCGAGGGAGAAGCCAGGGGTAGAGCTGAGGGAGAAGCCAAAGGGGAAGTCGAAGCGACGGCGAACATCGCAAAGAGAATGATTTCCGCCGGCTTGCCAATTAGCCAAATTTCGATGTTTACGGGACTAAGCGAAGATGAGATTCGGAAACTGCGCTCGTAAACTCCTTCCAACTACTCACCAAGGGCCTCCAGTAGAAGGTGGTGGGCTGAGATTATTTTAAGAATTTTTGCCTATCCTACTTCAAACAAAACCAAATACTAATATGAAACACGTTATCTTCAACTTTTTAATGGTAGGCATTATTATAGTTTCTACATCCGTTGATTGTGGTCCTGAGTTTTACCCACATACATCGTTGAAATTTATAAACAATTCCAACCACGAAGCCTTCCTTTGTTATCCTTACAGCGTCGAAGCTTATACAGATGTAAACAAAGAGGAATATCCAGACACTGTGATGATGTTCTACTACGAGGAGGACTGGGACATTTGTGCCGATCCCTATTCATCAGAAACCGGCGTTTCTGCATTTGACTGCTTTGAATATTGGATTCCCGAAGGGCATGATTTCGTTTCACTGTTTGTATGTCTTCGTACTACCACATACCGTGAATTTAAATTTGCAGCAAAAGAGGACAACTACATTTTACGCTACGATTTGACTCTTGAGGATATTTATGAACTTT
>Ga0181612_158129_pt1 | contig 13642 bp, 11 predicted proteins | sample HoacroProtozoa21_FD_119630 | JGI IMG/M metagenome (GOLD analysis project Ga0181612, IMG submission 119630) | Hoatzin crop microbial communities from Cojedes, Venezuel. Combined Assembly of Gp0051906, Gp0051904, Gp0051908 | reverse complement strand
CATCTGAGTGCTTGACATTCTTCCATTCAAGGTGACCCCAAAACACTTCACACACTGTAGACTGTGCATTGGGATGGCCCAGACAAGCCAGCTGCAGGCTTCAGAACCACAGGACGCTACTCAGGCTTACAGGGGAGGGCAGGAGCAGCCGGCTCTGCGCACAGGCTGCGCTGTTTCAGCTGGCCGACCTGGCAGACGTCGCCGGTACCTCCAGGTCAGCCCCTCAAGCAGCCACAGACAGCTGATTAAGAGAATCGGCCCAGAGGACAAGCCCCGTTGCATGCTCTGCAATGCCCGTCGCGTATCGTCACGCGAACAGCGCCATGCGGGGGATTTTTCAAAGCAGCTTTGTAAGATGCTAGGACTGCTCTCTGGTGTAGGACACCATTATGTATTTAGTTCCTTTAGTGGATTAGGGATGCAATAAAATGAAAACAAACCACATAAAAATAAAAGATGATTAAACATTTCCAGATAAAAGTGAAAGATGACAAGTGTTCAAAAGTATTCTGACATAAGACCATTTTTAAAATTAACTGCGGAAAGGTGGCACTGTTTGAAAACAGTTGTTTCATTGTCTAGACTCTGGAACAAAAGCCTGTCAGAAATCAAACTCCAAAGCACAGACTCTGCTATGAAGAACAACATGCCGGTTCCACTACAATTAAAAAAAACTCCCGAGAGTCAGAATCAGAGAGAAAACCGCAAGGAATTGTCCCTGTATTAAAACCCAAACAAACCACAACAGCCCCAAGAATGCAAGGCAGCCCTTCTTCAGCAGCCACCGTTTCCCCTCACAGGAATAGGACACTGGGCTGTGTGTCTGACCTGAGCTGGGACCCCTGCTTGGGGTTTCTTTGTATTTAAGAGTCCTTACTAGATGCGATAAGTAAAACTGTTTCCAAACTGCCAATCTTACAAAATTAATCTGGGATAGGAAAGTCAAGCTGAGATCCTTGCAATTAACACACAGGGCCAAGCCCCGCCCATAGGTACACCGTGCCTTTCCCTCCAGGGGACTGCGTGGGTGCAAGGGGAGATCTTGGCCTTGCAGCCACAACAAAGCGAACACAACGGTCGCTAGCGAACAGCGGGAATACGCCACCTCGCTTCAGCGACTCAACAAAGACGTTCACACAAAACCCACGACCCTTATTTTAAGCACTTGGTAAGCAAACACAGCTCCACCCACACAAAATAGACCGGCTGAGACGGAAGGTACCACGTCAGCAGCTTCCCGGGATCCCTAAGCCACAGGCTGCAGCAGCCAAGGCAGCACAACCAAGGCCCAGCGTGGGCTTCGCATGAGTCTCACCAACAGGTCTCAAGAGTGGCTGTCTTAGACCTCCTCCTTCCAGCTACTGCAACATGCCAGAAATAACCACTAAGTTGTCTTGTATCTTTCATTTCAGCTACTTGGTTAAAATTTGCTGCAGCAACAGGAGAGCCTGGTTTTATCTGCCAGTGTAATAAGTGATTGAAATGCGCGTATCTTAAGCTGCTTCATTACCGCCCTCACCTTCTCAGCCATTTTCTTTTTCCAGGCACTCCGCATTGTCACGAAATTGTGTACACCAGCACACCGAGGCTCTAATTAGAAAAGCTCCTGTAGTTACTGAACAGGTTTAGCAAACTTAGTTGCCTAAGTTACTGACAGAAACAATGCCTACCTATTAACACACAAAACCAGTTCTTACAGAGGATACTAATCGGCACCCCCGACACATTCCAAGAAAAGAGTACGGGTGGCTCTTTTTTCAGTGCTTTGCATTACACCATTATTTTGGCATACAGGTCCCACAGTGACTTAGTTTATAAACACTTTTGTCTGAGTACCCACCTATTGTGTTTAATGGAAGCCAAATCACTATTTTAGAGAACGGGCGAAACTGGAAGAGCTGTTCAAACACAAAACTCACATAAGCACAACATCAAGCCATGACAAGGCTGCCACATGCTGCTTCTGGAAAGAAAACAAATTCAGAAAATAACCATAAAAAAAAAAAAAAGAGATTTGTTTCTTCATTTTGTGATGACACATTCAGGTATTTTCCAACATTCTGCAAAGACTGGAAGTTAACTTTTTGGCTTTGCATTACTGTTAGAGTTGGGTACATGTGAACTTCATTGATCATCAAGCACGGACTGCAATACGTATGCCCTCTGCGAAGGCCTTTTGTGGCAACACCACCTAGCAAAGATACTGTTTGTACTGTGGCAGTATTAAGAATTCCTAGGTAAGGCTCAAAGCCTCATTTTTTTTCCCTAGCAGCACAAAATCTTAAGGAAAAAATGGAGATGGGCAATACAGGACATGACAATAAAAAAAAAGGATATAAATATGTTTAAGAATTTAGCCATCTGGAAGGTTTTTCAACAAAAAGAACTGCTCCCCCCCAGTTCCCACACACAAGTAAAACAGGACTTCTCTTTTTTTTATACTCCATCGTGGAAAGCACATGTTGTTTCACTTCTTCAGAGAACATAAACAGCTTGTTTCTACAGTGAATAGCTCAGCCCAGTGTAAACCTACTTCAGGGTAGGCAGAATTGGAAGTCACGCAGCAATGAGCTCAGAGATGTCTACTTTGAAGTATGAATAAGTTCATTAAAGCACCTGCTATATTCACCTATAGGAGCAACGTGCAACTGTATGTAATTTTTCATTTATCAGCTATGTTTATTGGAATGGTAACAAGCTATGCTCAAAGTTTTCAAGTTCTCTGTCCCAGAACGCAGATGAAAAATGATGATGCTCTTTTAAACAAGCCTGCATCCACAAACTTGCAAGAAAAACATTTTGTTCCACTCCTTCCCAGCTCGATTTAAAGCAAACAAAAGAAAGCCCTCTCAGTGTTAAAGGGGAGTCACCCACTGAGCATACCCTTCCAGGTTTTACACTCACACCACTCCAGGCCACGTGACAAAAGAGAAAATAAAATCTTGGAATTACATAGCCCAGAAATTTATTGAATATTTGCTCAAATACATTCTGTATAGAACTGCTCAGCCTGCTTGGTTTTGGTGCTCCCAGGAAAGATCATTAACAGAAGCACTGAGCTGTAATTACCAATCAGGAATTGTTATGTATGAGAATGTTAAGCATGGAGCTGCAACCTCCCTCTGGCCAGATCTGTGTCTTGAATTTGACTAGGCACCTCCCCTTCAAAGGATTCAATTTGTGTAAGCTGCTGCACCAAATGTTATGTAGAAGAGCCTTTCACATATTGGTCTTTTGAAAACAGTAAAACACTTCAAGTATTTGCATTTGAAGTTTTCAATACTGAAAACATTTAGCCCAGAGTGTTTGCAGTGGGGTCTCTAATTTTTCATACGGTCTGTCTCTTCTAAATATCCCAGAATATTTAGTCTTCAGTTTTGGCTTCCATTTCCTCGGCATCATCATCCCCATCCACTTCAGCATTTTCCCTCTCCAGTCTTTCCAACTGCCTTGCAAGCTCAGTCTCATCTGTGTCAGTAACCACCTTAGGCTGAAAAACAAAAAAATCCAAAACAGAACACATATTAAAATGTCATTAAGAAAGACCATACATATTTGTAGGCTTTGATTCTACCTAAAAGCAAGAAATAAAATACATCCTGAAGTCACAATCAAAAAAAGGAAAATTAGAATTTTTGGTCATTTGTTTAAGGAATGCAGAAGTTTAGGGGTTTTTTAGTTTCTTAATAGCGTTTTGCTAAAATATCTCCTAGCACTACTGATCTTGCTCTACTTTACAAATGTTGTGAGGAAAAAATAAAATCCATTTTAGAACGTAATGTATTCTTACCTCCATCTGCACATTAAAGACTCCTCTCTTCTCCTCAATTTTTTCTTTAATTACAGCCATGGCTTGATTTAGAACAGACAGTCCTTCAGTTCTCTCCAGTGTCGTAGTAGTCATCACATAACGAGGAGGAGCTATCAGATTAATCTATCACATTGTAAGGAAAACAAAGAAAGAAAAATCTCAAAAGCAAACATGAGCAATGCTGCGCTGAATGTACAATTCACAGAAGAAACATTTTCTCAATAGAAAAACCCTTTCTACAAGTATAAACAACTTAGAAATAGCAGACAAGAAAGTGCACAGGCTGTCCAATTTCCAACATCAACATCAGTTATTGTTACATAGTATGTTTACTTAGACAAATATTGTTAAGTGGCAAGACTATCCACTTTGCATATCAGTGAAACAGCCTATCACATAATTTTTCAAACAATTAAAAGACTGTGACAACCAGTAAGTTGTTTTTTTGAGTTGGTGGTTTCTTGTTTGTGTTGTTGTTTTTTTTTTAAGATAAGTAAACTTTTCTTACAAGAAACCATTTTAAGAAACCAGAAGGAAGTACTTCCAAGATTTTTTGATAACACTTATTCAGTAACACACTCCATATCCTAAAATTGATGGAGAAGAAAAACTGGGCCTGGGTACAGTAGGCCTTCTACCAACACTCCAACATATGTGGACCAAACATCCACATTCCTTTTCTTACACAATCTTACATCCGAAAATAAAATTTGTTGCTCCCTACCTAAAATAAATATAAAGCAGCAGTATGTAGTGTGCCAATACCAGACTTTAATACATTGAACAGAATAAATACAGCTTCTTGAACTTGGGAAGCCACAGCACAGTCACAGGAACAACTATCAGCACGTAGCTGAAAGGAAGTGTGTTATGTACCTGCTAGAGAAGAGTCAAAAAGCACATACATGGCATCCCAGCCTCAGCTATGTGATGGTGACAGTTGCAATTGCATGCTACTGGTACCTGAGGGCATAAGAAAACCTTGCTTTTGATTTCACTGTTCCGACAGGCACTTACTTTAATGGGCATGTTCTCCGTGGAACAGTTCAAGCCTGCTCTCAAAGCTTCTTTTACTGCATCTATGCCTTCATAACCATAACAGGCCACCTCAATATCTAGGACAGAGGAATACAAATAATAAAACTTAAAGTTGTGAAAAACTGTAGAACCTTTAGAATGTTCAAAGTTAAGCATTAATAAAGCTTTTTAGCAACCACTATTTATCCACAATGAGAGCCTCAGTAGCTCCCAAAGCTGAGGAAGGTATTTCACTTTCTTGACTTGTAAGTTGAGGTAAAAGTGTTCATAAATTCTTCAGAGGTACAAAATTTTACATTGTGCTTTGAAAAGCGAAGATAAGAAATTACATTCACATCCACCCACCTCTCACCCCATAAATTCAATGGGAATAATTATGTATTTCACACGGAGAGATGAAGATATAAAAGCAGTAAACACCAGAGAAAATGAAAGATCTATGAGAAAAACGTGAAACTTAAAAAAGAGCACATCCACGAATTCATGGAATTATGCCAGCAATTCAACAGAGGGATCACCTGAGGAGCATGGGGATTTTTTTTTTCCAAGGTAAGTTATACTAACATATAGTTAAAATGACAGTTAGCTATAGCCTTTTGTAGATGTTTGGTAATTAAGACATACACTAATGGTGGTCATATCTTTAATAGCCAGATTAGTCTAAAGACAAGGATTTCTCCACCTATGTAGCAATGGTGCAAGCTTAAGCTACACAGAGAAGTTAGTCTTACTTCCAGGTGACTCAACAACAACCTATTAATTCTCAGCTATCACAAACAAATTCAGAGAAGAGCATTCCAGTCAGCCTCAAGATGAGGCTACAAGCCAATGGAAAGTTTCTAAGGTTGCTTTAAAGACAAAATTGAAAACTACTTAGGCCATCAGAACAAAATAGGCAAGATGAAGGCAGTAAGAAAACACGCTTCTCAAGTAACTATTTTAAAAACTGATGAAGTGTTTGTTATTCACATTAGCAATTTCATTCTTCATGGCAATCAAATCCTACTTACATTTTTGAAGTCTATGTTAACTCACGGTGATCTAAAGTAATAGGTATAGGAATTTTTCATTACCTTAGTTTTCACACTCTCTTCTTGACTTCACTGTCATGTGGATATGGCTTATCTTTTCTCCTCTCTACAGTAATCAACCAGTGCTAATGCTCTTCAGTATATCCTTGCTGAGCAGAAGCAATTTCTCCATATAGTTAAACATGTGACTCTGCTACACTGACTATCTGTTTAATGGCAAGCATGCTTTTAAGCTGTTTGGTTAGCTGTACAAGCAGATTTACAGTTTTAAAGTATTCCTTCTTAAGCAGTGCAGTCATGTGCTTTTTCTGCCTGTACTGAGCTAATAAGAGACAAACCAGCTCACACGCTTTATGGATGCACTAGAGACATGCGAGACTTGAGCTAATTTATCCTGCTGAATGGTTTGCAACCAACCAATTAAAAATACACCCAGAGCAAAGTTGGAACTATTTTCACAGGTTCATCGACAAGCATCTAAGACATACGCCCTAGCTGTGCTGACAGAGATCAATCAACCTGTTAGGGAACCAAAGGATTTAACACTCTGAATAATGAAAAAGAATATTGTGGATGCAGTAATAACTATAAAATATTTAAATTCATTGTGTGTCAGTGCAATATGATAGACTGCATTACATATCAGGACCAGTACTTTGTGTCCCAAGGAATCAGCAGCTTCGTGGAAAAAAATAAAGCCAAACTACCGTGGACTTCGAGATAGAACCCAGACAGACATTCCACAAGCAATCCTTGATTAAGGTGTCTTAATTGTGGAAGAACAGTTCCACTCAAAAATCAGCCCACCAACACTAGTTTTAGCTGAGTTTATAATTTGCAACAAGATATGGTAACTCGACTTATGTGTCAGGACATGTTCAATGAACATCAGGAAAGAACTCACCAGCTCGGATTTTGACTGCTTGTGGTGTCAGACGTCTGTTAATATTGTCAATCAATACACGTCTCTCTTCCTCTGTCAGATCCAGGCTATCCAGGATTGCAGGGTCCCTGAGCCAAGCAAAGTAACGTTACAGAAGTTATACTGAAGTGGAATATGACACAACATTAACTTCTGGTACTGTTTCAACATTATTATGCAAAATTATAGACATCTACTAGACAATGAAACCAGGGAAATTTCTTAAGAGTTCACTGAAACACTGGAAAAAATAAACACATCTATTTCCAAAATATTTTCTATTGGAAGCATTTAACAACAAAGCAGAGAAGTAGTTTACTCAATCTGTTCCTGGAAGGAAAGACCTGAATTCTTTTTTTTTTTTTTTTTCCTTAAAAAACGGAATGACTTCTGTCCATTTGTACGTGACACAGTATCCAGCTGCTTGGTAATTATGTTCCCTCCGAGGTGAAGATAAACCTGTCTCGCATGAAAGAGAATCCATGATGAATCTGAGGTTTTTGAATTATTTTAGTGTTTCATTCAAATGCAGGATCTTTGTCATTCTACAAAGTAACCTATACTCATTACATGGTGTTCTGTACTTCTTTTCAACAGTGACTGGATCACAGACACTTATCTGCTGTCTACACTCTTGCCTAAAGAGAGAATACAGGTTTTTTAGATCACAAGCTAACAGCTTAAAATCCAGAGATCAGAGAGGCAAGCTTCTCTGCTGTTTATCCATATAAATTATCAGCTTTTGTTTGAAGAAGCAGTTTCAATTCTCTCTATTGCTGTATTAATTTTACTCAAAATATATTTGAATATATCTGATACGGAGACCACAACCAAAAAGCTCCCTATAGAAAACTGTTCTTGTTCTTCAGGGACACAAGTTACAGTTCTCTGTAAAGCATCACCTACAATACAGGGAAACATGAACTAAAATGGCACAAAAAAGGGGCAATATTGGAGATTGGCCTCTGCTGCTAATAAAACGTCATCTTTCATGGTCTTATACACTGAATACAGATAGTTGAAAGGCCAAACATGAGCAAAGAGAACCCAGAAATATGACAGTTTGTACATATCAAAAATATGAACCCATATGGCAGAAGCGATTTACTGGACATGCAAAAAAAAGGCATGCAAATTTTGTTTCTTCATTTACAATCTATTCTGTTAAATCTTCAAGTTACTTTCATGAGCGTTTTGTAGGTACTCAACAAATAGGTCCTGGTTGTTTAATTTTTACTGACTGAAGGGCAAACATACTTTAAAATTTTGCCACTAGTATCCTACTGTGTGAAGCCGCAAAACACTAATCCTCAGTACTAAGGAGAAAATAGCAAGTCAAATTCTTAGAGGGCATGCTAAGCCTCCAGAAAGCACTTCAACAAGCATAGCAAGGCAGCTATACCCACTGTAGCCCAACCGCTATAGCTTTAGGTAGGACCACAACAAGAACAAATAAAAGTTGCCGTCCATTGTCGGAAATCTTACGGCACTACTGATGAAAATGTGTTTTGAGAACAGATAGCTTCAGAAGTTTGTGCTCCAACCTGAACAGCAGATGAGTAACAAACCGCATGCATGCTCAAGAATTTTTCTAAGAGAAGCTTAAACAGCCAACGTAACTAGGGTTTTTTGTTCTTCTAGTATACAGGTGTTTAACTAAGCATTTATCAGTTACAGAATGATCTGGAATTCCTTCTGCAGCAATGTGCCCAGATTTGCCCTTTACCAGTAAATTCGCTATCATTAGAAGATTAATATTCTGTGAAAACAGAGCATATTCAGTCCAAGTGAGGATATAAGTTGTCTCTTCCCCAAAAACACCGAGATGATTCTAAGTTAATCAAAACGCTACCAAGTGCCCTGTTTCTTTAAGTCAACACATTTCTAAAATTTTGTTACTGCCATCTAGTGTTCAACTCAAGTTCATCACTCAGAAGTTTATGCGCTATAGAAGTAAAATCAGAAATGGTTATTGAGCAATCTATTTTTGGATTGCCAATTTCACAATAGAATCTTTAGAGGGGAGCCAAATAGGCTAACTCTGAAAGCAAATTAAAATACCAAACTTCACAAAAAAAAATTAAGAGCAATGCATCTCAGTGCATACTTCCTTAGCACCACAATTTCCAGCTCTTTCTCTTCATAATTCCACTTCTAAATTCATGATCGCATTCCCATTCTTTAAGTTTGGAAGTGTAGAGTAGTAACAAGCTAGCTTGTTGCATTTAAAAAAGAAAAATTCTGCCTGTGCAGTGGAAGAGTGACAGTCAGCTGTAAGTAGAAATACCTTCAGACACAGACCTAAATATGTTTGGTAACATCTGCTTGGGTCTAAGGACAGGTAAATTCTGACAGACAAACCAAGATCAGTGCATCTTCTGTTAGAAATGCCACAGGCTCATCTGTAGCAACAGAAATCTCTCCAGTGTCTGTAATTACGTGTTTCTCCTACACTATATTATTCACTAAGTGCCTTAATATTTCTCACATCAAATTCAACTATTACTTTTATAAAACTGACATACAGAGTGGCACATTCCACGCTGGACAAACACAAGTCAAGTCTGAGCCTTCTTTCTCAAAAGCACTGGGAACCTGAAGAAAGCAATAACACAGAGAAACCTACAACAAGCAACTGGAAGACTGACGTCAAAATTTACTAAGTTGACTTGACCAGTGAGTACATTCTGTGTACTGACTCTGGGGAAAAAAACCAAAACCCCCAAAAGAACATTATGATGGATCTATTCCAGTAAATACTTCTCTGCAATTATAAAATAAACCCCAAGAAGTAGAAAAGATGTCCTTACGAGACTGCGTGCTTGAATGCATCATAAGCACCATATCCTGGTCTTTTGTACTTGTCATCAAATACCCAGGCAGTTCTCTGGAACAGACTCTCAAGCTGCTCATCCTTAGTGTACTCCAAGACTTCAGCAACATGACGAAGGATGCTGTAAACCTTGAACACAAAAGGGGTATTAAAAAAAACAAAACAAAAACCCAAAAGAAAACAACACCCCACCCCACTTCTCCAGTGCCACACTCATGTAATGCCTGACTCTTACTATGAGTTTGTAAAGCATAAAACCGAGTCCCATAGATCAAAGTCCACAAACAAAACTTGTTGATGCAAATAAACAATAAAAAATATCAATGATAAAGTGTCTTGATTCTAAACATTGTGTGATGTTGCAATACAATCCTTCCCTGTATTTAGCAATAAATTACATATTACATACTGAGATCTGGAAACTTCTACAATATTTAAATCACTACATTAACCTAAACCTTTACTTTGTAGCTATGAAGATAAAATTATTCTCTCATGGAAACCGATGCAAAAAGCATTATCAAGTGGTTAAACAGTATTTGCATACAAAGTAAAAAAAGTTAGAATCAAAGTAATATTTAATGGTAAGAATTCTGCTCAGAAGTGTAAGACCACACAGTAGTAAGGACGGGAGTTGACAGCTTAAACTACGTGCACGCCTTTTCAACAAAGTTTGTCCACAGAGTGCTAAACCAGCATATGCTTTTGGATTTCTAATAATTTAAACCTCCCCCTTCACATCACAGATTTTCAACTGACATATTACTTGATCTACTCATTAATTAAGAAGCAGCTTACCAGAGCATGCATAGACAGATAAGCTGACTGCATACACTTGCATGGGCAAATGGGAATCAGAGTATGCTTAATACATGAGAACAATACTTTATTTTCATCTTAGCTTATGTCTGCACATTTTGGTTGCTTGGGAAAGAAGATGGCAACACACAGTGCCCAAATCTAGCAAAGCAACTTACAGTCTTTGATTTTGTGAATTTGTCTTCACATTTGATTGCCTCCTCTGGAGAAACTCTTCTTTTTGACAAGTCAATATAACCTATTAGGGAAAACCATTTTGAAAGTGTCAGGCATTGTGCAAACTACGTCTTAACTGCTACAAAAGAAAAGCCTAAACAACACACACTCTGGCTCAGGATTTGCCCCTTGCCTACACCGTCTTTATCTGTTGATACAGAAAGTAACAAAACCAGACCTTAATGAATTTGATCAAATCATGATCCAAACTAGGGTACTGAATTATTCTTCCAACTATACCTACAATAGCAAATCTTTTGTACAACATTCTTTAAAATTACTGCCTTAAGAATGTTTTCTCTTCAAACTTGGAACAAATTTTCGTATTTCAGCAATCAGTGATCTGTTTTTCTGTTGCTGTACACAGTTTTGGCAAAAATCATACCAGCATACAAAGAAGAAAGTTTGATGCATATTTTTGTAGCGCTTAACTCAATTTCATTCAAGCTTGGCAGTCCATCAGTTTTGCTCTAAACACTTTCCTAATAAAGTACGCCTTCTCTCAAATTCAGACTCTAACTCCCTGGACACCCTTTTAGGAGAACTGTCTGCGGAAAAAACTCTTTTGAACCATTTCTTAGTAAACCTGAAAAGGTCTCCATCTACTTCTCATGAACAACAGGTTGCCCAAAAGATTCAATAAAAGACCACTGTGTGAATTCCAGATGTGTATCTCAATATGAGAATGAAATTCATTTCTCAGAGGAAGCATCCTTTCAGTAGAGATGCTGGAAAACTTATTTTACTTCAGATCTATCTGAAATAAGGTTCTTCTTGTCTGCCTTTCCTCTCTGCTTTTTCTTATCCTGTCATTCTTTACTTAATCTCAGAGTTAACTGCAGTTTCAGAAGCATTCTAGAAAAGCATATTACTTGAGAAACATCATACCAACAGTCAGGTTTCTAGGAGATGTGTTCAGTGTTTATTTTCATTATTTCTTTATACCTGCATATAGATTTTAAAGATTGCACGGAACTATACTATCAAAATCCAACATGTTCTAAACAGAAAATATATTTTAAAAAACATTAGAAGATTCAAATATTCATAAGACAAAGCTGCCTGTACAATCTCAACTTGCGACCTTCTACAGAATTCACGTGGTACAATAATTAGATACAGTCATCTATTTTATAGCCAAAGTTCAAGACTTGTTAATGCACAGGATGGACTGCGAGCATCAAATGTTGTGACTGTCAGATCATATCTACATCAGATGATCCTTCTCTTCGGTTAGGACTTCAAAAATCTACACAGACATCAAAAGAAAATCCCACTTCACTACGGTTTGTTGACCAAGCACTGAGTCGGTGAGGACCCACTTCAGCAAATTTTTACTGATGTGATTGACCTTCATTAACCCGCTTTCCAAACAACACAGAGAAATGGAAGAATGATCGTAAATATCAGATGGCATGATGATGGTCTTTTTCGCTTAACTGCCTTAAAAAAAAACCTCAGGCAAAACCAGTGAATACGTAAGCCACACTGTTTATCTGCATTTCTCTCTATGAAATCAATCTTGATATAGCCCACAATATCCACAAATACCTTTCTCTTTGTCAACTCTTATGACCACAACGCATTCATTCCTCCCGATGCGGATGAGTTTGTTTATGGAACGAATACGTCTTCTGGATAGCTCACTGAGAAGGATCATGCCTTCAATGTTGTTGTACTCCAGCAGGCTGACATAGGCTCCCATTTCAGCAATGGACCGAACGTTGACCATCACTACATCTTCCACCTCTGGAAACTTATGCTGATAGAACCTACAGCTTAGGCCCGGCATTCTGGAATTTCAGCAGAAAGAAACAAAGGTTTTATTTCACAGTACGTCACTGACTTCTCCTACAAACGTGGTAAAAAATGATCAAGCACTGGTGAGGACAGAGAGAAACACTGGTACAAAAATGCAAATTAGGGTAAGGCTTGTGCAATTCATACTTGGGTTTTAACAGGAATTAAGTAATAAATTAACTAGTATTTTAGTATTACTACAATCCTTTGCTAAGATGCTGATCTTTTGCATTAAAGTAGAAAAAGCTTGCTTTCCAGACTTCCCATTTCAACTGTCATACTACTTATCCACAGCACACTGTAGAAGAGACTTCAAGTGGTGAAAAGGGGGCACTGCACACTCTGCATTCATCTAAATGCACGAGGCTGTATGAATTTTTCAATCAGATTTTAACAGGAGGACACGTGAGAGAAGAAGCCTGCAGTGCTCACAAAGGTATTTGTATGCACATAAGACAGCATGTAAGAGGCTGAGAAGGTGAGAGGCAGAGTGAAGTCTCTGTAGTACTGAGAAGAAGACGACTCTATGCTCCAGAAGATGACTTTCTAAACTCAGCTTAAGATGTAAGACCTGCTTCAGAGGCCACCAAATAAAGCAAAGGCAATGACATGAGTCATAGCCTGACATGAACGAAGCACTGAAAAAAGGAAGAAAAGCACCCCCCAACGTATTGCTAATCAGGAGGAAAAAAAGCCCTGAAAACCAAAATGGGATTCTTTCATTAGACACTCAAAAAAAGTACAAAATTAATGCTTCATAATCATGTAGCGATAAGGAGGAATGCTTCAACTGCTTCATTTTCCTGATGACGAATCCAGACTCATCACTCACCAGGTCAGTCCAATTCCTTCTCTCTATGTCTAGAACTTTCAAACAGAAAGTTTCCTACAAAAGTAGGAGCCTAAGATGCCGAGTCAAATGCACCACTCCGTCAGGAGGTGTGTTGTAATCACCTCTTTGAAGTTCTACTCTTGATCTCTACAGCAGTGCTAACGCTTTCTAGCTATATGAGAATTTTAAAAAAAGAGTAAGATGGTGACGCTGAGCACTATGTACACAGAATCACAGAATGTTTGGGGTTGGAAGGGACCTCTGTGGGTCACCCAGTCCAACCCATGCCGAAGCAGGGTCACCCAGAGCAGGCTGCACAGGACCTTGTCCAGGCAGGTCT
>Ga0181612_179856_pt1 | contig 13643 bp, 5 predicted proteins | sample HoacroProtozoa21_FD_119630 | JGI IMG/M metagenome (GOLD analysis project Ga0181612, IMG submission 119630) | Hoatzin crop microbial communities from Cojedes, Venezuel. Combined Assembly of Gp0051906, Gp0051904, Gp0051908 | reverse complement strand
TGAGAAATGAGCCGGGGGGGGGGGAAAATTTGCGCCGGGGGAAATGGGAAAAGCTCTTAAATATCTCTTTATTTTCAATTTGGAGTCCCCCAGCAGTTGGGATTAAAATTGGGGTGGGCGGGGGGAGGGGGCTCAAGGGGGGCGGCGGGGATATTTTAAACAATTTTTTTTTTTTTTTTTTTTTTTTAGTTTTTTCCTTTATATTGACGAAGCGGAAAAAATAGTGTGTGCAGGGCAAGGTGCCAGCAAACCACGATGTTTTGTGCATCAGCCCTATACAGTACACTTCATCAAATAAGAACAGTGTTCAGTTGGGCTTATCATAGTACCCACTAGCATCTTTTGGTATTTCTAATAAACCTCCTTTATTTTCAGGAGTGCTTAACTCAGCTGTAAAATTTGGCTCAGTGTAAAACTTCCACCATTCAGGATCTCAGCCCAGGATTAATCCCCCCCACCCCCAACCGGACAGACTGGGCAGTGTGGGGGGTACTTCGACATTCTGCTTCCTTCTGTAAGTTTGTAGATAGAATGATGTCTGAAATACTTTTTCTCATGCTTCTATACTGAAATAGCTTTTGTTTTATCCTTAACTGGAGCATTGCAGTCATTAGCTTATCAGCTGATAAGCTGCAGTCATTACTTTATCAGCTGACATCAGTGCCCCTACTGGCTTCTGCAGGACCACATACATTTTTCTGATAAAATATTGACTGCCATGTTACTGGGAAAATACCCATTAGTTTTAGGGCCAGTTACTGCTTGACTGTCTATACCTGAACATGTAAATCCTCTTAGAAAATAAAAGGCAACTCCCAACAATGGCTTATCCAAAAAGGAACAAGGAGTCAAGAAGTTTCTGTAGCAGGCTCTGCTCCTTGTGCTCCCAGTTGCCGAGTTGCATGATTTATCTTGATAAACTTTCATTGAGAAGGCTGGAGTCACGAGAGGGGCAGAGAATGTACTTCTGTTGTGTGCTGTGGGCCTGGGCTTTTGTGTGGAGGTGTTTTACTGACATGCACCAGTGAAACCTGCGGATTTTGCTTTTCTGCAGACACCTAGTCATTCTACTATTGCATACAAAAATCACTTTAATAGGTGCTGTATTTGAGGAGACTTGATAGCCAAACTGTAAGAAAATCATTCTTCAACTCCTTTGGTTCTATAAGAGCAAAACAACAGTTAAATTAGCTCTGACACTTACGAAATGCTTGCAAGCCCATAGATCTTGGTTCAGACTGCATATTACGCTTGAACTTTATTGCCCAGGCTATTTGTTATGTGTTTATCCTTCCTGCTAAACTTTCTTTTGCTTTTATGGAACAATATTGGAGCCCTCCAGTGGCCAAACTAATCATTCTGAGGAATGGAGTTCAAGTTCTGCCAAGGAGGTTGATTTCCTTCCCTATTAAAAAATTAATTTTGCGATCTTTTTATATTCAGAATTTATGTGAAGTTTGAGTCATAGCATCATATGTGAGAAGTAAGGAAAGCTAGGAGAAAGAATAAATAGTGTCTGCATATCTAGGATCTCCATATATTTATTCTTCTATATTTTCAAGAATTTAAGGAGTTGATTGTTTAAACAAATTTGATAAGATTACATTTTCTGAGAAGATCTTATTAGTATATGAAGCACAGAAAATACATTTCAAGTATGATGGCAATTCACATTTCCTTAAGTGACTCTATCAGTGCTGTTCTTTAGCAAAGCCTGGTTTTGTATGTGGTATTGTCATTCGTATCAGGGGCCTCTTTCAGCCTCAAGGCTCCCTTGTCTGCTGCTCCTACTGGTGCCTTTCACTTTCCATGGCCTTTCACTGTGATACTACTCTGTGTATGAAATAGTATCTTTTATTTATATTGCATGCCCTGGATATTAGTAAGAAGAGTTCTCCTTAAAAAGAATGTTGGGATCCTCTAGAAAAACTAACAGCTAAAATTGCTTACTTACGCCTCCTCATATTTCGTGTGATGGTTATCACAGTTCTTCCTTTTAGATACTGAGCTGTAGTCATAGTCTTTAGGAACCCAAAAGCAGACAGGTGGGTCACAGATATGTTGGAGCTGGGAGTTTTGGGAGGAGTGTGGGGGGGTGACCAGGGGGAGAGGAGAAAGTATGGTCGCTTGTTTATCTGTTGGGAGGGTGACCGCAGTCTGGCATTCAGCGCATGTTCAAAAAGCAGTTAAGCAAGTGCTTCAGGTTGTTATTCCTGCACCAACTCCTCTTTATTTAGGGGTCATTGGAAATGAGTTTGTACCACTTCGCATTGTATAGCTGCAGCTTTATCAAAACATCTATTATCATCAAAGTGCTTCCAAACTAGAACACATGAAAACTGGTAGAGGGAGGGTTCTGTTTGTTTTATTTCAGTAAAAAGCTTCTAAGTAGCTTTTCTTCTGCAGGCACTGTGGGTATACGAACAATTGTACTGGGTCATCTCAAAGGGGCATTTAGCCCAGCGTCCTCTCCGCAGCAGAAGTCAGTAAGCAGTGTAAGAAACAGAGTGGGCACAGAGTCAGCCTTCCCTGGCATACCTTCCCATCTTCCAGCCATCACAGGTGTAAGAACCACTTGCTGAGCCCATCTGTAAGTAGCTTGCTTTTGCAGCCCCCTGCATACATGAGGAAGGTTTCTTCTTGTTCTTGCAGGGTGGGGTGAAAATGAGGAAAGCCAAGAAACAGTTGCAGCAGAAGCATCTTGCTTGCACTGCAGATGGGTGCAAGTTATGCAAATGCCTCTCATCGGCAGTAACTGGAATTCTTGGAGCAGCAACCCTAGGCATCGTTCCCTTTCATGTTTTGTATGTGAGTTTGAGAATTGCTGGAGGAGATGGACACCCAGCTCCAGCTGACTTTTTGAGGTAACTGCTAATGAGGTCAGTTTTTCTCATGGCTTTTTCCAATACCTGTAAGCACGGGCAGAGCTGGGAAGAAAGCAGTCAGATAGATGGGGAGAGGCTTATCGCAGAATGTGAATATGCACTGAGGGCGGGAGCAAGAAGAGGCCTTGTAACTGTCAGAAAGAAGGCTAATGCTCTACAGCCATTTTGCCTTCTGCAGCCAAATAACTTATGTGTGAGGCTGTGAGACCTGAACTGTGAAAATATGGGAAACGGTGACAGGAGAAGAAAAAAGATGGGACCATGCAAGGAGGGAGCAAATGTTCCCCACCTGCCTGATGCACATTTCATCCCCAGCTCCCTGAAGCCTTCCATCACCGCATAGAGTGCTGCTACCCTTGCTAGCTTGCCACTTGTTTGTCACAGCCTCCTTCGATGGCTGCTGCCACCCAGATGAGAGCTTCAGGGGTCCGGCAGAGCTATGGGAAAGCGGAGGAGGCAGGGACCAGTTGCAGCTCTCAGCCCTTTGCAGGGCAGCAGCTTTATCTCCAGGGACTCCTGCCTGCCTTTGCGAAGAGACGTTGGGAGCGTAAGCCGGCAATGCCAGAGCGCACAGTGTCTGCAGCCCTGCTGTGCTGGGACCAAGAGGCGAATCTGTACAGCCCTGTGGTTTAGTCTGAATCCCTGTGGTTTGAACCTCTGCTGGGCAGTGGCTGCGTTGGAGGGGTGGCGTTCCCGGGGAGGACACTGTGCCCTGCTGCGTTCCCCCCACAGCTCCTCGGGGAGACTTTCGCCCAGGGCCCGTTTGGTACCTCAGCTGCCTGGTAACATTTCCAGGCCCTGTACAGAGAGAATATCCTCAGGTAGCTTATGCTGCTGTACAGAGACAAAGGGAACACTTGAGGGGAAAAATATCTGCTCTAGTTTCAGGCGTTGCAGTCCTTTCTCATTAGCAGGGAGGGGAGAAGGCTGCCACTACTTTACTGATGAGTCAGGAAAATCCTCTGTGTCTGCAGTGTCGAATGCTGCTAATACGATTATTGTGGGTCTGAATTTGGAGTTTGGCAATACCAGACAGCTTTGGTTTTGGGGAAGAAAAAAAAAAATAGTAGTGACTTAAGTCCCCAGACATACTGAGAGCACAGTCTCCTGCAAATCCTGCAGTCACCAGCACCCACAATATTCAGCGTTGGTTTTTGGCCTCGTGTCTTCCACCTGGCATTGAAAAAAGTCAGTCTCGGGCAGCTGTGCATTTTAAAGCTGGGCCCTTAATGTAATTCTGAAATATGCTAATTGCCAGGCTTTTGTTTTCATTTGACAGTTTTGAAAAGCTTAGAAGAAAGGGGGAAAAATAAGAGTATTGTAAATAGCCCTAGGAAAAACCTCAACCTGCTGCCCATGTAATTTCCTTTAAAAACAAACTTTCCTACTGTAGGAAGCTTTATCACACAGCAGATTTGCACGCAATCCTATATGCCTGATATCTACATGATTTTCCATCATTTCTTAAGCATGCTTGCTCATTGTTAAAGTTGTTACTAAGGTTACTACAACTGTTGTATTTAAGAAGGAAGAAGTGCTTGCTTACCCCAAAGCTTGTCTATATTTCCTTGCTATCTGTGCGTCTAATTAAAAGTACTTTTTTTTTTCTCTCTACAGACTTTGCTTAGACCATCATGGTTATAACACTACTGTTTATCTGGAATTTAAACTCACAGCCCCTCCTGCTACCTCTCCTCTCATCCTTGCCTGTTTCAAATAATCCAGAAGTGATTAGGCATAAAAGTTACTAAGCAAGAACTTGGAGATGCATAACCTTCTTTCCCTTGGCGCTACAAGAAAGTAAGACTCTTTCCAAGAGCAAATGCAATATCATAATTATAGACCAAACTGTGAAGATTTCAAGCTTTTTTCTTAGAGTTTAGTGGGATAAAACTCTGGAAATGAGGCTGCGGGAAAGGCCCAACCCGTGCCAACAGAAATCTGTATTAAAAACAGAGGTCAACAGCAGTAGCATGTAATTAGTGCCCTAATTGTGACTGGGCAAATAATGTTGGTGGCTTGGGGAGGGTCCAGATGCAGGCATCTGACTGTGGATGCCTCTCTTTGAGCTAGTTACCAAGGCTCCCTTTAAAGTCAGTGAAAAGAAAAAGACGCTTCTAGGGCATTATTTATCTCATTCCTGTCTCAGCCTGGTATAGGGGATATGAATTTCATCTTTAAGACCGCAATGACTCAACTTGGTTTTGCCTGCAACTTTCTTATGGTGCCTACAGGAGTTCCCAGGCTCTTTCTGTCCTGTTCGTAGCTCCTTTTGCCTCCCTTTCTTTTTCCTGAATAAGAAAAGAAAGAGAACCAAAAGCACATATTGATCTGAGAAGATATAAGGTATTTTGTATTCCCATTGGCTGGGCACAGGATTTGGGAGATTTGAGTCCAATTCTAACCCTGCCACTTACTTCATATACTGCTTTAGGCAGGCTTCCTGCTCTGTTTTCTTAAGTGAAATTCAGAGATTTAATACGTTTGCATCTGAATGACAGACACCATTTAAGTGCTAAGTGATGGTTTGTGGCAATTTTTTGACACATAAATAGGTTTTTTTCTTTAGATTCAGCTCACCTCTGTTTTCCTCTGAGACCAAAATCCACAGAATTCTGGTAGCAGCCCAAGAGTACTTTATCTCCAGACTAACAAATTCAAGGTGGGTTAGTACTAGGTGGCTCATCACTCCTAGAACAGGAAAAAAAAGTGGGAATAAGAAGTCTTTTAAGAAGGAAAATAAGATTAGGGGGAGCTTATTATATGAAAGCACAGCTGGCTTATGGTGCTTTTCTATGGCTTCTCTAACAGCAAACTATAATGCCTTGTGCTTCATACCTCCAAGGGGCTTAGGAAAGAACTGTAGTGTGCTCAGTGACTCAGTCTTACCTACAGCATCTAACAATAGCAACTGCGTTTTTGTCTTCTTGTGTTTATTTGACACTGTTAAAGGCACAAACTCTCAGTAATGAACGAGACTTGAAATCTAAATTGAATTTGGATTAGCTGCTAATATATGCTTAGTATGCATAGATTGCTGAGATGACAACCCATGTGAGTATCATGGGCAGCAACTACATGTGCATGTATGCATGCGCGTGGAAAATGCAGGGAATTCTTTTTGCCAGCAGGAGGAAAAAGTAAAAAAAAAACTGTCGTGCACAGTGGGCATGTACAGACATATGCAGCATTATGAGTTGCAGTTCCTTTCCTTGGAGGGTTGTTTTCAAAATACACAAATAGATAGAAGTGCCTGATACTATTGTGGTACGTGACCACAACGATCTGGGAATCTTGACGTGTTTAGCAGAGCACTGACCACCTTTCTTCTGGTCAACTTTTCAGTTTGTGTGGATACATCACGAAGCCTTACACACCTTTGGGATTTTGTCAAAGTTTTCCTGCCGTTGCTACAATGAGTTCAGCCCCCCAACAGCTAGCAACTTGGGGAGTTTGCCTGCAGACAGACTGCAGCTGCTGCACTCTGGGACACTGTATTGCTGTAGACAAGCTCTGAGTAGAACTGAGCACCTTCATACATAGATGGCTTAAGGAAGTAGAGATGTGGTTTCCCTGTAACAGTTGCTAACATTTTTTGAAAGCATTCAATGATAAGATACTCTGGTGATAAGGTATCTGCAAATGTTGTTTAAGAGCTTGAGAAGGAGGGCAGAGCAGGCAAGCGTGGGATGTCCATTCACAAGACTCTGGTTACTGCTGAGGTGGGCCCTTCCCCGCCTATCAGTGTAGTTCATTTGGGCTGAGCACGGGCACCTTTTTTCTTGATGCCACTCGGACACGAACAGAAGGAGAGCTCTAGGCCAGGTGATTTTGTAAGTACTGCTGGCATTTGCTCTTGGCAACCATCTTTTCTGGGTGCCTCGCAGCCCATTCCCCAGCACTGGCATCTGTACCCCTTTGGGCATCGTTACCATGTGACAAGCAAACGTGCATTCACACTGTTGCGGAAGGTGCTGGGGACACTGGCAGAAGCAGTCCAGGCTGCCCACGGGAAGGGTGTGAAAGCCATGAGCAAACAGTATGAATTGCTTGGGCAGGTTTCCCACAGCTTGTGTCTTTCCTAGGTGCTCCGGGTACGTGCAGGGAGTGGAGAGATTCACCAGATCACAACAGAGCACGTCATTTTTAGAATCTGACCTTTGGAGAAGCACAAAGCCAGTGCGCATATGCAAATCCACTATGCTGTGTGTGTACATTCAGACTAGTGATGGGAGAGAGGAGGAGGTTTATCCTGGGGTGCAGACAGCTGCTGTAGATGAAATAAGGAAGGCAAGACCTGAGCAAAGGGCTCGGTCTGATGAAGTTGTTTACTGCATAAATCACTCTTTGTATTTTAGGTTGCTTAGGGTACTCAAATCACATGCTTAAATATTTTGCTGAATCAGAGACTTGATTTGCTTAATGTCTCTTTTCTTCTTCCTTACTTCCATCAGTAGACTCAAATAGTACATTTGCAGTTCACCCTGCACAGCAGGTCCAGCTTCGGGGCTCTGTGATTCTGATAATCGCTGGGACCTGGGAGACTAGACATGTACTTTTCCATTAGTTGTTGTTGCACACCTTTGTGGGACCCAAGGTCAGCTTGAGGTGAAGGTACTGAGGCAACAAAGAAGTAAAGTTTGTATGGTTTGCTTGGCCACATTTAGGGCAGAACTGCTATTCAGTGCTGTCTGGCCTTTAGCCCATGGCAAATAGCTCTCAAACTGTGCCCAGAACAATTCAGAACATGTCTGGGGCATCCCGTACAGTCTGTTGACTCCTTTAGTCTTCACAGATCTTCAAGGATCCTGCAGTATTTTTTTCAGTGCTGGCTATAACTTATATTAAAAGCAAAAAAGGAATGTAAAGAAGAGTTATTCCACCAGACTTGGTGAAACAAGACTCTCAAGAAATTTTGGTGCAGAAGTAGTAATCTTATCAATGGACCCCTAACTCCCAGTGAACTTAACGGGAGCTGAGGGCTTCAGCACCTCTCACGACTGAGCTACGGGTTTTGTACAAGAGTCTTACAAAACTGCTGCCACACACGTTCTTTTAAATAGATATGCAAAGGCAAGGCAAACAAGCAGTTCTAGCATTGCTCTTCTTTCGTAGAGATGGATCAAGCTGATTGTGCTGATCAGGGAATTGTTTGGATGAAGGAAAAAGCCAGATCCATTTTGGATGTTTATGCTATCTTTTCTATTTTAGAATTTTCAGTTAGTTGTCTGATTTTTTTTTTTTTTTTGTGGTCTATAGCCTAGCACTATTCTACTTACAAACTCATCTGTCATGTGTTTATTTTTTTTCCTTTCCCCAAAAGACATGGCCCAGGAGCGTAATGAGAATTAGGACTTTGAAAAATATGAGTATTAATTCATTAGCATGCAAAAGATTTATTTCCCTCCCCCTTCTCCCCGTGCTTGGGTCTCCTTTGCAAGGCCTGTTGCACTGTTAATTGTTTAACCTGTACTTAGACAACCTACACTCCTTTAAAAGTATTTATCCTTGCACAGAAATCTTCAGGTCACCGACATCCTCAGGCAAGCTTCTCAGTCAGGCACAAGGGACAGCTGGGGAAGAGGAGGCAGGCTTATGGAGACAAGCTCTGGGATCAATTCACCATTTTGTGTGCAGCATAGTTTAACTTGTCCTGTTGTTGATTCAAAAGATTCTTCCTTTTTTATGTGTTGTGGAAATCTGTTAATTCTGATCTTAAATATTTTCAAATGGAAGATTCATTTATGATGATGTTACCCCAAGAGAGCGACTACGATGTGTGGACTTGAGCAGGTACAGTATATAGACTGGCACACATTTCTTTCCTTTTCTGATTGTATCAAACACTTTGCTTCAAAAAGCATGAACTTGAACTTAGCTGTGTGGAAGAATCCCTGAAATTACTTACCCTACGTTGCTTTGAGGAACTGGAAGATGCTACTTCATGCAACAGCAGAATAAGTAGTCGTGTTTACATGAGGTGGTGTTTGTTGGGAGTTAACGCCGGTGAAATGAATGGGAGACAACCATATGGTTTCTGAGTTCAGCCTTCTGACAGCTTGCTATCCATCTTCTAGAGATCATACACTAGACAGGCTTTGGGAATAGAAGAGGTTGAATAGAAGCTCATAGTCCATGGAAACCAACAGTGTGATCGGGGGGGAGTACTGTCATGCCTCCATCATCCCTTGTCTCCTGCAGCTCCTTCTTTGGAGTTCTTGCTCTAAGTGTAGGAAGGGCTTTTTCCTTACAGCAGTTTGACAAGATTTTAGTCTGTCGGTTCTGAAGTTGTGAACAGAGCTCATATGCTACCAGTGTCTGAACGATGAAGGAAAGTAGAGGCTGTGTCAAAGAGCTGCTGCTCCTTTGCAGAGCACGAGAACGCTCTCCTGTCCCAAATGCCCCCTCACCAGGCAGGCAGGGTGCCACCAGTGCACTTCACTAGCTTGCTATGACTTGTGCCCATCCAAGGATGAATTGGGGCAAGATTTTCCCCAGGAGACTGTTTCTAGTGTCGCATATCAGTTAAAAGAGCTAATGAGTAGATATGGTGCATGTGCAACAGCACTGGATGTGTTGTTTTGCTGTTTCTTAGTTTTAAACACAAGAGGTTCCTGTGTTTCTTTTCTACCCTGATTTGCAGGAGTTGTTCAGGAGGTACAGCTTTAATGATCTGCAGTGTCTGCTTTTTATCATTAGCTTCTCGTCTGTCCAGATACAAAGGAGATTGGGAATGTTTTCAAAGGGTGAAGGTTTACCAGCACAACTCCCAGACAAGTCAATTAGAGGCTGCCTGACTAAATCCTCATAACGCGCTTTGAAAACGTAGCTCCTGCCGTCTGCGAGGACAGTTGCAGGGAGAGTCTAACTCAGCTTTTCCATGTGAGAGACAGGAGTAGGCACTGCCAGCTAAGTAGTAAAGCTCTCAGGCTCTTAGTACCTTCATTAAGACTTTTGCACAAACAGCGGAGTGCTGGCACTCCCTAAGCGATGAGGTTACTGCTTTGCCAGTACTCTGTTGGGCTAAAGTGGGATTAAATTGGGTGGACCTGAAGAGGAGGAAGCCGTGTAGATCGTACACTTGGACAGGAAGGCTTTTGACAATGATAACATTTCATCCATGAAATAATTTCTGTTCTAAAGTCCAGTTAAACTTGCCAATAGTTTTGTATTGAGAAAATTAATTGCACCCGTTGCCTGTGTTTTACTCAACAGCTTACCCAGGCACCCTGCATGCCAAATCTCCTCAGAAGCATGTCATTCAGTGTCTCTGCATTCAAATGTAAGTTGGAGTTGTGCAGAGGGGGAGACAGAAATTGTGAGAGAAAAATATTTTAAAAGAAAACTGGAATTGATATATGATACATGCACTTGTGTTTCGGAATGATCACAGTTTTTTTGCGCAGCCTGTTCTAGACACATACAATTTGAGCAGCATAGTTGGTATTTCTTGTATGTATTTCTCCACTAATTTTTGTACAGATTTCTTCACTCCTCTATCCTTCGCTAGCTAGGCATTCCGCACAGACGTGTTCATTTCTACAGCAGAAAATCATCTTTCTGGCAGCAATGCAGTGGGGTGGTTTAAAAGACTTTAATAAACATCAGTAAAGATACATGTGCTTATCTTTTTGATTTTGATGAAATTAATTCAGAGCTGGAAGTCCTGTTATCACACAACCAGAGCAACGGAAATACAGAACAACGGAAATACAGAACTTCTTCGCTCTGCGATGAAAATACATGTGATCAAGCAGAGTCAAGCCATGGCTGTGTAGCTATCTCTCTCTGTCTCTGCAGAAACATGTCTCCTTCCCTTCTCTTACTCATCCCACTCTCAAAGCTCTGGTGGAAGCTCGTGTTGGTTCTTGCTTTTCTTGAGCTCTTTTAGCACACATCAGCATCCTTACCAGGCTAACTGAGGGCAGGTAGAGTCACCGCATTTGCCTGGTTTGACTTTGCTGCTGCTGTCGCCATTTTGCTCTCACCCAATGCCTTTTTTTTGTTATCTTTCTTCCTGGTCCTCCGCTTGGCCTCCCAGCGTGATCCAGTTCTCGGTGGTGGCTGGGAGTCTGACAGCTCTGGCGAGGGCCCAACACTGCCTGCTTTGCATCCAGACAGCCGGTACTCTGCTGCTTGAGAGGGCAACCCTTCGTGTCCAACCCGCCCGGCTAAAATGCGAGGAAGCATTTCCTCACTGTTTGCTCTTTCAGGTTTAACTGGTGCCCGGAGCGTCTTTGCCTTCTTATCGTTAATGGGGGTCAGTTTGTTCTTCTGATGATTGCAAAAACAAGGGTGATGACAGAGTCCCCAGCAACCCTTAGCAGCTTGGGAAACAGGCAAAGGTTTGACCTCCTTCGTGAGCCAGAGGTTACTCTGGGAGCCTGCAGAGCTGAACAGGTTACAGGCTAGGTTGGCAAATCGAGGCTTTACCAACTTGAAACAGATTTCACAATGTGAATTTCCTGCGCAGTTGAAACCTTGCCCTGGCCAACAAGAGCTGAGCAGGCAGGCCCAGCATGGAAGAGCACAGCATGTGCTTTAAATGAGCAGTTGTGGTCCAAAATCAATTTGCTACGTCAGGCTTCATCCCGTGAGTTAGCAGGCGTCGGCGCAGTGCTTTCAGCAGCGTGAGGAAATTCAAGTAGCAGGGGAATGGTTTGAAGCATGAAATACTTCCATTTGTTGGAAGCAGTGGTATGTAACCCACCTCCACTTTGTCTGGCCACTTGTCGGAGTTCCGCTCCAACTCGGCTTTTGGAAGGCTGTCCTGCGCTCCCCACCATCTCTCTGTGACACCTCCAGCAAGTGCCGTCAAGAGTCCACTGTGGAGCTGATGGAACTCCGGACACTGGTCACAAGATGTGTTGTACTTTCACTTTTTAATGGCAAAATTTTAATGACTTTGTGCTGTTGACTTTTTAATGGCAGTCTCAGAAGTGGTACAGCAAGGAAGGATGTGCAAGAAACAAGGAATGCTTTCAAATGTTGAAGCTGAATTGCTGACATGCAGATGGCAATAGTGATTATTCCTTATTGATTTCAGATGAGGTGGTTATGACCATGACGTCTTTACTTAGGAGAGCTGTCACATCAAATCAAATTGCTCAGTGTCGCTTCACAGCAACCCCTGGGACATTTGCCAAGTTGTTGATAGGAGTTGAGTGCAGCACAAGAAGTTGAGGAGAGAACTTCACTCATTCATCAGAGTGCAGGCTGGAGATGGCTAAATTGGGGTGGCGTTTGGCAGAGGTCATGGTGAGCGCTCCCCATCAGAGGCACGGGGTCAAAATCTATCTGGAGAAGTTCAAAGAGTGGAAGTGAGAAGAAAAGTGGGGCGAGCTCAGGAACACCTGGAGGAAGAGTTGCTAAGCCAGACGGACTGATGGGAGGGAGAGTACAAGCCCTGCAGGAAGGGCCAGAACAGAGTTGTTGCCCTGGAAGGGAGCTGAGGCACATTTGAACATAGATGGCTGATGGGCCAGGAATGGAAAAGATAAATTTTCATTTTTAACAGGAAAAGTCATAGAAGAGCAGTGTGGAGGCCATGATAACCCTTGTTTTGTGTAAACGTGCATCTTCTCCGAGGAAGATGGACTTTGGGCTTTGACTGGTTTCTCTGCTTTACCACAGAGAGCAAAGATACCTACAGAGCAAGGCACATCCCAGCACGGCTGGGGATCGAGCACGCCGGACCTCTCAGTTGTTGCGCTTGCCTCATGTTGAAGTGGCTGTGGCTGCCTTAACAAGAGAGGAGTCAGTGGCAACATGTCCACTGCATAGCTGCTGCATGGAAGCATCTGTGAAAGTGACCCCAGCCTCCTGGTCTGTGGGCTCACCGATCATCTGGCCACTGAGTGGAAGCGGCCCTGATTGAGACCCTGCGAACTGTGCTCAGCCTTTACAGGCAGAAAGAGAATTCAGCCTTTCAGCTTTTTCCCCCCCCCCCTCCCCTCCTCCTTTTTTTTTTTTTTTTTAAGAAAAAAAAGAGCAATGAAAGGACTAAGCCACTGCCACAGCCCTGGTCACTCCCTGTGGGTGACTGGAACCAGCCGCCCACCAACGGTGGAGGATGGGCCGGCGAGTGGCTCGGCTGTTGCTATAACAACAGCACCTCAGTCTCATTTCTTTTGAAAAATGAATTGCTGCTGGTGGGATGAAGGGGAGCAGCTTCTCCCTGCAGATGAAAGCCCTGCCGACAGCCTCAATGCTCTCTTGTTTACGCATCGGGTCTGTCGTGGCATGCCCGAGCAACTCTGCCCGAAATTTCGGGACGTGTTGGATTAGACCGTTCAGGTCCGTGTGTGTCTGCATGTTTGCATGCACAGTCTCTGTCCTCCCCCCGCCTCTCCCACGATCAAGAGTTATTTAAAAAGTCAACCCGCCAAAGTTTGACCTTTTCTTCCTCTGCAACTAGAGTTTCTCCAAAGGCACATAAAGAATAGTGAGTCCTGCTTCACTCTCTGCTGCTTTGGGGTAGAAACCTGCTGTGAAATGCAGGTCCATCAGCCAAATGCCTTGTGTGAGTAAAGCTAAAGGTCTCTGAAACTGGCAAGGGTTTTATTTTATTTTAATATTTTTGATTCATTTCAGTATTTTCCTTTTATTTTGATTTTATGCATCAAGAGTTTTCTGCTCCTGGACATAAATCTCTAAGCTGCTGCTAATATCCTTATGATGCCTACTGTAAATCACATGCACAGGCTATATACTACTTCTTACAAGAAGAGGGAAGACACTTTAGAGGAGAATATTTTA
>Ga0181612_163157_pt1 | contig 13643 bp, 8 predicted proteins | sample HoacroProtozoa21_FD_119630 | JGI IMG/M metagenome (GOLD analysis project Ga0181612, IMG submission 119630) | Hoatzin crop microbial communities from Cojedes, Venezuel. Combined Assembly of Gp0051906, Gp0051904, Gp0051908 | reverse complement strand
TCTGTTTGCTGTTCTGTTAAACTGCCCTTATCCCGACCCACCGGTTTCTGCCTCTTTCTTTTCATTCTCCTCCGCACGCCGGCGGGGGGAGGGGCGGCCGCGTGGCGCTTTTGTTGCCGGCGGCAGCCGAAACCAAAACAAGAAGGCAGATGAAATTGACTGAGCATCCATATTTTGACTGAGCAGGTCCAGATCCTCTTGTGCTTTTGTATGCTGTTTGTTAGCATGATCCCTGTACATTCAGGAGAGTAGATATGGGACATGAAGGAAAGGAACGCAGTGGTGTGCTGCTCGCTATTCCATTCATCTTGTCCCATAAAATCTCAGATTTGCCCTCTGATTTCAGGAAGACAGGGAAGACTGAGCTCTATAGTTCCATAAAGGTTTAATTTCTCATAATGGTACAGTTTTTGTAGGTGCGTTAAAGAGTTAATATTATTGATGGTACAGCTGACAGAGAGGAAAATTAAGCTTGAAGTGTTGTAATGTGCTAGTTTCAGCATGTCTGGAAGGAGTGCTGTTCTCAAGAAGTCTCAAATTTTCCTCTTCTTGAGTAAGCGACCATCTCTCACGGCAGGTGCCACTTCCCTCTAACCCTTCTCACCAGAACAGTATCAACACTGAGTGTTATTTATCATTGTTCCTAATTATATTTTGAGGGCTTTTTCTACACATCTATACATGTTAGGAACCTCTGTGGGAAATGTGCTTGAGTGAGAACTATGGGCTTGGGTTATTAGATATTAATAAGCAATGAATTTCAGATCACCCAAATTATAGAAATACCATTCCCAGCCACGTGACTGTCACCTCTCTCTTGCTCTGCTTTTTTGGAAGCTGAGGAATATGATCTTTTACACATTAATTTGTGATGATACCATCAGTCATTCTTTGAGCAGTGAACTTTATTACATAAGTCTCCACATCAGAAGAGCTCAGTTTGTCTGTTGGTTTTTCCATATCACAGGATCTGCAGTACAGTATGAAACCATTAGATTTATTTTATCCCCTAGTACAGTATGTGTAGGAGCTATAGCTCCTAAGAACGTGTTTCACAGCTCAGTCATGTATGGAGATGTTACGAAACTCAAACATTTTTTTATCTGAAATTCCCCAAGCTCTCCCATTAAAAAAAAATTCTAAGCAATGATGCAAAGAAGTTTCAAGAAAATTGTTTTATGCATACTCTGTCTTTTTAAAGAGTATAAAATCACATACATGACAGTTCCAGAAACTGTAGATTTATGACTTTTTTTTAACTTTCCGATTATGTTGGCAATGACTAAAAAAAATAAAATTTTGTAATTTTGAGAAGAGAATAATGTACTTTTTTATTAAAATAGAAATGACACACTGCTGCATATCTAACTTGATTTAGTGTTTTTATTAGTTATAGAACTGTTTTAATACCTCACTAACTATTGCTTTCTCCCTTAAGGTTTTCATTGTTCTCATACCCTAGAAACAAATTGATAATTCTGAAAAAAATAAAGTATTTCTTGGTTGTTTGCTAACAGCAGAATAGCAATCAGTCACCACAGGGTTACTACAATGGGCATCATTATATCTGGATCCTTATCAATTTCACTATATGGGTAAGTATTATTGCTGCATACCGGAACTCCTTTGGTGTTATTGCTTAATTTTAATTGTGATTGTAAAATGTGAAAAATGTGGATCTTTAAACCACAATTAAACACCTGCTATACTTGTTGTGCATTGGCATTTAAAGATATATTGAGTATTTAAAATCTGCTGATTCAGATATTACATTGAGGGGGGAAATTAAAAAAAACCCAGGGATTAGTTTGAAAACAAATGTTTGCTTAAGGAAACAGTTGCCGGGAAATTTAATTTAGCCAAATACGTGATGCAACATCTGAACCTTAAAACATTTTGAAGAGTAAATTTTGACATCGTGCTGTTTCTCACGCAGCTTCAGAGAGGCTGCCAGTCCCTCGCAGCTTCCAAGAATCCCTCTGTCCTATGTGTGTCCCTCTGACATCCTACTAATGGAAAATCCTGCACTGGAAAACACCTGCCCAGCATTAACAAGATGTAAATGGCAGAAACAGCAGAATGTCAAGTTGCAGAGACAAAGAAATGCAGGTTTTGTAGAAAAAGCCTCTGCTGACTGCTCCTAAATTCTTAATTTCATTCAAGAGTGAAAACATTTCTAAATTGCTGCTGGTTCTGCAGTGAGAAGCCCAGCAAAACACATGAGCACATGATTTTCTTTAAACGTGTGAGTAATCTGAATGAGTTAGAGCTCAGCACATGTTGATTTGCTTTGCTGGACTTGAATCCATTGGTGGTGTAAGGAGGTTTAAATCTAGCAGACATAAAGAGAGGCAGCAGTTCAGTACAATTAAATCTGCAAGCAGCCTGTGCTGCACAGCCTGGCTCATGCAACGTTCCGCATCCCCTCTCTTCCCCTTCCATAACTGTAGCTTGGAAAAATTGGTCTGAAAAAACGACAGATTTATCTGCTCAGTAAAGATGGTTTTTTGAATATTTGAGGGAAAGTTTTTTAATTGTTTACAGGCATTGAAAATTCAACAGTATTTTAAGTGTTAATTTCTGTCTATTGCTGTTTCATGTATATTTAGCCACTTTAAACTCAGGAAAAAAATCACGGTATCAACCCTTCCGTCTTTGCACCTATGGTGGGAAGAGATTTCCATACCCTCAGCTAGTTCTTCCCCATTCCGGAAGGTTGCTTGGGGCATCTTTTGCTTCATGATTTATGATCTAGTCAGGTAAGGACCTAGAACAAAATACCTCCCTCCCTGCCAAACCAGCAACTCTGGGAGACAAACTGTTCCGCTCTTTAGGAAGAGGCAACACACGGTATTTTTCTTCTGCTGTAGAAGAGATCTTGGTGTTTCTTAGTGGTCTCCAAAGTAGACATCCTTTGTTTTCAGGGCTGCATTGACTTAGGTTTGTATTTCTTGCAATCTAGACTCCTGGGAGGATTCCCCTACTTCTTGCCTGTGTGTTTCTGTTGAGTTTACATTGAACTTTGAAACTGATTCAACATGATCTGCTGTCAGCCTCCTGCTGCACACTGGGTGATCAAAAGACCTCCCTTCCCCTTCCTGGGAGAGCAGGGTTCCCAAGGGCACTTCACATTATTTACCTTTTCCTCCTTGCTAGTTCAAAACCAGTGATGTCTGGCTAATAGTTGTGGAAAACCAGCACTGTTTTGATACCTGATGTACGTAATAAATTGGCAAGTCTTGTATTTCATTTTATTCCCCAAAATATTACCTCAATTTGGAAGTACAGTACCCCCGTAACTCCCTTCTGCAGAGGCCAACCAGTTCCTCAAATGCCTTACCACAAATAAATCATTTAAGTATCTTCTGCTTGTCTTATAGCATGTCTTGGCTACCAGTACACTTTCCTGTCAATCTTCAGTAATAGCTTGTGTCAGGTGGAACCTCCTGGGAAAGAAATGGATTTATCTTAAAAAGTTTATGAGAGCATCTCCTATATCTCCAAAGTGTGTCATAGAGAGGGATTATTAAATATAGAATAAATAACAGACAGCCGTATTACTGGGCTTGAATTCCATTGAGGGGCTCCAGTTTTTAAAAGCAGATTCAGTGCTCATGAAAGCTGTCAGGTTAAGGTCTTTGGAAACCGAAGTGGTCTTTTAACCCACAGACAAGGTGCGGTATTGGCAAGAAGTGCGCCTTCCTCACCTGCAGCGCCTGGGTTTGTGCTTTAGCCAGTCCATACGAAGGGAGCATCAGGGCGGGTCCAGGCGGTGCAACAGCGTTTAGTGCGATTAATTCAAAACTAGCTCCGAGAGGGCTGGTGCCTCCACGGGCCACGGCAATGCGTGCAGAGGCATTAGCCAGGGTCCCAAAGCTGGTGAGCTCCCCTGGAGCTGCGCTGATGGGTGTGCACAAGCTCGCAGCAGCAGGCAGGCACTGCGCTGCGGGGGGAATAAACCCAGCATGGGGAAGTATGTAAAGACCACGGACAAAATGGTCTGACTGGAAGGACTCCTCTAATCTCTGTGTTAGGCTAACCTGTAGGGAGCCTCACGTTGCTCGGGTTCAGCAGGATGTGTGGCATATTCAGGCTTACGTTTTAAGCCTACACCTTTAGAGCACAAGGCCTATCAATTAATTTACCTTCTCTTGTGTCAACTTTGGCAGCTTTATAAATTGGAAAAAGAGATTCATGATCTAAATCCAGCCTCTCACTCTGCGATGCATTGATGCCTATAAATCCTCATAGAAAATATCTTTCCTGAAGTCTGCAATGTGTTATAATCTCTAATTATGAATATGTTCACAGAATTTGTTCATCTCAAGATGCACTTGTGCATCTGTTATTTATGCACTATACATTAAACTTTACATATAGCTTTAGAAATATTTCTGCAGATGTGCACTTGTACTTAAAAGACCATAGAAAATGATATGTTAAGCTGGCTGACGAGGTCCTTGGGTAAGGATTATAAAGTACTGAAAGGAGCACCATCTTCCCCCACGGCGGAGCTGTAACTAGAGGTAGACAACCCTCTGTCAGACACGGTGGGACTAGGGGGGTTCCTGCCTAGCCCAGAGCCTGGACACAGGCTGCGTTTACAGACTCTGGGTCTCTATGGCAGGCAAGCCTGGTACCAAGGGCATCCTCAGGCCACACTTTGAAGATGATACAGCAAAAAGCCAGTGTATTTTTGAGGGCAGAAAAGTCTGGCACTGTGGAAGAGAGACTGTAAACTTATTAGGGAGGCTGAACTTTATGTTTAAATAGCACATAATGCAGTGGGGACTGGTCCCTGCCTGGCACTTTTAATTGCTACTGTAATAATAATACAAAAAACAGAGGCACTGTTCTGTATGCAGCCATATAAAAAATGATAAATTATTATTCTACTTCTTTTCCTATTGTAAACTAATGCTGTCAGTATGGAATTTATTTAACTGAAAGATAAATCTTCAAATGATTACCTTAGAATCTGAAGGGGAAAAAAATACAGTTCAGCACTAGCCACTACAAGAAAATTAGAATTAAAGCTAATGTAACTTAAAAAAAAAAATCCCATCAAATATTGGAGGGCAAATAAATATATGACGTACAAAAATAGACTTATCTTAGAGCACACCCCAAGGTCTTCTCTGGACCATGGTTCCAGTCAGTCCCAGAAGCACATAAGTGCCACCTTAAAGCTGTGACTGCTTCAGGACTGTAATGTCTTTCTAATAGTGCTTTACTGAAATACAAGCATTAACTAATAGGTTTTGATAGGGCAGATGCTACCAGATTATTTTATATGTTAGGCTTCCTTGTGAAAACTAGCTAAGGATGCACATGGTTGATGGAGATGAACCCTTCAAGATCGTGAGCGTCTTTGGAAAGTACTGAGGGTCCTTCATTCCCACTGCAAGTTAATGAGGACAGCGTGCCAGAAAGGAATACAAATCTGTCATGTTTTTTTCTGTGTGTGTGTTCTTCTGTTCTTTACAAACAGAAGCTTTTACTCCATGGAGAGTGAAGAGAGCAACATATATCTACAATGTGCCCCAGCATCACCTCATGTGCTACAACTTCAGTGCTCTATGTTTTCTTTTCATATTACAACACTGTTTTGCTTTTCATGTTGTTTATGTGATGCTGGAGAATAGAAGTGGCTGACATATTTGGAGATTGACTGAAAAAAGTCTTCCTTGCTTTGCCTTGAAGCACCATATCTTGACAGAATCATAGAAAATGGAGATTGTAAAGGCCTTTTGGGTCATTGGAACAACCCGTGTGCTGATGCCGGATTGACATTCTTTTCTTTTCCTGTGAAAGCTGCTTGTGATATAGTGGTGCAAGGAAATTTACGCTTCAATAGGACCCATTTTCATAAAGGCACAATCCTATTTTGTCTCCATTTATGGTCCAGATACATACAGTGCTATACAGACCATATGAAATTGTGGCAAGAAGTTGTCACTGATGTAGGAAATGAGAAATTCATCACGAAGAGCTAGGAGGTAGCAGAGATGTGCTGCACTCTACCTTTTGATATTAAACTCAGATATAGCCAGGAAAGGAAACCAGACTCAAAAGGTCTCGAGCAAAAATAAACCGCTAAAAATAAAACAGAAAAAGAAGGCTGATTTAAAAAATTTTGATTTTAGCATTTCTTGAAAATATTCATGTTCTCCCATTAAAAAAAAAAAAAACCAGCTAAAAGCAGCACTTCTAAATGTGGCTTTGTCCCAAATCAAGACAAACTGAAAGGGCTTCTGACAGTTCTGGGAAGTGCTAGAGTATTCACACCAGAGAAAGCTGTTTGGTTTTTGTTGGATATTTGGTTTGGTTTTATTTTTTTCCCTGCAAGGAGGGTGGAATCACTCATTCTAGGGCTGGTAAGTAGCACATATAGAATTTAAAAGTAGTGCACATAATAAAAAGAAGTCCTCTTACTTCCTACAGATGGCCTTTCAAGATAAGATCAGGTAGAAGATAGGTAATGTTTAGCACATCATTACTGCAGCTATTCTGACCTGCTTTGCTTCCTTATGCTTTGCATAAGCATTCTATCCCACACTCTTTCGGGGGAACAGTGAACGTTAGAAATCTCTACAATGTGCTGTGCAATCCTTCTACCTTCCATTTGGCCACGCAGATTTCTTAATTGCTTGCAGAACCCTTAATAATTATTTTCCTGGCAGTGAAGAACGCATGGAGTCCTCCTCAGGCAAGGTCCGTGCAGCACATGAGGAGGTGTATGTCCCTCACTGCTTAAAGCCGGGCGTGTTCTTCAGCACCTTGTAGAATTAGATCCTTAATCATCATCACCATCAATAGCCACTGCTTACCTGCTCTCCGTGCAAAATGTGACTTTTTAAATGTGCAGCCCTGGGACTTTGTGCTGGTCAGTAAAGCATCCACATCGAGCGATGTTCCCTGCTCTCTGCATACACTTTACTTAAAATCACTGTTTTAGTTCCAGTCCTTTATGCATTTGCTAGTGAGCACCTGCATCGAACATGTGGGATTCTAATCTTCACATGCTAGATGGCCTTGAATAATTTCTGTGGGTTTTATAGGCAATTCTGTGGTGATCAAACTACTGTAAAGAGAGACCTGCATCGACCGATGATTTTTTTCCCCTTCTTTCAACATCTAATCTAAGGTTTCCCTTGTGGGTGGCCCTTCTTTCTTTTGTGCCATTGTAATTTCTTCATAGGTGGTACCTGACAAGTCCTTTTTTACCCTTAGAGTTTTTTGTTCAGATTCCATTCACTTCAAAATATCATTACCATTGCAAACAAGGAAAATGTGTTTATCAGAAACTGCAAACTCCTTTAGGGCCTCATAGGATTAATCACGGTTATAAAGTTTTATTAAACACAATTTTTGTTTAATGACAAGCTCCACCAGTCCTTCCCATTCCAAACCAATCCTGTCCTAAGGGTGTATCTAGCACAGCAGATTGTTTTCAACAGACTCTCAAGACAATCCCTATTACTTTGTCATGCGCAGAGATATTTTTCTTCCTGGATAATTTGAACTTCCTTAAAAATCACATCTGTTTCATACTTTATTTATTTGTAATTTAAGTCCTTAAATTGAATCTTTCATTACTAACATCTGGGCTTGAAATGTAGCCCACTTGAAAAAATACAAATTTTATTTTATTTGTAGTTACTCCCCTTCACTCAGTAGCATTGGTACAAACATTCCCTGGCCAGAGGCAAAACAGCCGGGTATCTTAAAGCTGTGATGCCGTACCACGTGTAATATGGCTCACTTGAATGTCCCTGAAGTGACTGGCAATTTGCCCAGAATTAGACTGAATGCAAGTAATAAGCTGTAGAAATTCCACAATATTGACAATTAGATATCTCTATACAGCAGCAGCTGTGTATTGTTCTCATGGTATATTCCTCTCAAAGCACCTCCTAAAAAAAAGGGGAAAAAAAAAACCTGGCAGAAGGTTGCAGGCAGCAGAAAGGTAATATACATTGTATGAAATATCTCAAATTCAGATTAAAAGGAATGTTTCTATTAGTACAGTTTTCTACAATAGAAATAATGGCTAAAACAAAATGCTTAGGAATTTTCAGTTTATAATACCACATCTGTACTGCAAAATTGCTATATTTTAAAATTTTTTTTCTGAGAAGGATACCTACCCACTCTTTCCTTTCATCATGAAAAGGAGTAAATGGGAGTATGGGCTTGCCTTTGGATGCTGTTTGGGAAAAAGCTTCTCCAGTCCTTTTGAAAATTGTCCCGAAAACAGAAAGAGACATTAGTGTCCTGCTCAGTGGGGTCTCTGCGAGGTGTAAGAATATGGCCCAGAAGGGGAAAGCAGGGTTAGAAGGAAAGCTTTAATTTTTTACCTGATTTGAGAAATTTCAGATAGCTCTGAGGGACTAGCTGGAATAAATACATTTGTTTCCTATTAATTCTCAATTCCCTCATGTTTCAAAGTTTATTTGTCAGCCTTTCTACAGAAAATGTGCAAAATGAATTCACTGAACATTTATTTTATTTTACTCACAAGAAGCAGCTGCCCACAGTGAACAGATTCAAATTTTATTTTTTAAACCATACTTTTGAAGTTTGCATTATGAGCTATTCATGTTTGATATTTTGCCCAGTGGATATCAATGGAGCTTGTTTCTGTCAGCTACTAAGCTTGTCAAACTTTGGTTTTGGTATCTGTGTTTATTGTAATAGAAATGATCGTTTTTAAAAGAAGCCACAGGTTTTTTTTAGAAGTACCATAAAACTGAGGGAACAATAAGATGTCAAGTTTTATATTGCAGATGCTAATTTATCAAGCTAATTACCAACAAAATGCAACTAAATTGCTGATAATCTTGAGACTGATTAATTCAGCAACAGAGATATTGATGAGTATTTAAAGGTTAGGAATAGGAGTGTTATGATGCAGGATCCCCTTCCTACTTCGGTGCTTACCACAGAAGAAGAATTATCTCAGCACCGCATGGCGTACACAACATTTTGACAGATATGTGTGCTGGATGCCAAACAAATTGTTGGAGAAAGGAAAGGCCAGTTTGTGCATTTCTCTGCCTGGTGTGGCCGCGCTGAATATTGCTAACGTAGAGGGAAGGGTTTTGCATGTCACTGCGTATTCATGTTCCCCTGTCCTGACATCCGTCACGCCGGCTCCTGACATTTTCATTTCCTATTCTATATTGGCTGCCTTTGTGCAACTTCCCTGCCTTTCTCCCTTTCTGCCCTGAAAGAAAAAAAACCTCCAGAAATGCAAACATAATAAGAGATGGTGACTTCTGGTCTTCTCCAGCTGCAGGGAAAGCATAGGTGGTGCCTGAATGCGTCAGTCCTTAGGTCAGAGACAATATTTCCTCCTTGGACATTGGGGAGAGTGTCTCTTGTGGGCTTTGTCTGAGCTCTGCCTCCCTTCCTCGGGGTGCTGAGGCTGCTGAGTCAGTGCCGGGTGAGGTCAGTCATGGTTCCTGGTCCTCAGAACTGGAGACCGGGCTGAAAAGGCCTCTGATTGCATCACTTGAGCCCTTCTCCTGCCAGCAGCACAACATCGGGTCCCTTTCGTGCCGAATGTACTCCAACAAAGGAGGTTAAAAAGCCAGTTCATTAATTGATTCCAGCACTGAATGAGTCCCTTTCATAACCTGTGTTATCAGCAGAAGTACAAGCGTGGTGTGGTGAGGAATGTGATTACGGACGAGATTTCCTGGGAGAGGAATTAGCTGGCTCTGGTGGCGATCTCCATTGTAATGAGCACGCTGCCATCTTTATGAATACAGTTATAGAGGTACTCCCACAGCCCTGAAAGATGCAGAGCTCCTCTGCCTCGCCGAGCAGCGCCAGGCAGGTTCTCAAAGGGTTAATATGCAGTTTACTATTGAATAACATAAAATGAGCTGTAAATAATGTAATGATATGTATTGTTAAGCTACATATACTGTACCAGGTGCAAGTACTCCCACTCCTCACTTAGATATAATCTGGGGCAGTCAACAAACACAGATGTATTTTAACAAAAAGAAAGAGAGAGGAAAAAAAGATAAAGAAAGGATGAACAAGAAAAAAATGAAAACATATGTAAGATAATTTAACTGAGATAACGGTCCAGGTAAAACCTGGCCTATTTTTCAGAGCCAGTTTAACTGTGCCGTGTAAAATACAATGGCATTTTGGCTTGTTTTTGGAACATGCATGAGCCAAACACGTGTGGAAACACCTTGACAGGCTTTTTGTATAACTACAAGAAAACTGATAATCCTAAATCAATTACACAGGGGAAAATATGAATCTTTGAATACTAGTAATTATAATGGTTATTTTTCACTTTTGTAGCACCTGCAAATGATGCACTGTATATATAACAATGATTCAAAAAGCCCTAATTAACTGTTTGTTTTTTTCTTCTTGTTTGCTGGCTGTAACCAGTCTGCATTAATTGACAATTTATATGTGTGTGTGTATATAGATATAGATGTATATTCTTGTCCCCTCACCCCCCAAGTATTTTCCACTTCTTCCAAGGGCCTGGAATTCACACATTATTGAATTTGCCTCTTCTAGGTTGATTCTTAAAGCCTCATCAGAGACTTTTTGCTGAACTTCCAGTAACACTCAAGGGACGGAAAAGCGTGGTAGAGTATACTAGGCTGATCCTACCTAGTGGGGACAACTGCGGTCCCTTCTGTAGTGCGATGACAAGGCTCCCGCCTAATAGTGACAGTCAGAATTCCTAACTGCTCCTACCAAATGCGAAAGAGCTGATTTTGGAAGACCTCCAGCCACAGCTTTCCACTGCTGATAGATTACTCTGGGCTATTCATGGAGCAAGATTAGCCTGACCACCATGAAGAAAACTCTTTGTTCCGTGTCATTACCTAGGACGGGTTGAACCATGCTAAGGCAAAGCTGCATTGGTGAGCTAAATTCATACAGAAATTGGATCAGTGATTATTCTGAAATTATGCTATTATGGTCAAAGGGAGTGGGGGTGGCGGATTTGTCAGGGTTCTAGGTAGGGAATGTGAAATAGAGCAAAGCTCGGTGGAGGGAGCACAGGGACAGCTTGCAGTAGGCACCATTAGGATTTTTAATGTGGGTGCTAGCACGCGGTTGCCTTAAAAGCAAAGCACAGCGGAGCTTTGTATTGAAATGAAAATGCAACTGTGCTTAGGCAGTGGCTGAAGGGTCCGGAGCCCTGGGTAGGCACCACGCGCTGCGGCAGCTCTGAAGGCACCGGGAGTGAACGGGCCGGCGCCTGCAAGGAGCCACGGCAGCGCCGCGCCACGCGAGCACAAGATGGCTGCTGTAACCATCTGCAGGACATCAAAGTCTGCTGCCTGATGGCAAGTGGGCTGCCAAAGCTTCTAAAGGCTTTGGCGCCTGCATGTAAATCGGATGCAAACTGTCCATCTGCTGCATGGCACAAGTGACAGCTGATTCTTTTTGCAGTCCGTAAGATGAACTAGACCTAAGCCAATCCGTCCCTGTTCCTAATCACACAAGGTTTGTCCTACCAGTTTCATTAGCCAGACACACGAGATACAGTATGTGGTTTTTCATTTTGCTCGGTACGTGACACTATAAAAAACAATGCCGGGGATGGGCTGTGAAACCAAAGGGGACACACTGCTGCTACTGCAGAGAAAGCATATTGGCAATGTTCAAAGCATATTGGGGCATAACAGTAGTCTAAAAACCCCAATATGGATTAGGACAGCTGACCAGATGTCTTGACTGACATTTTTTAACACGATTCAAGGGTGTCCCTACAGTACATAAATGCAAACTATACATCTGTGTACTTTTTTTTTTTTTTTTCCACTGGAAATACCATACGTGGATGCTTTGATTGTGGCTGACAGCACCAGTGTGAGGAGAGAGCTGTACAATGCCATGGCTCAGGCCTTCTCCTCCGAGAAGCTTGCTGGAAAAAGTTTGACTTGGGTTCCCGTGCAAACAGGCGAGAGAGAGTTGTTGTCTTTGGCAGAAAGTTACCTACCTCCTTTCCTCATCAGATGGGTGGTGGGAACTCGCTGGGATGCTGTGTTGAAAGTGGGGGATGAGATGTGATATGCTGTTATAATAAGGGAATGTTGTTCTTTTCGAGACTGATCTCAAATTTAGAAAGTAGGATTACTATCAAAACATAATCGCTCAGCTGCGCAATTGTTTGTGAGAGGGAGGGATCAGGAATGGCTGGGGAGGGGAAGGTGCTGCAGGTATATCGAGGAACAAGGAACAAAGAGGGTGGAAGAGCAAAGAAGTTTCCAATTTCTCACTTTGTAGTTTTTAGAACAGGAGTCAAAAATGAAACGTAGACACCCTTCCCTCCCCAGCCTCCTCATCAAATTAAACATGATAACCGGCAATGTTCAGTCTGAACCAGTGCACTGAGCCTGGACTGCCTGCCCTGTGTATGTGGGTAAGCCCAGCCAGTGTTGCTCCCCTCAGTTTACAAGAAACATTTCAAGTGCATACTTCTACCCATGCATAAACATCTGTCAGTACTTTTTCCCCTTCTGTCTCTCATATGTTGCCTGTACAGGCTTAGGAGCTCTGCAGGTAGGAAGCCAGTTTTCCGGCAGCAGCTTGAGGCATGGCAAACACCATTCTCAGCAACTAGAGTTTATTCCAAAATACTGTTCTTTACCCCTGCCCCAGCTTCAAACTACAGGGAAAACTGAAATCTTGCCTTGTTCGAATGGGGAGCTGTGTTACAAGCTAATCACAGACTCTGCCTCTGTCCCCGCTGGACTTCGGCTTGGGATTCAGTCTCCTCTGCAGATGCTCCTGATTATCCTGTCAGAGTTACAGTGTTTGCAAGAACGTAACCAAATAGACTAGTTGGTTTCAGCATGTACTCTCTGGTTTCCTGGTAAATGTAAGGTGGTGTCTAAATTTATGTTTGCTTTTATCCAGTTGTTTCCTTCGTGAACCTTTCTTTTTCCCGGCAACTGGCTCCAAACTGCACACAGAAACAAAAGATGTCCTTATAAAGCAAAAGGCCCCGTAAGATCAGTGAGGCCGCAGAAGAGTTCTGCCCAGCATCTGCATGTATGCTTTCTGTGGTGCTGGCTGCTTGGCTGCACACTTCATGGAAACACAGTTCTTATTTAACACTTTTGATAACATAAAGCTTGTGCCTGCCAGTGATAAAACTTACTGGCGCTTAAGTTTGGCTTTTATGTACCCGTTCAGATTTGTAGCGTACCCTTAAAAAAGGCATTCTCCCGTGACTTTAATTATGTTTGTGCCTATACAGATATTGTATATTTCCCCCAAGTCTAGCTCTGGTGACTTAGATGAGTTTTTGAGTCTACAGGAAAAGAGTTTCTCTGTAGAACTGTTGCATGATAAAAATACTGCTCCCTTGGGTCCCGGGGCTGAAGGCCCCCCAGCTCGACCCCGACTCCTTCTTGCTGCTGCAGTGGTGACACTAGAGGATCTCCCAGTGACAGCAAACTTCCAGAGCTCCCCTCCACTCTGTTCCATGCCTGCAGATGTGCTTTGTGTGGCCCTGGAAGGCTCTCTGATGAGCAGCACCTTGTCTATGCTAGTGGCCAGCGTCCTCCCAGGCTGATCCTCCCCAGGGCAGAGGGGCTGCTGGCGTCCGGAGCCATGCACAAGCTCTCTGCTGCCCAGGGCAG
>Ga0181612_132350_pt1 | contig 13643 bp, 7 predicted proteins | sample HoacroProtozoa21_FD_119630 | JGI IMG/M metagenome (GOLD analysis project Ga0181612, IMG submission 119630) | Hoatzin crop microbial communities from Cojedes, Venezuel. Combined Assembly of Gp0051906, Gp0051904, Gp0051908 | reverse complement strand
TGGTGAAACACTGGAACAGATTGCCCAGAGAGGTAGTAGAGGCCCCATCCCTGGACACATTCAAGGCCAGGTTAGACGGGGCTCTCAGCAACCTGGTCTAGTTGAAGATGTCCCTGCTTGCTGCAGGGAGTTTGGGCTAGATGACCTCTAAAGGTCCCTTCCAACGATTCCGTGATTCACTAGAAAGACACTCTTTATTTTCTTCCAGTGAGTTGGTGAGAAAGAAGGGTTTTTTGCTAAAAAGTCTAGAAGATTTTAAAGCAAATAATGGATGTATTACATGTGCTTAGACCAAGCCAGGCATTTGCTGGGTCTCAGGAATGCTCCTGAGTGCAGTCAGTGGGTCTCAACTGTCCCCTTTTCCAAGAAACTGTCTTCACTTGCTTTCTGACCACACAGGAACTGTTCACTTTGGGCTTTGTAGCCTTTTATAGCCTGTTGCTCCTCAGGGCCATTAGTCCTCCCACATGCACAACTTCTGGGCAGATTGTGTACATTTACCACTATCATCAGAATAGGAAGGAGTCTGCCCACCTCTTGCCCTTAAGTGTTATTAAAAGATAAATTAAATCAAAAGAGGGGAAAAAAAAAGTCACATTCTTTACTTCTTTAAGCTGAAAGGTTTTCAAATACAAAAGAATATTAAATCTGGTTAATTCTTTCTTTTTATTCTTGGGTCCCATTGTGAACTCTGTGTTTAAAAAACCACAGAAGATAAGGGAAAAAAAGTATGTGGAAGAAGTGAGGAGGATTGCAGTCATGAATAAAATAAAAACACTTCTTTCAACTAGATTGTCACTAAGACAATTTACCAAATCAACACAGGTATTTTCAAAGTTGAAAACCTGTCACTTTTCAAAGGATGAATCAGGTTCTGCTAGCTTCCTTAACCCCTGAATCACCTCCAGGAGCACACTGGCTGCTTGTCAGCCATTCCCAACAAAAATTTATCTTCCCTTTCCCAAAACCTATTTTCCATCTCTTGTGTTAAGTGCTAACAAAGGCAAGGGGAGAGGAGTGCATTAAACTTTTTGAAGAAAGAAAGTGGTTCTCATGGCTTGTGAGCTTAAGTTCCACTGCCAAGGAGTAACTGGAGAGCCTTCCCTGTTCCTCCTGCGTAGAAGAACTTGACCTGTGTTGTGAACAGCTCCATTGTGTCTGAAGAATGGAGCTAGCTATCTCAGAGTGCTCTTGCTCTACAGCCACACCTAACTTGTGAAAGGATGAACAATGGCATTATGAACTACTAGTTTTATTCCTTCTCAGGACCTTCTACACCATATATTTTGTTAAAGAATTTTATAAATTATTTTCCCTTTCTAATTGCTAGTCTACATACACTAATGCTAGACTTCAGAAACAAGTTTTGATTCCTTCTTTCTCACATCAATGTCACTAAAAAAAATGACAATTTCATTACCACTAGCTTGACAAACTAGCAGGAGAAATATGGAAGGAATGTTGTACTAATGGCTAGTCTTAAAATATCTGTATCTTACTGTATCTTACTGAGAATACACTGGTTTGTCTAAAAAGCCTATATTAAGTTCAAAGTAACTTTTTCCCCTCTATGTTCTTGTGAAACGATTTTTAAATGAGGAAAACCTGTGCTAACAAATAATTTAAAAATTATTCACTCCTAAAAAAAAAACGGCCTGAGTTTCTTGCTACATTTGGAACAATACAGAAGTGTCTGTGTGATGTGGTACAAAGTCCACGCTGATACATATTCAGGATGACCAATGTGGCTTACTCATTTGCTTTGCCACCCAAAAAATACAGACATCCCAAACTCATATGGCTAACACGTTTTTACCAAAGCAATCACGCATGATTTCCCTTGCCACACCCCATTCTTAATGGAGAAGGAATTTTGGAAGGCAGTCTCTCACTGAGTCATGCTTTGCATACAGGGCAGTCAGTCAAATGAGTTTGCTAGGACCCCTAGATTATTTAAGCACTTCCTAGTTTATGTTGCCATTCTGTAATCTGTCTATGTTACAACTCCTGTAAAATAGTATTACAAATGTTGTGCTGAGTATATATATGCACATGCAGAGAGAGGCTACTTTTAAATTCTTCCACCTTTACATGCCTGCTTTAGAACTGACATTCAGAAAATGAAACAGTGGCATAAATACAACTGCTCTTTACAGCTGTAGATCAACAAATAGGATAGCAACAATCTACTCATTGCTGTGGAAAATCAATTGCAGATGCACAATTGAATCAATGTCCACTGTAGGCTTGAAAAAGTAAGTTGTTGTATATAACTATATCGAAGCTCTGAGGGCAGGTAGCTGTTTGAAGGCAGAAAGAAAAAACATTTCTCTAGCAAGCTGGTTTGCAGGAAATGAAAAGGAGTCTGGGGCTTCTTAAGAAGTTAGATAAACAGAATAAAGCCTAAATCAAAAGAATAGTGTACAAAATGTAGGTTCATTGATAAGTATTGGTTAGTATCACAACCATTCATCCATGGTCTGCTAACACAACATCAGCATGGTGTGAGTCTGTAAGTCTTACAATTTCAGACTGGTATTTTCATCTTGCTTTTATAACACCATTCCTATCAGCATATGTAATTTAAATTCAGTTTCTGGATTTCCACTTGCTCTGATATGATAAAAGCATGTATGCAAACCTTGAGCAAACCATCTACAGATCCCTTCCAAGTCAAACCATTCTAAGAGTCTATGATTCTGTGATTCTATGATTATAAAGTGTCACACTTGTGGCTCCTGCTGCTGTAATATGATCACGTTGAGGGTGAGGGGACATACCGAAAGATATTTTTTACTAGGTTAGCACATATGGACATTATTGTTTAGGAGGCAGGATGGTTTGATTTTAATTGACACTTTCTTCTTTTGTTTAGTAAGAAAGAAAAGAATATATTGCTTCTGTGACACATTGTTCTCCATAAAAATCTCTGTCTTTGATACTTAATAATCACACTCTCCAGCTTCTGGCGTAGTGGGTAGTAGGTATGCATTTGTAATCCCAGTGTGGTACCTTTTGTGTGAATAATTCAGTCCCTCAGCACAAGAACAGTTGAATAGTCAGAGGCAGTGATATACAAAAATTCAGGTCTAACTCACGTGGAAGCTGAAGAAAGGGATCCCACAGACTTCGTAGGCAAATAGATAAATTCAATCGTCTCCTTGAGCAGGTAGTTAGCACTGCCTCCATGCCCTAATGAGTAAGTGACTCTAAAGACCAGACTAACTGTCATAACAAAAACTGAAAAATCTTGTTCTGACAAGTGAAGTTTTGGTCTTGGCGCTTGGCTTACTGGGGAGGTTTGTTGCTCTTCCTTATGGAGTTTTCAGTTACTTTATTGAATTATTTCTATGTTTAAAGGACTCATAAATTTCACAGGATACAAGTCTTCAGATGCAACTTAAAACTGCCATGTACGTACTCTCAATTTATTGAGAAAACCTTCTAGTGGCCCAGTTTACTGTCAGAAAATGTTAATTTATTTGGACTGAAACAGTTAGTGAGACATAGTAGTTTTGTGAAATCTTCTGACAGTAAGCAGGCTCTTGTTATGGCCTGGTGCACTCTTTGGGCAGCCAGCCTCTTGGCCTGGTCATCTGGTCATCTGCCTATTTTCTTCCATGGATTTTTAAAATCTAATCTCTTTCAATCTGCAAAAAAGTAGTTTCTTTTACAGCAATTCCTGTATGTGGAAAATGTCAGCATAATTTTGCATTTGTGCAGATCTAGAAAGAAAACAGATGTTGGTGCTCTGAAATCTTACATGAATAGAGACATCCATTTTTCAGCTAGCTTTAAAAAAATAGTGGTATATTAAAAGAACCCCAACAAACCCAATGAGAACAACGACTTGTGGTAGACAGCACACACCGCCTGTCCCATTTATGTAGTGGAAGGATGAAGGTATCTTACGGAAGTCACTATGAGTTGCTTTGTATGGGCTCAATTTCCCACATGCAGAAAGTCATGGCTGTTCCTTCTTCCCCTTCTTCCCCTTTCTTAATCACCACATCTCCTACCAGATAAGTTATTGCTCTCCTCCCAGATTCTGCTGTGGGCTCCTGAACTGTCCCAGATCCCTGTAGGCATCAAGTGTGTGTCTTGTTCTCTGCCCTGTATCTTCTCTCTTCCGTGCCTCTGAAACATCCCACACATTGGGGTTCAAAGGATTGTCTTTAACAAGCTGTCCTGTGCCCCTCTTTCTTTTTTAATTCCCTTGACAGGGATCTAGAGCTCCTGTCTGTCGCCCTGGCACGCTGTATTGACTGTTTGTTGACTACAAAAGACAGAACTCATTTTCAATTCTTAATTTCACAATTGTATAACTCAAGCATTTAGACCACACTGTTTTAGGAATGGCTCATTGATTAGTTTCAAGTAAGGTGAAGTTCCCTGCCCTGCCTCACTGATGGATTTTGCTGCCTATAGGGCCAGGCTCTTTGATCTGCTCATGAATCAGCTCCTGAAACACTACTGTTTCCAGGTTGGGGTATGATGGAAAACTAAAATCTAACTAAAAGTCTACCTATGACTCGAGATTTAGACCTGTGCAAATGACAGAAGTGACTGATTTACTTTTCAAAGGCACCAAGATTTGTCTTTTTTTCAGAAGTAGTAGGAACATCTTCAGATGACCTGTGAAGAAGTCAGTTGTTACTGTAACATTTTTGAAGTGAAGAAAAAGTCTTTAGAGTGAAATCAGACTGCAAGTAATTCTTCTTTCTAGTTAATTGCATTTTTTCTGAATTAGAGAAAAATAAAAGCGTTCTTATGATATGTTGCCATAACCTCAGAAAAGCCTTCTACTGCAACACTTACAGGGCAGTAGGAGGCAGCTGATCAGAAATGCAGAAGTGAGTGATTCTGAATGAGTAGGCATAAAAATGAGGGTATAGTAGTGCATAATGATAGTGATGAATAAGGAGCATATGGAGAAATAATTCTATCATCAGGGAGATGAGAGTATTTTCTGAGCAGAAGATGTGAATAGTGTGTAGAGTTTCAAATACATGGAGCATGAGATTATGGATTTTCTTCATTTTGAACCAGAATTATTAATCAAACACGTCCTCTTTCTCATTTTTTTTCTCTACTACTTTCCCGCTCTTTCAGTCTGTACTTCAGCACAAGCTCACGACTGAAATGCTACTCAGCTGATGAAAAAATGGGTTGCTGTAATAGTTAAACTAGCTATTAATGATGGATGATGGCCATATATGATTCCAGCGCAGTCTGAAGAAATTCCATCAGAAAATGTGTCTGAACACGTTCTCATCTTCTCAAAGCTCCACCTTACACTACTTGTTAGATGAAACATAAAGCAAAAGAGCTTCTTGAGATTAGTAAGCAGGGAAACAAGACTGCATCTATCTTTTTTGTGCAACTAGCTTCTCATCATTAGAGCTGAACAATGCTATGAAAATACAGCATCAATGAAGGAAAGTTGACTCACAGCTGTGAGGACACTTTGAACAGGGGGCTTCTTGAAACCCTGTAAATCTGCTGTGCTCAATTTAGGCCTAACCCTCAAGGGCAAGGAAGCATGAGGTCATTGAATCCTCATGAGATAAACTATCAATATGCAAGAAAGACCCAGTCAGAGGGGATGGAACAGCCATCTTCAAAACATTTGAAAATGAGACAAAAAATGGCAGCTTCAATCTGATGACTCACTTAGCAACTAACTACAACACAGACAGGAATCAGAAGAGAACTTTATAAACAAATGAAGACATGTGCAAGGTCTGTCTGGAAGCCGATATATAGCTTTGCCGGTAATTACTTTCTCGATATAGTTTTCTCATGCAGATTCAGTTCTACAAAGTCAGCTCAACAGTAAAGGTTTTAAAAGTAGGAAGATGAGCAGACTTTTTGTACTAGCAAACTTCCTGTGAATTTTTTGAAGATACCAGTCTAATTCTAGGCTGGATAAGCTGTGATTCAGCTCCATATAACTTCACTCGATAAAGCTTGCTTAGGTAACAGACCATAGCGATTCTCTTCAGTGAAGGAAGTCAATGTAACATACTATGCAGAAAGTTAGAATAGTCCTTGCAAATTTTTTCGGCCATAAACATCCACAGATCCATAAAATCTGCATGCAATGCATCTAAGCCTTCATTTTGCTTCTGATAGAAGAGTAAAACGAACCGATGGAAGCAATATCTATGAAATGAACAGCCAAGGTAACTCCCACAAAGGACCTCCTTTTGTTACACTAGCCTTTGACCTATGTCACAAAGATATGACACAAACACAACTACCATAACAATGGTTCTATTTGAACACATCTAGGAGTGCCACATGTTCTACAGTCATAAAGTCAAATAGTATAGGAAGATCATGCATCAACATATGCATCTACTGCATGAGTTAATGACATGGATCTACCATTTTATTAATGAATTAAAGCTTCAATCAGCGTCCCCCACTATAAAACTTAAAAAGATCCCTAGTTAGAAAAGAAGTTAATTTGCTTGGAAGTTAGTAGTTTGCCGAAAGCATGTACACTAGCCAATGGGCTGGAGAATGCTTTGATGTATTTTAGCTATCATTAGGCAGGTTTGTTATTAATTATATGTTTCTTTACCTTTCAACACATAATTTCCTTATACTAAACATAAAAATATACTTTATGTTATGATTATACCAGAGACAGACTGTTTCATAATAGTTTTTCAGACCTGAAAGATGATAAAGGTATCTGAGGTAGGTTAGGAACTAAAAGTAATAAAAGCAAACTAAGCAGGCTATGATACTTTATAAATATGAAAACCAAACATGTCTGGTAAAACAAAAAAATGAAAACAAAATTGTCATTGCATCTTCCAGTTGATACAGTTTGGAACACAGTTATTTTCATATGAACACAGCTAACCCAGAGATTTTGGTGAGATTTGGCAGAGATTTTGGTGATACGTCATTGAGTATACAGGGATAATTCAACACCACATTCTTTCCATTTGAGATCAAGGCAGGTATCACCATCAGACCTGTCGACTAGTTCCACATCTATATGAATGCAAGCACAATTTTGGGTACTAGTATTCTATTGACAATGTCGTGATTTAAACAAAAATATTCTATGCATAGCCAAAGAAAGTGTCAAGATATTCAATATTTCCGGAGCTGAAGTCTAATCTCAGCCATGCTGTTTAAAGTGTGCATACATTAGATATTGTGGAAGAAGTACATCACTCCGGTGGTGTTGCCCATGTGTTGTGCCAGGGAACAGCAGGAGGTCTGGCCATGTTCTACCATCGTCATTGGACAGGTGAATGAAAACCTCACCGCTCTTCTGATCTGACGCCATATCCTAATTTTCATTCTTAGTTTATTCATAGCTGGTTTATTCCTCTTTGTTTTGTACTTGTCCTTTAGTTTAAACAATCCTTTACCCTGTCTGGTATTATACTTCTGATCTTTTCATAGCTTTTTCAACTTTTGCTTTACTAGGTAAAACAAAAGAAAACCTTTTTAGTGTCATCATCCTAAAGTACATCTTACTTACATCCATCATGTAATTTACAGGGAGGATCAGAGGAGAACTGAAAAAACGTCTCCTACACCATGTCCAGTTTTGATTTATCTTTTGTACAGAGGGATATTCAAAACTGAAAGTATTCCAGATGAGGTCCTATCAGGACCCTTTAGCATTATTCATTGTTTGTATGCAAGCAGCTGTTTGTTAATGAAGGCCATTTCCAAAACACATACATAGATTTAATCTATGAAACACTTACCTAAAATCCATTAAAAACCTCATCCTTTTACCTTAAAAAACAAGAGAGAAAGAAAAAAGATTCGTGATATTTATCTCCTGTTCTCTTGCCAAGTTCTACAGCTTTTGTTTTGACAAAACTGCTACGGACTTCGATGGGAATTCTATTTGGGCATGGTTTTTGCTCCCCAAGCAGAAAGCTGAAAACATTAATGGGTTGGTAAGATATACTGTATAATGAAGTTAACTAAGTGAGCAAACATCTACGCCCATACGATGTTAAACTAAGCAACAGAGCTTAGAAGAATGACTACTTTTTCTTCATTTCATTAGCTGCTCTATTTAAGAACCTGTTCATGCCTGTTTAATTTTTCTTTCTAGTTAGTTATAAAAATGTAATTTAAAAAAATTGTATTCTTTCTTTGACAGAAAGAGGTTCAGTGATGATTTTCACATAGAAGTTTTTCTGCTCAGAAGGACAGTAGAATTTAAACCAGTCCATGTTCTACTTTTTGAGTGTGTAGCTTACCTGGAACTTTACAAGTCATCAGGACTTCCAATTATGAATGGCCAGTTATCATCTGATGAAATCCGTACACAAGCTAGTACACAGAGGCAGGTCCGAATCAGAAAAATTGGCAATATGTGATTACTAATAACCTTTCACTTCTTCTCAGAGAGTAATCAGATAATTCCTTTAAAAGATCTTCCTTTCTGTCTGAGGTCTAGTTTAAAACTGTCAGCTACATCTATGTCCTGTGATCTCCCATTCTCTTTGAACTTGGGAATGACAACCAGCTGGGTAACACACTGGCTCCTACAAATGCTACGATGATTGGGGAATATATTGAACATATTCAGATTGATTGCTACATAATTAAATAGAGTTACACATCTTGGGACCAACCTACCATGTTATCATGTAGTCAAATGTGTTTGTTGCTTTGCACTTTGACATCAGCTAGAAGAAGAGACTCTAAAAGAGCAAACACTAATATGAGTCAGAAGTCAGGGAGAGACTAGAAAATATAAAAAGTGAAAGTTTTACTCTTTGAGCTAAACAAACTACACTTATCAACTCATAAGCTGTATAATCTTAGTGTAGGAGAGACAAGGGAATGCACATTGTGAGTCGCAAGTTCTGTAGAGGTATTAACTCTGTGCAGTGTTGTGGTGGTATAGTCCTGCTCCAAACATTGTAGCTGGTGAGGGAGGAAGAACTTCTAAATGCAAAACCCACCCCAGAAGTCACACACATATATATTAATATATAAATCCACTCATGTACAGATATATATGGGTGAATTTAGTTTTTTACTTGTTTGTTTTGGTGTAACTGGTGTTGGCCCCAGCTAGTTTTGACAACTACCTATGTCCGTACACTGAGTCCTGTCTCCCCGCCAGTTGGTGTGCTCTGGCTCATACCCACACTATTAAGTGCTGGAACTATAAGGTACAGTATACTCCGCCTCTGGTCTTGAAATACAATTGGTAATTTTATGAGCTTCTTCAGTTCTGAGTGCCTGAAATAATGACAAAGCTCTGCTGTAGCCATTCATATGGTAATTTTGATGCCAAAGATGCCTGTTGCAGAAACACAAGTACACAAAGACATTAGAGAGTGCTACACTATTGGAGTCAGGGGACCCAGAGTAAACATGGTTTGAATACTCCACCTGGAGCAGACCCTAGAGTGAACTGGCTTCTTCTCTGGAAAGGAGACTTTTGGCTGCCTCAGAACGGAACAAGGGCGAAGTAGTACACACACATGGACCTTCTGGGAGCAAAATGGGAAATGCACCAAGCTAATAAAAAATCCTGCCACTAAAGATCGCTGTATGGTCTCACCTTCATCTCAACAAGAGACAGGAAGATAGTTAATTTCTTTAGATCAAAGGCTGTGTATTAGATCAAAGTAACTTTAGAGGCAAACTATGTATGGTACAGATAGTGAAGATGCTTATCATCATACGGAGTACTCTCAACATTACTTGGATTCTTTCCTTTCCTTGTTTTATGTGATAGGATTTGTAATGATGGTCCCATTCTTTTCTCCTTGCTAGAAGAAAGTGCTATCTAACATAGCCTTAAAGAATGATAATAACAAAAAAGGACTAGGTGATCTTATCTACTACTTTCCTCACTTTGACTTTTAACACCTACAAAGAGTAAAAGAGCAATAAAAAACGTCTGAGAAAGTGTTTATATCCAATTCAAATCTCTGTATTCTGTTCTGGGTGCAGTGGTACAGAACTTGTGGAATTGAATGATTCAAGGCATGTGGAATGTCCTGTTAATTAGACAACATTAATGGATTTCCTCTGATTTTACTGTGAATAGGGACAGCTAAGTAAAAAAAAAAAAAAGGGTGGAAAGACTTTCAGTCCTAACACTACATGTTTTCACTAAGATGCTATCTTAAAACTCTGAAAAAATAATCAAAAGGAAGACAATACTACCTTGCAGATAGAGTAGATTCTAGGTCAATCAATCTGAATTCAAATCACAAAGCAAGATCTTCATACTCCTGCTTTAAGGAATTTCCACAAAACAAAATTGATGAATTGTGGTTTTTTGATCAGTAAATTCCACTGCAGTGGCTATCAACGCATTCACTGGGGAAAAAGGGAGCTGGACCCATTTTCCCAACGCCGATGCCTAGTGTGCTCAGCATACAGATAACGTGCAGGACTCCAGCGACCTCAGTGACATGTACAAACATGCAGTGTGTTAGATACATTCTAGATGTGGCAGGTTAACTGTGCATAAGCAGGCTGACTCTACAACACAGATGCAGGGACTAGCTGTGTCTGGCAAATATCACACTTCTAGAGCCTGTGCTGTTAAATTCAACATATCTAGGATAAATCCAGCTCACTGCACACGCGTGTTTGGATCAGTCTGCACATGTGCAGTAGCTGCTTGTCCAATCTGCCAAATACCAAGAAATTCTCAGATGACAAAAGACCTACATCTTCTGTTTATGCTCAAAGTTTCCAGCGAAACCAGGCACAAAATAATCTCACGAAGAAGACAGGATTCAGTAATGCTACCGGAGGACAAACTGTAGCTACAGATTTTAAATGGGACCTTGCCACACCATGGTGGAGACAGATGGCTACAGTTCTGCTCACCTTTCTTATGGCTAAGACTATACAGACAATTTTCAAGACCCTTAAAAATGCAAAACATCACATTAAGAAGCAAATAACTAATTCAAAAAACTAAGCCTTCTTAAGTTAACAGACTAAGTTGCTTCAGTCACTCTTTAGAAGTGGAGCTGAGCTGTCAAGTCATTTGTTCAGCCTTCTCACTTGCTGCGCTATTGGATGAAAAGGGAAGACATGGGTGCAAGGGACATTCTGCATGAGATTGAAGAAATCTATATGCAGTGGGTCCCGAGCAATAAAGATCTGATTTGAATCACTGTGAAACAGATTAAAAATCTTTGGCTGTTGTAGTTACCTTTGTGTACACCACTAGATGATTATTCAACTCCGGTAATCCTGGTATCCTAAACAAATGAACAAACACTAAACAAAATATTGGCATATGAGAAAGGCTACAGAAGAGGGCTACAGAAGCGAGCCAACATCTGAGACAGATGCATTACAGTGAGCAGCTGAAGAGATATTTCTGATAGTAGAGAGATCTTCTGTTTAGTAAACAAAAGCATAACAGTATCCAATGACTGGAAGGTTTAGCTGGACAAATTCAAACTAGCAATTACGTTGGTAATTAACCATTGCAATAGTTTATCTAGGGATCTAGTATACTTCTTATCTTTGGCAGTCTTTAAATCAAGATTGGCTGCCTTTCCAAAGATATGCCTAGCTCAACCAGCGATGCAGGGGTTTTATACAACAGGTTAAATTAGAAGCACATCATGATCTGGACTTAATTTCTGTGAATATATCCAACACTGCTACTCAGGCAAAAACCTCTGGCAGAAGAGTAGTAGCATCTTACACCACTAGAAGTACTTGCTCTGAGAACAAGGGTTGGAGACCTTTAGGCTATTCTGGGATTTTTTTTCCCTCTAAGGCATTTTTTGCAATATTTTTAAAGCTTGGTCTAGTTCCAAAAGCCAGCATTGTTTCTGATTTGTTCCCCTAACTCCCCAAAAACTCCATGCGCGCAGGAACTCCATCTATAAGCCAGACCTTTCTCATATGTCATTTGTGTAAATTAAAGAAAGATGTGGACTAACTGGAAAGAGTCCAGGTACAGTCAGTGAGAGTGATCACAGATCTAGAAAACATGACCTTGTTCAGTCAAGAAAAGAGACATCAACCTTTCAAGTACAGAAAAGGCTGTTGAAAAGAGCCTATTTTTCATGGCCAGGGTAGATAAAATAAGAATTACAGGAAGTGGGATTCACTTTTGCTGTAAGGGAAAGCTTCCCCCAAGCACTGTAGCAGATTGCCTGGGGAAGTCTTGGAGTGTCCATTTTGGAGATCCTTAAGAGCTTTATCTAGCAGATTAGGCTAATTTGCTTTGGGATTAAAGTCCTTTCCAGTGTGATTTTCTAGGAATGTATGAAATCAGGTGTAACTGCATAGTACATCTGCAACTTCCCTGGAGATCTATAAATAAAAAGCCTTCTATAGTAACCACTTAGTATTTACCGCAGTGTTGTATGTGAGTGGAGTGTCATTGTACATAAATTAGTTCTGCACTGTTGAAAATCAGTCACCTTTTTAAAAAGCTAATTACACATCAATTCTACTGTCTTCCATTAATAGTGTATCGTCTGTCTAGGCAACACAAAAGTCATACAGTTTATTTTCTTCATCAATAAAGATACAGGTGGATAACTCAAGCAGGACAATCCTCATGATGGTTGTGAGGTTGATGATTGTTTTGACAGATTTGCAGAACAGTTGAAGTAGGAAGGCAGCTCTGGTGATCGTCTAGTCCAGCCCCAGCTGCGCAGAGCAGGGTCAGTTAGAGCAGAGTGCTCAGAGCTGTGTCCAGTCGGGTTTTGAATATCTACGAGGTTATTCAAAATATCCTCCACATACTCTCTGTTCCTGTTCCAGGATTTGACCGTCCTCACAGTAAGTCTCATATGCTTAAGTGGAATTTCTTGTATTTCCATTAGTGCCCATTGACTCTTGAGAAAATGTTCGGTTTTGAGTAAGGTGTACAGGCAGGAGGGCTCTTCTCTCCCTTTGCAATTTACTCGATAGCCAGCTGCAGGAGCTTTGTGCAGTAGGCATGTGAGAAGGCTGCCTAGTTTTGTGACATGTCTTGTGACAAGTGCGAGGGGTAACGGTGGAGAGCTACATTCATTTAGACCCCAAACCATTGCCCCTGAAGGCTTTAACAGTGTGTGCTGCTGAAACAAACATCTGCATATGAAGTATATATGCAGCCTAGGCATATATTTTTTTTTATGATTACAAGTGTCTCAGCCTTTGTAAAATAACTAAATTTGTTGTTTCATTCATTCCTGTGACAGGAAGTTCCACAAGCTCTTTTCTCCATATGTCAGGAGTAGTTTGAATGTTAATATAATTGTACTGAAATACCAGTTCTTGGGTTTGGGTTTTATTTCCCCTTGTTTTTGGTGTTTAAGGAAGAATCTATGTTTTCTTTGCTCATATAAAATTCTTGCTGGATCAAAAAATGACCTGGTTTTGAAACTGTGTGAGTCTGTCTGCCGTAGAAATGAGCCTCGGAAATTTGGATTCCATGATGCAGAAATAATACGTCCATACTTCTCCCTGTGTCAGGTCCCAGCATTTCATGCTGGGATGGATGTTCCCTACCAGTGCTTACTAACAGTCCAATTACTTACAGGTAAGTGTGCTGTTCTGGTGATAAAAATCACAGCACCTCTCTTTTCCTTTCTTTCCAAGCCAATGAATAAAGCATGGTCTTTTTAACTTAATCTCCAAGGGGTTTTTTTTCTCCTTTT
>Ga0181612_106927_pt1 | contig 13643 bp, 5 predicted proteins | sample HoacroProtozoa21_FD_119630 | JGI IMG/M metagenome (GOLD analysis project Ga0181612, IMG submission 119630) | Hoatzin crop microbial communities from Cojedes, Venezuel. Combined Assembly of Gp0051906, Gp0051904, Gp0051908 | reverse complement strand
TTTGAGCAACCTGGTCTGGTGGAAGGTGTCCCTGCCCATGGCAGGGGGGTTGGAACTAGATGATCTATAAAGTCCCTTCCAACCCAAACCATTCTATGATTCCATGATTTTATAATGATTTAAAAATTATGATATTTTCAAACAAAAAAAATGAATTTAAATTTAATGAACTTAAAATAGTATGGAGTGCCCTTAGGGATCAATAAGAACTTTGGCTTTAAACTGGAAATAAGTAAGATTAAAAGATTAAGGTGTACCAGTCAATGAGCAGGGGGACAACGATCAGCTACCTCTGGGTTATCTTTTTGAAGTGTTTGTGAAAAAAGACTAATTTAAGATGAGTCAAGAAGCTGATTTTACTAGAAAACAGAGATGGTGAGAATCATGTTACAAAACTCCAGTAATTTTGCAAATGGACCAGATACTAGGAAAGCTATCATAATACTTTCCAGGTTGATGCTGGTAAGCCCATTGGAAAAATCACAAACATGTTCATGTAAATGCAAATAAAAATTTTAAAACTGAATATCTATATGATAGAGATTGTTAGAAGTTCATTTTTAGAGTAACTACTGACTTTCATTTTACGATAAAAGTATATCTTCCTAACAGGCTTGATTAATGTGAAGAAAATGGATCTGATGAAAAAAAAATCACTGTTCATATATTTCTGTAAAAATGTGCTGCTTCTATTTATACAACACAATATATAAGAAATACAAACAAAGCATGACTTTTTAATTGTTTTACCAATTACATTTACTGTTGTTTGATTACAAAGACCATTTCACATTTACTTTTGTTGCATTAAACCTCTTACCATTGAATCTGATGCATCTGTTGTGTTACTTTCTTGAGAGATTCTTCCAACTTTACTGTCTGTGAGGCAATCATAGATTTAAACAAAATATGTTTGTGTGATATACAACTTCATTTTCATACAACCAGTATTCTGAAGAGCTGAAAGGCTGTTTTCTATTGGTTTTAATCTTAGATATCATTGCTATTCCAGATTTTTTGGGGCAAGGCTGTAGCTGTTGTATGGATCCATTTAACAGTCAGTCTGAGAAAGATACGCTTCTTTTTGGCAGTTACAGACTTGGTTTGATCTGATCATATTTTGTTAAGTGTGCTGGTAGTATTGGATAAATGAATACTAAGAAAACTGTTTAAAAATAATTAGCTTTTATTTTTCTTCCTCTTTTTGATATTTGACATAAAAGTTATGTTGCATCTAATACAGAATTATCTGGAAAAGATACCAATAACTGTACAAAATACCAAATACCATATTCCCATATTTCTCACTTCAGATTCAAACTTTATTCAGTTCTTTGAGTATCTATCTATTTGTAATAAACTTATGTGAAGAATATTTCCTATTACGTTGTAGACATAAGCAAAAATATCTTCATTATAGAATGTTATGAGCTTGCAAAATTGGAGAGCATTAAGGTCAAGAACATTAGGTCAGCTCCCTAGTAAAGTGGTTTTTTACAGTCTTTCATTACATGATCATACATTGTATTTTATGAAGGATGTAAAAATTTACTCAGTAACCTCGACACTGCATCTGTATTTTATCTTTAATTTCCATGGTGTGACCTTAGTCTTTCATCACTTCACACTATGCATGTTTTGATTTGAAGACAAATTATGAATTCTACTGTTAACTTTTCATGCTTCTCCTCACAATATTATTTGAATTCTTTCATAGTATTACCTGATGCATGTTTATAAAATCATTTCATTTGTGCATTTATTTATCTGCAAAACACACTAAAGACAAAAACTAATTGACATAAAAATCTCATTTTTTGTATTCTTTTTTCTTTTTCCTAATGAATGCTAGGTTTCATTAAGAAAGTGATCACTACAGATGTCAGTAATAATGTACTTTACTCTGTAAGACTGGATCATTTTAAGGCTAAAATTCCTTAAAGAGGCTGAATAACTATGGGACTTTAAATATCTTTGGGTCCTAGCAGAACACAGGGTCTAGACTTGCCAGGAACATTGACATTAACTGCCCACACCACACATCATCATCTGCACCCCAGTATCTGTACAACTCACAGGCACAGTAACAAAGAAGCTTTTATCATATTCAAGGGAGCTGTTGGTTGACAGTAACAAGGATAACATACTAGAAATAAGGAAGGGGACCACAAGGAAGATAGCCAAGGACGAGAATCCAGTTGTGGATTTCTTTATGCAGTACTCTGCCTTTCCCAAAGGCCAAGACCTGCAGAATGGAGAGTGGCAGGAAGAAGTACTTGTGGCAAAGGGTAGATTTGTGCTTCCTCGCCTCCCTGGAGATCATTGCCATTTGCCAAACCATTCATGCTGTAAATCATTCTTGCTCCATCCTTTTCCCACTCACTTTCATCTCAAAGCCAGTGGCAGGAAGACTTAGACAGAGATTATAATCCTGAGTGTGAGCATCTACTCCCACTCTCTCAGGCTGTGTGCCTCTGCCAGCTGTTCTCTAGCCTTCCCCAGCTCCTTCAGACTCCCTCCCAGTAGCCCTAAAAGAAGAACCATTGCTAACTGAAACTCACAGGAAGAAGACAAGTATATCATTGCACAGTTAAACTGTTCTTTTCCTTGCTCATCTCAGCCTCACTCCCAAACCATTTTTCAACTAAAACAGCCTCACCAGTGCTAGCCATACCTGCACATAGGGTGTTTAAGACAATCAGCCTCTTCTGGCTGTGATCCAATGCAAGCAGTTTTAAAATACTAACAAATACACAGAGTGGACAAAACAACAACAAAACCACCCAAAACGTGTGTTTTGAAATAACAACCAACTAAATCTTCAGCTGTTTCCGTACTGTCACATAAACACATTCCTTAGGTTAATCAGCGTCCTCAAATACTTTACAGCCACTGTTAAACGAACATCTCAGCAGTAAATAACTTAGAAACTTACCATCAAAAAGTATCAAAACTCTGCACAGATTCCTTGGAGATAGCATTTCTATTTATGCAAAATTCTATTAAGAGCTTTATTTCATTTTGCCTGTAGTTTCAGTTTTACCATCCGGAGTCAGTATAATGGATTAGAAGGGGGCAGAAAATCAGGATTTCTCCATGGCCTGGCTTTCAAACCAGAAGGACAGGACCTTGAAAGAACTACCAACTCCACAGTACACCAGGACTGATCCCTAAAGGCAGTCATGGAAAACAGGGGAGAATGGGCCACGGAGCACTTAAGATTCCAGGCTGTTCTATCCATGAGAGCCATAGCAGACGCTCTCCTCACACATGAAATAACCAATTGGCCAGCTATAGGAGTTTGCCTCGGTTATTTCATACATGGGGCACCTACTGATGGGTCAATTCGCCAGTATTGCCAAGTGGCTTTAAGTAATATACCTGGCTATGACCTTAGAAATGAATGAAACAGCCAACTATTTTATCAAATACTTAGAAGCAAGTGAGAAATAAAAACAAAATTTTCTTTCCGACCTACTGAGGAAGAGGCATAGTCACAAATTCAGTACCTGTTCTCCACAGAATAATTAAGTCTATTCCTCTTCCCATTGAGCTATCCCTAACTCAGGGTACTAGCCCTTGGTCTTGTTCTCCACTGCTCAAGTTTCTCGTTTAATTTGTCAGTCCTAGTCTTCTTTTCCTCTAGGCTTGTTGTCTGAGTACCACTCTTGCCCAACCTCTTCCACTTTCTCCTCCATACAGTGAATTGGTCTCTTCTCTTCCTAACCTTTGACTCTCAGTTTAATTGTGGTCACCCCACAACTAATATGTTTTATTAAATAATAGCAACCATCATTTATAAAGTCTTCAAATAATTTAAACAACAAAAAACTAGTATTTATAATGACCAAAATGAGGCAATCCTGATAAATTATTCTAAGTATTCCAATAAAAGGTGAATATATTTTCTAAAAATAAACCAAAGTAATAAGGCAAACATAAACAACAAGAAAATAACAATTAGAGTTACCTTTTGTCTCTGGTATGCTAATAAATGTTTACGATGTTTTTCTTGAAATTCTGAAATCTAAAAATAAATACAGTTATATCAAGCTTCACCTAATTACACATATGCAACTTCAGCAAAAAAGTGTTGAGGAACTACTTCACAGTATTCAAATTTTTCTATATTTTAACTTCTCTTCTTCAAATATTCTCAAACAAAACAGTCTAAGTTATTATCACTGATAGAGAAAGTCTTACAAATTTTATTTATTCTAGTATGACCTGCCCTAGGGTTGGTAGATTTATGTCACTGAATTTATGTTTTAACACTCTGTTCAATAACAAGGTAAAGACATTGGAAAGCCAGTTTAGCTGCAGTGTTTCTTATTCATTAGTGCTAAGCAAACACATAAAATTAATGGCAACATAAAAAATAATGTGTCTTACTGGCAATTATAACTTGCCTTGTAAAAATATTCTGCTAATTAAAAAGTAATTGTTAGACACACTGTCTGGTGGTGTGTAAGCACTTCTTGTGTCCAAATGAGGATCATAAACCATGACAGATTAAAAGTAAAAACATACAAAGTAGGCAGGACAAGAGCTTGAGGAACAAATTATAAAAAGCAATAACTTACTAATAAATCTTTCTTCTCACGTGTAAGAAAACAGGGAGAAAAAGTGTAGTGATAGAGACAACTGAGAAGAAACACGCTGAGAAGATGAAGTGATGATCAGACTGAAATGTTTACTTTTTATTCACTATAGAAGGACCTGAGATGCTCCCATTGGATACTCATCAAAGTATCCAAAGTGTCTTCAGAACTGATGGAAGAAACAGCCACTCAGAAAGTAACGGCTCTGAGCTGCCTCCCACCAGTCAGAAATGAGGTCTTGGGTAAAGGAGAAATCTGTAAAAATGTCAATTCGGTGCTCAGTACCAGTCAAAACAGCAAATCAGATCTTCGAAGCAGTTAAAAAGGAATATAATAGGGAACTTCATCATTACACTTTAAAAAATGTATATTACTATATCCTGAGTCTTTTTAACATCTCAGAAAGGTTATAGTACTTCTGGAAATAGCTCAGATTAATCAGAGGTATGTAAGAGTTTCAGTAAAAGAATGACCACATAGAATATGAGTATTCATGGCCAAATAAAGACAGTTGAAGAAGGGATGCATTAGCAGTCTAAAGCTAATGATTAGCACACATAGCATGCATGGGAATGGTCACTTTTTCCTCTAGAATGGGATTCAAGAGTATCAAATGAAACTAGCAGGTAGCAGGTTAAAAACTGAAAAAGGAAATCATCATCACATAGTGTATAACCTGTGGACTTCCCTCCCATAGTATGTGATATATCGGAAAACAACTTGACAATTACATGGAGGAAAATGTCTACCAAAACCTTTTGAACGCAAAGGCACCAACCGCCCCCTCAAGAAATCCCTGTGTGATAAACCTTTGAAAGCTAGAAGGCTGTTTGGAAGACATATCACTACATGCCAGCCTTGCTCTCATGTGCTTTCCTGCTATTGTGACAGGATATTAGATTAGATAAACCTTTGTGCTAATACAGCACAAGCTGCTCTTACGTCTTCTGATGTTGGTAGAAGTTCTGAACGTACTTTAATGCAGTCACATGTGACTGGTGGTATAGCTGTCTGGATTTGTTCAGTTTACAGAATAACTGCTGATCATCGTACATGCTGTTAAAAAAGTGTTTATGGAAGCACAGAGGAAGGCTTCTTGCTTACCTTCTGTCACCTATGCATCTTAGGAGGAGGAGTGCTGAGGACAGGGACTGTGCTCAGCTGTGGAGAAGTATGTGAAGCATAGAACAGAGCAAAAGTGAATCCATAATCACCTCTGAAGAAAGCAAGTAATCTTCCCTGGGTTACTTTTCTGCTGGATCAGGAAGCTCATCACAAGATCAAGCACCAGCCCAAGGGAGAGAATACAAGATGAAGGCTGCAAGTGGGTTCAGGGAGAATGTACTACTGCAGTTCAATCTTGAGTGGTGGAAACTGCCACTGAATGCTCAGTAAGAGGGGCAAGGATAAGGACAAGTCCCAAAACCAAGCTGAAGAGATGCAGAAAATGAGAAGGCAATGGGCGTTTATTTGTATTTGTTTAAGCCACACTGCTCCTAAAGTTTTGGACTGGAAACTAATCCTGAAGGAAGAGATCCTGCCTGGACTTTCCAGGCGGTAGGGAGGAAATTTACCTTGGAATCATTTATTGCATTTGTCTGAAGAAGGGCAGACCTGTTCTGATTAAAAAAAAAAAAAAAAAAAAAGAGCGCGCGTGCATTCAGCTCAGGACTTTAGCTAGCTCAGGTTTTGACTGGGTAACTTTTTACTGCGGTGATTAGGGCACGCTATCTGGGCATGTTTACTGTTCTGGCAGATCTAATTTTTCATTGCATGGCATTGAAAGTGATTTTACACCATTAAAATCACCAGACTAGTGGTCCTCAGAGAGAGTTTGGAAACATAAACAGTGACCATGATGAATAATTTATGCTTTCTTAACAGCTTTGAAACTGTGGAATTAGGAAGTAAAGACGGTAACGAGCATACATACATTTTCAAGCATTCACTCATAAATCTTTCCCATTTATACAAAAATCAGTAGAAGTTGCTGATTATTTTAAGGAGTTAAAAACTTTTAAGGCAGATTCACCTGTGTTATTTCTTTTGAATATTTCTTGCATAACGTATCTATTCCCATGAACAGTGATTGAATATCAGGATTTGTCTATCAAGAAAAGAAAGTATACCGAGGTTAACATTTTTATTTGCAAGTTATATTAAGTAAAGCATTTTGTGAAGTGTACCTTAAACTGCTTGATGTATATAAATAAAAAACGAACAGATCAAGAATAGGATGATATGGAAATTGAAAACAAGACCAATTTTATTTAATGCCCTTATTAAGCATCTGGAACGCTTTGTGCCTTTGTTTAAATATATTACACACATATATACTTGCTATAGGTAAGACAATAACAATTTCCAAAGGACATTCAAGGAAGATGTTGTGGTCCCCTGAAAGAGGCATTGCCTTCAGACCAACAGCCAGTTTTCTGGCAGCCCTTTTCTGGGCCATATGGATGCAGCTTATAGTCAGTTCTGCTTTAAAGTCCTTTTCTGGAATGGTTCCAATGCTGACTGGGATCCCTTTATATCTGCTGCCTGTTGCACAGCAGAATGCTATCCTAGCATAAGAAAAAAGCCTTAAAATGATAGCTGGATTTCTCAACTGTTTTATGACTGAGAATTTTAATCAGAGATCATGATGTGGCCCCACAAATGGCCATCTGTGCTTTTAGAAAATGCTGAGTAAGTGCTCTGTACCTAAACTGTCATTGTAATAAAGATATGTTGATTATTTATGTAGACAAAGAAATGCTACAAAATGTAAAGTGAATTTCAGAATGATAGTGACATTTGGACATCTATCTAAACCTATAAAGCAATGTAGATAACTTACTTAAGCTTTACTTTAATCCAGAATACGTGTCCTTAATTTAGTCATAAGAAAAACCAAAAAAATACAACCCCAAAATAGTTACACTAGTTATAGTAAGATATTAAAATAGGTATATTACTAAGAACTAATAGTGATCACGTTCCATCTTCTACTGTAACAGTAAACAGGTTTTAAAAATGAGGAACCTAGCAAAAAAAAAACCCCTCATCTACCTGTAAACAGTAAACTGGAAGGTTCTCTTTGATATATCATGGCCGTCTAATAGCAGGTAGGTTTACAACTAGGCAAATGTTGAATACAAAAGCAAGAACAATCCCAGCATGCTTAGATGATAAAAGAAGATTGTCCCAGCAAAAAGACATCCTCCTGGTAAGGAACTACCTTTCAAAATCCAATCAAAAAGAGCTGAAACTGTTGCAGGCAAAATGTAAATTAATACCAGAATTACTAAAAAATGTTAAAAAGCTTAAAAATTTGAAAAATTAAAAAAGGTTAACTATTGAAAGAAATAAGAAGTAGGCCACCTGTGAATGAAGCAAGAGTTTTGTAGGCTACTAAGGAAATAGAAAGATAAGTAGTATCACTTAAATTAGAAACATTGCACTGAAATAAAAAAGAATTAGGCTTTGCTCCATTTGGAAATGTACAAATGCATTGAGAGACAATATTTTTACCTACTCCAAAAACAGTATAACAACAGTATACCACTGTTTTTGGAGTAGGTAAAAGTCAAATATAAAAGACTAAATAACAGCTGCTTTTGCCAAACCTATTTTCAATGTGTACTTACATTATATATATTTTAATAATAAAAGGGAACTGAGTCTGATATGTATGAAAAATAACTATGTGAGGACCTAAATTTATAACCTGGATTTGCAACAGATTTATATCTTTTGTTCCTCTTATTCTGACACCGGCTTCTTCGATGTCCTGTGCAGCAATTCGTCTGAGCAAAGATGGCATGCAGTCTGGATACTGTAGAACTGTGCCTCTGGCTGCCAAATGCACTTCTGGTTATTGATGAGCTGTACTTGCACTTCTCTCACCGGGGGAACTAAACAGCTTTTCCTTGCTTTCCCCAACTACTAATTTTTATAGAACTCACAGGAGGAAATTAATTGCATTAGAAACTTCCTCTGCTCTTTTGAATTTAGTTGACATGAGCCAAAGCATTCAAAAACTTCCACAGCGTGAATTGGCAGACTAAGAAAGAGACAAGCAGATAGACAGCACAGTCTAACCTATCTATGGTAATTAGGCAAAGAAAATACAGAGAAGACAATAAAATTTCACCCAGAAAAATTAATATATTCATAAAAATACATTTGGCGTCTTTAAAATATATTCACTGGAGGCAAGGTCTAGAAACTTATGGTGCTAACAAAACGGTGACCTTGGTTTAATAATCTATCAGATCTGAGAAAAATAAAACCTAACCAGCTTCACTGCTGATTTTAAAACTCTTTAAAATAAAAGTTTGTAGAACACTGTTTATATTTTATCTGTTGCAAGGAGGAGTAGCAGATGTTAACATGACATTCTGAAAAAATGAACAGTGAGATTCTGATTTATCATAACTCTAAACTATCCTCTGGGAAAAAGCAAGTGGGAATCTTGAGACATAGAAGGAAGATATAAAGGTGACAAGCATGTATTACGGTAAAGCTGAGAATATTTAATGAGTAGATGTTGATTGTCCCAATATACAAATTAATGAGGAGTTTTAGCACATTTATAGGACATCCTATGCATTGCGAATTCTTCCATAGCATCAAGTTCATGAAGGTTACCAGGTATATTTCCAGTCAGGTCCCTGAATTATAAAGCTATGACTTTTTTATATGCATCTTTAATTATCATTCCAATCATTTTATCTCTTCTTAATCAAGGCTAAGCAATCATCATTAATGTCTTTTTTAAAAGAACATGGTAATTTGCTTCCTCCCAGTCCTCCAGAGCAGTGGCAGGTTCCAATGAAGCACCTAATATTTTTGTTAGTATCCCAATCATTGCATTTTTAAATTCCTCCAGTATTTTTGAAGCATATTATCAAGTTCTGTTGAAACGCTGCAATTTAAGGCTGATCAAACTTTAAATTAACCTTTGTATTGAGCAAGGTGTTGGACAAGATGACCTGCAGAGGTCATCAATTATTCTGTGACTGAATCTAATAGCAAAACTTGCAGTCAGGCTAGGCTGATATTGAAAGCTCATTAAAATACCTCTTTCAGAAGTCTGAAAAGAGAGGCTTTTTTGATTTTTTTTCTTTTAATCTGATTACTGTGCGCATTGTTCCTTTGTATTATGTTTGCATTCTGTTGTTTTGCTGTAATTTCTTTGTTTTCGTTTCATTGCCTTCTTCATCCTGTTGCAATTCTGCAGGATTCTGTGTTTACTAATATGAAATATAGCATAACAGTTTTTGACTTTTTTGTATACAGTATGTACAAACAGAGATTTCTGTATTTAGATATACATCAGCTCAGTTCTATACGTATCTAGAGAAATCATGCCGTCCTTCAAGGTCACTGCTTCAGAGTTAGTCCCAGATTGTCTTCTGTTTCATATACATGATGGCCTCATAGCCTTGTAGGAATTTATGTGTTGATCATATTGAATGTTCTTAGTATTTTTATTCTATCATTATAAGGCAGGCTTGTCTCTTAGGTAGGCATCAGTCTAGGAAAATATAAATGTTTTCATAACCCATTTTGGAAATCAGCTAAGCAGAAGATGGTTCTTGGGAGAAACAGGAAAATTAAATCTTTCTCATGCTTTCTCAAGAAAGGGAATTAGAAGCTGGTAATTGTCTAGTGAATAACAAGAATTCCCAACAATATTTCAGATCCTCTCTTAATCACATGGCCATGAGGAAAGTAGTTAAGCTTAAGAGAAAATGGGGAAATAAACCCAACATACCTGAAAACATTGATGCACTGCCATGCAGAATTTTGATTTAGCCGATTAAGTGAAATAATTCACTTAATTGAATTATATATATTTTATAGACTTAAAATAAAGTCTGCTTCCTCTGATGTACAAATGTCAAAGTCAGTAAACATTTTTACACATTTTGAAAGTAGTTACTGATGTTACACAGTATTCAGTCACCTTTCTGGAAAAGCTTGTAGTGATTTACAGTCCAGCAGAATCTGAAAACCTAAAGAGTCTCCACAGGCTTTTACATGAAGAAATCCACAAAACTAAAGGCTGTGCAGTGTGTAAGTATCTAAGTCTACCAATCTATCATCAGTAAATATTCATGTCACAGTTGCCAAATAAAACAGAAATATTTTATAATCTACAGAACATAGCTGTTAAGCAAACTACAGATCAATGTAATACCACAATACTAAAGCTTCATTTACCTGTTTTGAAAGAAATAATGTACGACAAGGAGTTCTACAGATCAAACATTCATCTTTTTTGCCTGTAAGGTAAAGACATATTTAAAATATACATCAAACTCAATAGATATTATATACATTTTTAATAGAATTTGATGTTAAATCTTTGTTTGTAGCTTGTGGAAGGAATCTGAAGATTCTACAAAAAATGCAAATAAACATGAATACAGAATTTGATTCTACTAACATTACACACAGTTGCACAGGAAAACGTGTGTGAACGTCATCAGGTTTTACTCCTGCAAATAAGTGTTCATGTAAATGATTTTATGAATATCATTAGTGTCACTGAATGCAGATGACTCTTAGCTCTTTTGATTTAAATAGGACTATGTGCCTAGTTTAATTAAATGTATGCTTAAGTGCACTAATGAGTTAGAGTCAACTAGATATATGACTCTTTAGATTGGGACCGAGTCTGTCTCTCTTGATAAAATATACAAAACCTTAACTTCAAAGAATTAATAATTTTACCTTGTGAATTTTTCCAGTGAAAAATTCATCACTTCACTTTTTAAAACTTTATCATTTTTTAAAATGTCTCTGAATATTTGCAAGTCTATTAGCAAATATTTCTAGTAAACACATATGACTATATTTAGAATTGATAATTTTATGAACTGCTTTCTTTCTAAGGATTCAGAGGATCAATATTTATAAATATCATCAAAAAATAAATACATTTTAAATCTGACATTATCTTTACTATTGAATTCACAGCAAACAAATATATAATGTCTCGGGTTTTTTTCTGCCAAACAATATTAATAGCAGGAAGAAAAGCTGTTGTTCAGGTTCTAGAAGCCTGTAAGTTGTATTTAGAGGCCGCATCTTACGATCCTGTCTCCTCAACAGCAACACTGTGAAAATCTTTAGTCAATAGCTTTTAATTCTGAGATACAGATTGATCATTTATTCTGTGTGCCCTAGTAAAAAACAGGTCAAAGAGGAAAACATTGATATTTGTCTGTTATTTTTTTCTTTTGAAAAGCAACTTCCTTACTCTGCCATCTTTTCCACAGATCTTCACCTAAGCGCATCACAGGAGGCCCAGAACTTTACTTCGTAATTGCACACAACACACAAGACAGCACTTCCATTTCTCCTAAGGCTGCTGCAAACTTTCCAGTGTTACAGTGACAATACTGAGATTTAAAGCATCTTAAGACTATTAGCAAAACCTGCCCTAAACAAATCCTATGCTTTGTAAATTGCTTTTTCACTAACAAAAAAGCACACCCTTTCAAAATCAGAAGAGCAGACTGCCACCTTGTATTTTTTATAATGCAAGCATGGATCATAAGCATCGAGACAACTTTTATTAAAGCTTCCAGTTTTCAGTGTCTAAGGCTTGTTCCCAAAGCCACGTTGCTCCAGCCAGATTCACCTGGCAGCAGACACAGGTGGTTTTTTTACTGTTTCAAGAAAATCAATAACAAGAATTGAAAAGGTTTGTCCATAACATTAGGCTGACTGAAAGAAAAGCTCAGGCCTTTCTTTTTTCCACAGCAAGTCAGAAATGCTAAGAGTTCAGCTAAATGCATGCACACTGGCACTGCCTGACCCGCTGAAGCAGAGGGCCGAGCCACCCACGCCTGCAGCAGCCATTACCTTTTTGGAGGCAGATCTCACAGATAACGTGCCCGCAGCTGGTGAGGCTGAACCGCGGGGTGGGCTTGCGGGGCTCACAGAAGCAGACGTTGCAAAAGACCTGGACTGCCATGGGGCGGAGGATCAGGAGGGCCCGGCAGGGAGCAGGTGGCTGAGGCAGAAGCCTACCTTCCTTGCCGTCCCCGGGAAGAGGCCTACAAGCCTCGCTCCGCCATGTTCCTCTGCTCTGAGGCAGCGCCGCGCCCTGAGGTGAGGGGTGGCTGCGCCCCTCCCCGACCCGGGGGGGCCAGGGGCTGCAGAGTTTGACCCTCACACCTCTAAAAAAGGGTTTTATTCTGGCCTCTCACTACCAAACTGGAGAGGGAGCCCACACAGGGGATCCTCTCTGAGAGATTTTCCCCTCCCTTCACCAGGTGTGGGCAGCAGAACTGGACCAGCGAGCAGGGCTGCAGGCAGGGACTTTGCCATGAGCCCTGTCCTCCTCACAGCAGCGGCCACGCAGCAGGAGCTGCCATCAGGGCAGCAGGTGTGTGGAATATGGTAGTGGCTTTTCACTCTTTTAAATGCAGGAATCTGGGAAGGTTATTAATTTACTGTTGCAGGTTTGTTGTTGCTTGTTTTGGTGGGGAAAAATGCAAAACAAGGAGTTTTGATTTTCATATTTTAGACTGAAAAAAACCCAGGGCTTGCTAATTTCTCTTGATGAAAATATTAGGGGAAAATTCCCTTACAGACCTACTTTCGGTGCAGGCTGTAGGTTTGAATATGACAAAGCCACCAACTGCATAGGAGGAACCTCTGGCTTTTAACTTCATAAAGACTAGTGCCCCCATAGTGCTTCCCAAAAGAGCTATGATTCAGTTTCTGCTTTACAGACTTAATTAAAAATCTTGAAGGAGATCGAAATAATTTCATCAAAGCAAAGATATTAAATTATTATTATTATTATTATTATCATAGATAAAGAATGAAGTGCTCCCAAGCTATAGCCAGGGCTCCAAGTCTCAGTGCTGGTTGGACCTAATTAACACAAAGGAACATAATCAGCTCCTTTATAATTTTTGACATGGTGCCTGTCCTTTTGATTTAAAAGCTTAAGTGTGTTGTAAGTGAGATGAGTTAAGTTTGTCACTGGGATGTAGTTAGGAACCATACACTAAATATCAGCTAAAATCTGAA
>Ga0181612_174385_pt1 | contig 13644 bp, 11 predicted proteins | sample HoacroProtozoa21_FD_119630 | JGI IMG/M metagenome (GOLD analysis project Ga0181612, IMG submission 119630) | Hoatzin crop microbial communities from Cojedes, Venezuel. Combined Assembly of Gp0051906, Gp0051904, Gp0051908 | reverse complement strand
GTGAACACCAGTCTTTTACATTTGTGGGGATTTTAAAGAAGTCATTGGTAAATACATGTTTCATATATAATGTTACTTTTCATCATCTTAAGATCTATCAGGGAAATAATAATGTAAGAGTTGCAGCTCTTTAATTTAGGCTTAACTAAAACTTCAGTTTGACTGCACGCAAAATTAATAGAATCTGGTGATTGCATATTTTACTTTGCAAGAGTAATAAAGGCCATTTTTGGGGTGATAGTGTACTTCAGTAAAAATAATAGGAAGTAAATGTTTCAATTTAACTAAAACTGTAGTTAAGGCTGTGAAGTTGTAGCAGGCCATAGAATTTTGAAGTATCACTGTTGGCTTATGTGCTTTTTATAATTGTTCCATGGATAACCTTTTACAATAATCATGGAGACTCAAGCTACTGTATACTTTTGGAAACAGATAGCCATAGCTGGCTTTTAAATTAGTTTAATTTAAAAAAAAAAAAAAAAAAGGTACCTTCTCATGGAGTTAGGTGATTTTTGATCTTGCTCAGGTGCAACTTTATTGCTGCACTAAACTGATGCAATAAGATTCCTACTGTTTCGACTGCTAGCTATTTATTAACTGTTGATGATAGATGAAATTCAGGGGGGGCTTATAGTAATATATGTAGTAAATCGAAGCATTGGCCCTAGAGGGCTGTTCCCAATTGTGTCTGCAGTGAATTGGACAATTGTTTTGTTTTCATGTTTTTCCACAGGGTGGCAAATGCCGCTGCTTTTTTTTTTTTTTTTTAAGCTCACCATTTTATTCTTTTTGTTTAAAGAATGAGAGGTTGTGCTGTAGCATGCACTTTGTTTCAGAGAAGTGAGACTTTACTGCTGTGCTTAAAACCGAAATTAGACTAGCTGGCATCTAGATTTTCTTTAAAAATACTAAGTGCTTCTGATGGCAATATAACTAAAATAGTTATTTTTAATAATTATTAAATATGTAAATATTTTGCCGTGTAGATAAGACAAACAAACAAAAGCAAACCTGTTCACTGAACTGAAAACAATTTAACCTGTGAGTTGTTTTTATTGTGTCTTAATACATAAGCTGCAGACACAGGTCTTCCCTGTGCTAGAAGTCTTATCATCACTCCGCACAGATAACAAAATTGAGTACATACTAAGGTAAAAACAGAACACCTCCAAATAAACCTTGGGCAGCTGGTGGCTTAAAGGATATAGCCAGAGTTAAAGACTAGGCATTAAAATCTGCCTGTGTTAAAGGTTCACGTGACAACCAAGTGATTTTGAGGCTGCTCCTCTGGGCCTGCTTGCTATTTGTAAGTTGTGGCTATCTTCCACCATACGGGTGCATTCTGGGACCCCGTAAACCTCATGATTATTTATCGCTGCCTTTCCTAGGGAAGGATTTGTGCAGGTGCAGGCAACACCTGTGGGTACGTTCACTGGACTGAGGACAAAATCAAAGGGCAGTTCAGAAAGTGGTAGGAGAGGCTCTGCTGATCTCCCCTTCAGGGAGAAGGGCTGGGATAGGCTAAGGGAAAGGTGCTTGATGTGAAGAGGAGTCTGCTTTCACTGCTTTGCTCTGTTCTTCGCCCCCCTGTAAAGGTGTTCGTTGTTTTTATGGATTCACAGAGCTCCATCTGAAGTTCATAACAGAAATCAAGTACCTTCTAGTCTCAGTGTGCTTTATTGGCTGCACCTTGCACTAGGTGTTGCTGAGAAGACAAAGCACATTTGGTTTATGCTTGTGTTTTTTCTGGCTCGGGAATGCAGGTTCGTAGAGAACGACTGGTGCTACAAGGTCTTGTCCTCCATAAATTGGTACAAGTCAGCAGCGGTGTGTAATATGTACCAGACTCGTGATCAAGCATGAAGCATTTCTCACATAGAAGTAATTTAGTAACCTTTTACGGAACAAGTAGGCATATTATTGCAGATTATTCACTGAAGACAGGGCAGGCATTACTCGTGAGTTTTATTTTTACTTGTTAATCTCTTGAGAATTTAAAACTTTGTGTCCAAAATAAAATTGGCTTATCTCTGCTTACAGGAAAATTGCCTTGAGATTAAGTAGCTGTTCTAAAAGCAGGTAAAGAAATGGGCAGCTTTCTCCCTAGTATGAGTATTTGGATGACCTCATTTTTCATTCAAGTGTTTCAGAAGTGATGGAAAATAAGCACTCCTTTTGAGGCCACACTTTTGAAGTTGGGTCAAGCATTTGCATTTGCTGAAGTTCGTAGAAGTTTTTCAGGACCCTGGAGATATGCTGTACTTGTGTGGTGCTTTACATTGCCCCTCTCAAGAGCCTGTTTATGGGGTTCATATCTCAGATTCTCATGATCCAGGAAAATTAGACATTGATCACCATTGTGCTGAAGGACGTGGTATTTCAGTTGAAAGCCATACTACTCCCATAAAATGAGAATGTGCTACAGGATCATGCCCAAGCATAGCTGTGAAATCTGCCTTTTCTCCCTCTGATTTGGAAGGCGATCAGCTTCATGTAGGTCATTTAAAATCCATTTTTGGGTGGTAGTTTTTGCCTTAGGGAGATGGCTGGAGTTTTGTGTGACAGAATTGTTAACCATGATTGCATTTTCCATGCCGTGTGATTTGAGAGAGCTTGTGCTGTATGAGCTCAGTTGTCTGTGCCTGCCATTCATCAGTGTTACGGACTGCAAAAGCTGCCACTTCAATGCTGCTCTTTTGGTACCCGGTCTTATCTGTGCAAATGTTGTGGTGGAGTTGTGGAAACAAGGTCTTCGAGGTCTCATGGGGTCTTGCAGCAGCCAGAACGCGCAGAAAGCAGGAAAGGGAAGAAAGGTGATTATCAGAGCACGCGGGCAAAATGTGGATGTGAGGAATGTAAGGGAGCTCTGGTGCCAAAATCCTCAGTTGCAGTACTGACTACTTACTGCTTCAAAGTGCAGTCCAAGCGTTTAATCCTCATAGCTTCTCGGTGAGGTGGGTAAGTCAAGCTGGAAGGATGTGAGATTTCACAGAAATGATGTTTTAGAGCTATGTAAGCAAGATTATTCTTTTTCAAAGAACGTTGTGTGCAACGGAAACTACTTGGAAAAAAAAAAAGATTTAATGTGTTTTAGGAGGTGTTGAAAACTGTATATCTAAAGTATTGTATGACACTGAACTACTAGAATAGCATAAAGCAGTATATGTGTTTCTAGTACTCTGCATAGGTTTTGTAGCATGGTTTTATGTACAGTTGCATTTATTTTCCTTTTCCCAGTGATTTATCAGTTATGTTGCTAATTCTAGTTCTTAAGCTTCCCCCCCCCCCCCAACTTTTTGTCTTTTTTCCTCCAACCCCATATGGTTTGTATGCCTCCATATCCAAACCAGCACAGGAAAGTAGTGGAGTTATGTCCAAGGTGAAACTAGTTCTATTTCAAGATTTTCAGACAGCTGTTTATAACAAAGAAAGGAAATGCTCTTCAAGAAAGTAGAACAGTGGTGCAGCTTCTCAGGATCTCTAGCGAATTAGTTGATTTTTATCTTTGAATGTCTTTTAATCCTGTTCAGTGCTTCACCAGGACACTGTGCTTTTTGTCCTTGGCTTTCATTCTCCTTTTCCATGCTAATGGCTGTGTAATGACTTTGGTCTGGGAGATTCTTGTAGGAAATGCTATATTGGAAAAGACTGGTCTTGCATTTAGTTTTGAACCTCGTGGATCCTAGGTACCTTTATATTTCCATTTTAACAATTGACTGACTTTGTTTTATATACGTGTAAGAGAATATGGGGGTTAATTAGTGCTATGATCAATGGAAATTTTTTTTTCCTTCCCCTGAGCTAAGTGGTCAAAAAAACCTTAGCTTTTTTAAAATTTGTGTGCCCGTGTTGTACTTTCTGCTGTAGTTTCCTAGTTAGTAGCCATAACGTTCTCTGTGACATTCTTCTGTCATAGTGTTTAGTAGTGAATGGAGACATTTTAATCTTCGGTTCAGGATTCAGATTTCCAACAAAAGAATGAACTCAAAAGTGGTCTCTCTCCCTCTCTCCAAATGAATAGAAGCATTCAAGGAATAAGCAGAATCAATGACAGCAATGAAAGCAACAGTGAATTCTTCATTGACATACTGAACTATTTAAAGTTATTTCATCAGGTTTGCATTTAGGAATGAATGGCTTTTTTTATTTCCTAAGGAAGAGTATTGACTACAACAGTGAATAATGCACTCAATTACAGTTGTTACTATAAATGCTGAAATGAGATATTACTGTAGGCTTGACAAATATGGCATGTAGCAAAATGAGAACGTTTGTGGCGTGGTTCATGACTAGTGAATAGCAAAAAGTTTTCAAAGCTCAGCTGTGTTCATTGAACTACATTTAATTCTGATGATTCTCATTAACTTGTTGGAGGCCAAAATTAATTTACCAGCTAGAGGCATGGTAGAACTTGATGTGAATATATTGGAGGATATCCTAAAGCAGGCTCCTGGGAGATGGCCCAGTGAAATGTTTTCTTGTACGAATTTTGGGGTATTCCGGTTGTTTGATTTATATTCAGCCAGAAAAGCAAGTGTGTGTTGTATTTTATAAATTTTTGGCTTTACATCAGAATCTGTTGTAATTTTCTTATGGTAGTGTATATTATTGCACTCCCAGTGGAAGGTTAGGCAGCCTCATTTAAAAAAAATGCAATAAAGTTAATTATATCACTAAGTAAAGTTGGCAATTACTTGATATTTATAAATCTGCTAGTATTCAGACCTTCTGGATAGAACAGTGCATCTGAGTAAGTAAACACTTTGCTAGCAAGGTTAGTTATAATATGTTGTAATTGAGACTGAGAAAGTGACCCTAATTATTTATTTCTCTCACAACTTCTATTGTGATTTACCAGCCTCTGATGATCTTTGAGTGTTCTGAAGTACACAGGAGGAGTAATTACCCCTAGCTCTGAGAGAACACTGTATAGCTCAAGTTTCATGGTAAAAGTTACAAGTGTAGCAAAATCCCTGTTAGCTTACCACTTTTTTTGCATATGACTAAAGGATGGCTCATCGTGTGTGTGTGGTGGTTTTTTGTGTGAATTTTAGATGTGTAGTATTCAATACTTTCTTGCTGATACTTGAATTTTTAATATAGGAACACTCATTTAAGTTTTCCTAGTGCTAAGTAAATTTTAGCACGCTTTAAAACTGGTACTGATTTGAACATTTTGAAGTGTCTCTTTAAATATACCAATTAGCAACTGTCATTTATCATAGGTGCTACAGAATATATTAGAAACAGAAAACGAATATGCTAAGGAACTACAAACAATGCTTTCAAACTACCTGCGACCATTACAAGCCAGTGAAAAGTATGTGAGTTTGTTTTATTTCTTTAAATTAAGCTTGAGATCTCTTGTGTATTGGGAGGGATTACATAGGCAAAATTTCAATGTCAGTGTGCATTTTCTTGTGTGGACTGTGAAATTCCTGAGGTAAGGCTTGCTTTTATTTAGTTTGTTGGCTGACTAAAGCAGTCTGGTCCTTGATCTAAAGACCAGTAAGCAATTTTTTTTAAGGTTGTAGGTTTTATTAGAGCACAGTTAGTCAATAACTGCAAACCTAAACACCTTTTATTTACTCTGGCTCCAGGTTAAACTCGGCAAATACTTCATACTTAATGGGAAACCTGGAAGAAATAAGTTCTTTCCAGCAAATGCTTGTACAGTCTTTAGAAGAATGCACCAAGTAAGTATTATGCATACCAGATACTATAAAATTCTAACAAACAAATTTTTTTATTATTTCATTTGTCATCTGTGCTGTTTGACAGAATTTTTGTTCCTCTCACTTTAAGGATAGTTGTTACAGCAGTACAGTAATAGAAGTTTGGATTATGCATTGATTGCTTGCGCAGATAGATATTGGCCCTAGGGTGCAATTGCAGAGGTAGGAATTTTGATGTAGTTTGAAGACAATTTATGATTTTCCATGATGCAGTTGCATACTGAAGTGGTAGAGGAAGTGGTGTTTTTTGTTTTGGAGGCACGAAAGTTAAGTCTTTTTATAAAGTAAGAGAAAGAATGAAGGGAGCTTATGTTGTGACGGAACAGTGGAGGAGGGGGTAAGGGACTTGGATGAAGGACACTATATGAGAACGCTTGCACTTGGTATTCTTCTGTCCTGAACAATGGTGGTCGTCAAAATGTGCCGAGAGGCAAAAAGAATGATCTGAATTTAAAAAAAAAGGTGATTAGCTTCAAGGCCTGTACTGTGCCATACAGGAAGCATGAAGCACAGAAAGAAAGGGATGGAGATGCCTGTCCTACTTGCATAGGTTAGGCTGAAGTGGTGGCTGGATATTTTTCATCACTTGGGGGTGTAAGAAAGAAGGTGACATTGGAATTGTCCTAACAATTTTCTAGTGTTGAAACTCCTCTGGAAGTGTAGTTCCTGTTCCTAACCTCAGTTGTGTCCTTTTCCTTGCCCATGTTCTGGTTTTGTCTGACCGCACGGTGAGCTGAGGCAACATGCTAATCCAAATTTGCTTGGTTTCTGCCAAGTTAGTAATTTGAATTGCTGCTGAGGGCTTAGACAAGTTTCAGTCTGCTGGGAATACTTGGCTGTGAGAAGGAATGAATGTCCTGGGTGGAGGAGAAAATGTCTTTTTTGGCGGCAGTGATCTTTAGATCAACTCAGTGTCGTGTTTAGACCTCTCCCTCTTCTTTTGCTCTGAGCTGCTCCATGTGAAGTGGAAGCTTTGTCATGACCAAGTATAAGCTGCACCTTCACTAGGCAGTAACGGGGGTGTGGGTCTGTTGCTGCCCTTGGATCCCACGTCCTCCTACTGCCTGGCTTCTTTCCTTCTCTTCTACCTCTAGATGACTTAGGCTGGAGAGAACGGAGAGGAGGATGGTGTAGTTCAGATGACTGTCCAGCAGTGGAATGGAAACATTCTTGAAACAGCCTTTCTTCAAGCCTTTAAACAAAAACTAATGCAAGCTTAGTTTTAGCTTAGCATGTAGGTTAATGTGATATCATAATGTAGCGTCAAGCTCAGAAAGCCTATTTAGAACTCCTTCCTTGATCTAAACTCTATTAGAGCACCTTCTCTTAATGTCCTTTATTTCTTCTTCCTGTGAAGTGAAATGTTGCCGTGTAATAAATTAGTAACATAATGGATGCTAGTAGGTGGGCAGAGGAAGTGATGCCCCTGGGTTACTGAATGGTTACTGCAAATGTTTTGTGTTATTTTTGTTTCATAAATATGCTAGTCATGCCAAGTTGCATTTTCAGTTTAATTTTCATCATAGCATATTGACTTGAGCGTCCAGCTTCCTCCTGTTTTGAATCTAATCCATCATAATTCCCATCATGTAGAAGAATGCTTGCCCTGCTGCTTTGTTTTTTGTCGTTTTGCCATGTTTTTTTGGCTGGTGAACCTGTTCTGTAAACTCAGAGTAGCTACCGCCTGGGCTGAAAATAGATTTGTCTTTTTATTTTATTTTTGGCAGAGAGCTTATAGTTCTGTCATTCAGGCACTTCATAGTGCAGCATCCGGTGTGGTGTTTTTTTATGACTTGACGTGTCAGAATGACCAAATGCCGATGTCCTGGCAGTTGTAGTGCTGCCAACCTACGTTGCTTGACAAATTCCTGTTCGTGGGCATGAGAGTTGAATGTTTTTTGAATTCCACACCCCACTCAAGTCAGGGTGTCATTTGAGTTTTCTCTTAATAAATCCTGGCGTGTACTTCAGTGACAGAAACTTTGTGGTGCTTTTGTTTTTGCCTCCACCACTTCGGCTTATTTAATCCTTGTGTTGTTAAACATTGGGGTTTTTGTGGGTTTTTCTTTCAGAACACATAATGCTGTAGTGGGCTTTTTGCAGGTTTCAGGGGAAGGAGTTGTTTGGACGTGGTTTGGTTCTGATTGTGTGCCACCCACCCCCTCTGCCCCCACCCTTAAAGCTCTTCTGGTGTGTTGCTAAAGGTTTGTCATCTTTGAACTTGTCCAGATTGGTCTCTGTTGCAGTTTCACTGGGGTGCTCCTGTAGGCTGCTTCGTCTGTCACAGGCCTTGGAATACTGCTTCTCTGCGTGCCTGGATGCTGGGCACCATTGGACAGATTTGTTTGGGTTTACTTCTACCTTTCATAGAGTCATTAAGGTTGGAAAAGACCTCTAAAATCATCAAGTTCAACCATCAACCCATCACCACCGTGTCTGCTAATCCATGTCCTGAAGTGCCACATCTACATGTCTACATGTTTTTTGAACACCTCCAGTGGGAACACCACTTCCCTGGGCAGCCTGTTTCAATGCCTGACAACTCTTTCAGTAAAGAATTTTTTCCCTAATACCCAGTCTAAACCTCCACTGACACAACTTGAGCCCATTGCCTCTTGTCCTATGGCTATTTACTTGGGAGAAGCGACTTTCCTTCTTGATTTACCAAAAAAAAGTGATATACAAAACAAGTCTTAACTAGTATTGAGTGAGAATCTTCTGGCTGATCTGCTTCAAAAGTGCTTTGCTTTGACTGATCAGCTTCAAGTGCACTTTGTTTTGATGGATGGAAAAAAGCTGTAACTGACTGGGCAGAGAGATGCTGCCAGAGTCTTCAGTTGCAAAAGGGTGGATTTCTGACAGAAAAACAGAGCAAGAGTGATCTGTGCTCTGGTCTCTTGAAGACAGAAGGTGGTCTGAACATGAGGAAGAACTTCTTCCCTCTGAGGGTGACGGAGCACTGGAACAGGCTGCCCAGGGAGGTTGTGGAGTCTACATCTCTGTAGATATTCAAGACCCGCCTGGACAAGGTCCTGTGCAGCCTGCTTCGGCAGGGGGGTTGGACTAGATGATGCACAGAGGTCCCTTCCAACCCCGAACATTCTGTGATTCTGTGAAAAGGAAAGTTGGAGCCACCCCGTTCCCTTGCAAGTCAGCAGGCAGTGAGGGCAGGAGCAGGCAAGGTAGAGCCATTCCCTTGTGCCCTCTCCAGCCCGCTGCCCAACAAGCTGTCCGGCCACGAGACAGGGAGCCAACACCGTGCTTGGTGGCAAAACGTCCTCCCTCTCTGTCCTACCCACCATGGCGCGTGGGAAGCAGGAACGGGAGGGCTGGGGAGGCCTCCAGCTGTCAGTGCCCCTCTGGGACCTTGCTTTCCAGAGCGGGAAACAGCCCTGTGCCCCCAGGGAACCATACGGGCTTTCAAGGTAGAAACCTCGTATGGCAACTAAGGCAGAGGCAGTATCAATAAGCAATGTCAACAGAGGAACTGCAAGGGAAATGTTCTGTTGCAGCAAATCAGCACCTATGTCCCTCTTGAAAAGGGTGTGTGAAAAATTTCTCCCCTATTCCTTAACAGGAAAAACAAAAAAGTAGATTTAATTTTACTAGAGCAGTAAAACTAGCATAAGTATTCTCTCCCCATCTTCATAGTTAGCATTTTACAGAATGATCAATGTCAGCATGTCCCCTTCTCCTGCATGTCCCAAGAGATAGTTTAAGGAACCTCTTAAAATGAACACTTCTTCATTCACATACAGAATGCACATTCCAGTGCTGCTGTACGAATGCTGTAATGCCAAGAAACGACCACACAGTTCTACTTGGGCTGCTTTTTTAAATGGGAAACAGTTTTATCCTAAAGTGTCTGCTTTTCCTGACATTTTTCAATTTTCATAGAAATCCATCACAGATATTCTGGCATCCAGAAAGTGAAACAGTTCAGTTCTGAGCTAAAAATTGAAGTTTTCTATTTGGAAAGACCGACAGATATTGTTTGGATGTTTTGATCCAAAATAAACTTTCAGCTTTCCTGCAAGAAGACATTGTTTGGTCTTGACTCTTGCTTTAAACCAGTTTCCTCCCTTCTTTCTCACCAGAGTGGTCCATGACTACTTGTGTAAATACTTCAGTCTCTTTCCATGACCCATGCTCTTTGTCTAGCCTATGTAGCTCTGACCACGCAGCAACACCATGCCATGCCCCTCATGCACATGCACCAAGGGAGATGCTGGCCAGCTGGAGAGCCTGGTCAGCAGGCTGGAAGATATGGGAGAGGAGATAAGCCATTACCATAAAAGGCAGCATGATATATTAAACTCAAGTAATTGTTCTGATTTTCCTGATGGAAACTCTTTTTATTTCTTTGGGGGGAAAAAAATGGAAATTTTCTTTGCCCTATTCCCTCGTCCAAATGCTGTCACCTCAGCCCAGAAAACAAATGACATCTGATTAGCGGGAGTTGGACATGCAGATATTTTCATGCAGCTGAGCCTATACTCTTAACCCCAGTTGCTGTGCTACCCTTTATACACATCATATCGTGTTGCACTGTAATGGGTTAGGGAAGGGATTTCCAGATCTCCCAGAGAAACCAATTTAGTCCTGAAGGCAAAGGGGCTGAATGAAATCACGTTACCTCAGACTACACTAATTGCACTAAAACCAAGGACCCAGTTAAGAAATAGTAAGACAAAATTCAGGCCTTCATGCCAAAGCTGCTTCTAGATTTCTCTGCTGTTTGTACACTGCTGTTGTGTTATTCCACCTCTCCCCACTCCACAGGAGACCAGAAACTGCTGAATGCCTGAGAAGGAGGTTAGTCCGGAAAACAAGAGCCCAATTCTCTGCCAGAGTGACCCAAGTGTCCCAAGGAAGTTACAGCTCACACAGCTCATGCAACAGTTCAGCTGTCATTAGATCCATTCACGGGGAAGCCTGACAAGACAAAATGACAATGTCTAGAGAACAAGGAAGGCTCAGTGTCCCCCCCCTTCCTCCCTTTGTGTCAGGGATGCTTGTTATGTCTAGGGGTGGCAATTAGCTTCACCAGCTGCGAGGCACACACTTCTGGAGACAGGCACTTCACAAACACCATGGGGGCAGACCTCCCAGCCCTTTAACGTGCGATGGCTTGGGATTGTAGAAATGGGCATGGCCGACCCTACTGGGGGCAAGTGCAGAGAGGTGAACAGCCTTGCCCAAAATCACAGGCTAAATCCACAGCGTGGCCACGCCAAGGATACCCATCTCCACCTCCTAATGCCCTGACCACAACGGGGCCATGCTCCCAACGTGAAAGGAGCATGCAGAGGGCGAGTGTTTTGCGGCACAGGGCCCTCCCTTCACTCCCAAAGCACATCCCGTCTTCTTTACGGCCATCTCCCGTCCCAGTTCCTAACCCAGCTGCGCCGCAGAATCCAGGCTGGCACCACGGGACCTGGGCTGCCCTGGCAGTGGCTGTGCTGGCGCTGCAGTGCTCTCCGGGAGCTGGGGCACATCCCCAGATCACTCTCGGGTAGGTCATCGGGCAGCCACTCCACGGTTAACACAGAGCCGTCTTCACATTTCATTTCCTTGGTCAGGTCTTCCAACACTTGCTTGAAACCTGGGTTCATTTGGAAGACATTAGCGTTTTGGGTGGAGGTGTTGCTCATGCCCTGGACCGGCACTGAGAGCTCTAGCTTTTCATTTCAAACCTCTAGAAGTAAGTGAGATGGGATTTTCCCACACCTCTACTTTCCTCGTAAAAGTGCTTTCTGACAACTTTTGCAAAGCTGGCTTTGCCTGCAACGTGCAGTTCTCCTCCCTCGGCCGTGTCCACACATGATGAAGTTACAGCCCTCTACCCGCTCCCTGCCCGGACGCCGGCAGCACCCTGCAGCCACCAGCCCTCCCACTCTGCTGGCCCGCGTCTTCAGGGAGAAACAAGCTGGTGCGAGCAGGGTAGCTGGGGACGAAGCGATGGAGAGACACGTCATGCTGCCCGTGCTGGGGGCTGTGAGAAGGGGTCAAAGCCCGGCCACCACACTCCGCCTGTCTGTGCCACGCTGAGCAGAGAGATGCACAAAGCTTTCCAGGCCAGCCGGTGCTGCCTTCTTAGCAGACCGTGACACCAGTGCTCTTTACAGTCTTTATTTCACAACAGCATAAAAGAAGCAGAAGGTGTGGTTAGAAAGGAGGACAGAAAAACAATAAGCAATCTTTTCTTTACACTAAGAAAAACAATGAGAAGACCAGAGGGGAGGATTCAGCCTTAAATCCTGCAGGGGACAGGGATGACCTCCCCCAGAAACGCCCACATCTTTCCAATGAATACGCAAGGAGCCCCAGAGGACTGCTTCACTATCTGTCTGAAACAGAGCTGGGTGGGTCGATGCCACTCTCACGCACTCCTTCCAAGCATCCATGAGAATGGCCTTTTGTCATATCAATTCTCCTGCACTGAAGAGTAAAACATATCACCATGTGAATGAAGACTGCGGCATAAGGCACATATCTATGTTGGCTGAAGTAAAGCTGTATGAACAACACCAGCTCTGGTGTTTTCCACACGTATTTTTTGCAACCTTAATTGTATTCTTTCAATAAAGACATTTGTAGTTTTGTGCTTCCCATAGTTTTGCGGGTTTGGAGTTTGTTTTTCTTTTAAATGCAAAAGGTATTTAATAGCAGATGCTAGACAGGAGCCTCAATCTAGAACGGCTTGGTTTTCATCAGATCCCTCCACAACAGCAGAACAGAAACTTCCCAATGGGCTTCACTTGGGATCACTGCAAAAAGCAGATCTCATGCAAAAGCTCAAAGCTTAGGTGGAGAGCAGCTGACTTTGCTGTTAGGGAGTGGTGACACGGGGCTGAAGTGGTGATACACTGGGAAATTACCAGGTGGAGGAGGAGAGTGAGGCTTCCCCGCAGGCAGGCACTGAATATTAGCAGGCTGGTGTAACAGGGGTGGTTGTGCTGTTCAGCCGAAGGGGCACACGGTGCTTGAGATGAGTATCTTGTACTGTATCTCAATACTTATTTTCCTCTACGAGACAGTTGTTTGTACAGTTCTCAAGGTTTTTTTGTTTATTCTGTAGGTTTCCTGGAGTGGCAGAAAGGGGATGGTTTACTTGTTTTTAAACATCATGCTTCCTCTCTCTGAGTAAAGCTGGTGATGTTCATGACGCTCTGTGCTCTGTGCTCTACCAGTCTTTAGCAGCTTCATGCAGTGCAACAGGACAGTGAATAATTTGCACATTGCTTCGGTTAAGCCACTTCAAACTCCATAGCTGATCAAAATCCTGGTGAGGCTTTTGCCTCTAAAGTGATAAAGTTTTAAAGCAAGTAATTACTTCTGCTGGAGGAAAAAAAAAAAAAAAGGAAGAAAGAAACCCTAAATCCATCTTCGTTGTTTGTCAGATATTGGTACTCTGCTTCATTTCATAGCCATTATGTTTTCAAAAAGTAAAACAAATAAAGGAGAGTGCAGTGAATGCCAAGGTCTAAAAAAGATCAATATAAAGACCTGCCTAGAACAGACTGTGCACTATGATTGTACACAAATGGTTTCACTGACCTCCCTCTCAAACCCTAAGTTTTGGTAGCCATCTAACTTAATCTGTTCAGCATGAAAGTAAGCAGTGAATCAGATTCTTAAGCCACCATAAATGCATGCCAGTAGAAGAAAACAACAACAGTATTTATTCTTGACAGAAATCCTGATATCAGGAAGACAATATAGCAATGGCACGAAGAAAATATATCAAAAGCAGATTAGATCCCCTTATCCTCAGGTGCTAGAGGAGAGGCTTACATGTTATCCCAGGTACCACTGGTGGCTTGTACGGCAGTTCCCTCTGGCCCAAGTGCCCTGAATGCTTATTAGTGTGCTGGCCCATCTCCACCACACTGAGGTGACATAAACG
>Ga0181612_118437_pt1 | contig 13644 bp, 8 predicted proteins | sample HoacroProtozoa21_FD_119630 | JGI IMG/M metagenome (GOLD analysis project Ga0181612, IMG submission 119630) | Hoatzin crop microbial communities from Cojedes, Venezuel. Combined Assembly of Gp0051906, Gp0051904, Gp0051908 | reverse complement strand
GTCCCTTCCAACTCCTGACATTCTGTGACATTTTTGTTCAATATTTTTTCAAGTGTCATCTGGCAATTTTTTATTTTTTTCTCTAGACAACCCTGAATAATGAAAATGAAGGTGCTGTAATTGAATCTTACATATGATCTTCACTGAGGGTATAACCTGGCTTCATTTTTTTGTTTTTTGTGGCTAAAACCAGACATTTTATTCATGTAATTGTGTACTAGAGTACACTGGAATGGGTTTGTTTTAGTTTTTTTGTGTGTTTGTATACTCTCTAAAGATCTCCTGTTTAAAAATACTTGTATCATAAACATTTTTAGCTATCAGCATACTTAAGATCTACTCTGTGGTGACTGAGTTTCACTTTGCTTTGGATCTCTTACACTTTCACTCAAGTCTCTGTTTCAAATATTGAAACCAAAGTGGTCTGGGGAAAGGGTACGTGAGGAGAAGATAGCTTCCTTTCTGCAGAAAATAAAGAGTATGTTAGCATTCACTATAATTTTTTTTTTTTTACACATATACCTTGGCACATGTTTTTATTTAAATAAAAGCATAGTTTATAACCTTGATAGAAAGTCTTACTGTAACTGCTGCATCAAGCAGTTATTTCACATATATCAGTTATCTTACAGGTGGTTATTTTCCTCTTATAATAATAGCTTGTAAAGCATATTTAGTTTTTATTTAGTATTTTTCTGTTTCAGTGAACTCAAAAATACATATTCTTTCAAATTAAATACTTCAAAACCTGTCTTTGTATGCAATGTATTTTTAACTCATACTGTATTTAGAGTTACTTTGTTTTGGTATGGGTAGCTTCCTTCTTATTTTCACCCTTTCTCTTCAGGCACATGTAACTTCACTATTTTCTGTAGTATTTACTTCTTGAAAGTAGATTTCTCATTTCTCTCTGGAGATTAAGACATTTCACGATAGTTATATGAAATAGTAACACAACCAAACTGATTTTACAGGCCTTTGGATTTATTTGACTTGATTTTTCTTTCCCTGGGGGATTTACATTTGACCAAACAGCTTGTGACACAGCTGAAAAGGCACCAAGCCTTGCAGATCTTCTAAGGTGTGACAAAATTGACTGTACTTCTGTGGGTACGATGCCGAGTGGAGTCATGTGCAATCATCAGTGCACCATAATGCTTGTAATTCTCTAACACAGCACATCTTGTACTTTGGGTTCAGTTGTCTGTAAACAGCATTAAGTGCTGAAACCTTTGGTGTTATATCTAGTGCACCTTTCCTTTTCCTTTCCATTTTTTCCCTCTTCTCTTCTTTGGGATCCTGATCTATTTTAATTTTTTAATTACTCCAAAGAATACTCTTAAATATTTTCCTACATAGAGAAGTATCGTGAAAAAAATCTCTGCAAAGACAATTTCTTGGATTTTGGCATTTCAAACACACTTGAAAAGGCTCTAGTGTTCCTCATGTTTTACGGAATTAAAATTATGAGTGAGGTTTTAGTACTCTTTCTCTGTCCCTGAATTGGAAGTGTTTCAGATTCTGGGTTTAGCTCTGACAAGAACTATTTGAGTGACTACACTGTTTGCTGTCTTTCTTTGTGCCCTGTGTTCTCTTCTTGCAATAAGAGAATAATGACACAGATCTTATTTAGAAATTGCTCATCACCCTTCAGTGGTCACACAGTCACATGTGAGCATTATAAATAGACTTCAAGCCTACACAGTTATTTCCTTGTTTCCTTTACCAAACAATACCACTTAGTAATGTAATTACCTTCATCCTGGCCTACCTTAATAACTGTTATTGCTCAGCAATGCTAAATGTCGTGGCCATTTACATCTCGCTTGAATTTAATAAATGAAAATCTATTCTATTGTGCTGTCTTGTGTTTGAGCTTTTAACCATGCTACTTTTTATTTTTACAAGCTTTTGCCACTAATAAAGAGGTGTAATCACAGACAATTCTAGATTCTATATGACTCTAGAATTTATATTTACTATAAATGGCATGTTTTGTACATTATTATTTCCTAATTGTTGGATAACAGCTCCATACATTCATGCTGAAATTGAATGGTATGGAGAATTGAGTTACTCTGTTTCCTTAATTTATTTCTCCGGGGAGGGGAGAGAAAAATCCCATTTTCTATTTAATTAAAGAGTAGCTTTGCTGCCACTGACATTGAGGCTGAAAGTTTTGTTGCACCCATTAGAACCTGTCATATTCAGAAAAGCTTGACCTTGGGGCTTTTGTTTGTTTTCATGATGTACATTAAGGAAACAAGAGAGAGATGTCGAAAGAGGTGGAAAAGGTAAAGCAAGATGTATGACAAAGTCCATTAGAGTGAATTGTCTGATAAGAAAGATAAAAAACTAATCAGAGGAGACCTGTTTTCATAATACTAACCCCACTTGTTCTTTTTATGATAGATAAAATAGATATCTTAGAGAAAACCCCCAGATTAAAAAACAAAGTCCCAAGTATTCAAGTGCTCAGAACGAAAGCAGAATATGTATATTTGCTCTGTAACTAGCATAGTGAACAGAGTAGTTTCATATAAATACATTTTTTAAATTACTTGGAAAAGTATTTTTAATTTTAAAAGAGTAAAAATGGGAAGTATGCAAAGGAAAATTCCTTAGAGAACAACTTCTTCACCTGTGACTGATTCAACAAAGGGGATAAAAGATATCAAGGGTCCAAGCCTGTCTCAACTATTTTGAGTACCTTGGTCTGATTCTACTGGTGCTTCTGAAATTTGGTAGGGTTTTTATACCAATGGAGAAAGAGCATAGCAAGACTGTACCATGAACTTTCTTACTCTTAAGATATGCCTTTTCCCAGTGAAGACATAAAACTGTAGTGCCTGGGAATGATATATATATGTCAGAAGAGAATTCACCAAAGACAGGAAATCGTCTGCCAGTGATTTGCAGCTAGGTTATGGTTCATTTGTAGCAGCTGAGTGGCACAGTGGGATCATAACTATATTTGAGAATCTGACACAATATTTCCCTGAGGTGTTTCCATTACTGAAGTAGCTGAACTACTATACATTTTATATATTTCTTGATCTATTATAGCCCTAGAAAACAAACAAAAAAAGAATTATGTATTGTCTATCTATAGATTTTTATATACATTATTTATATTTACTGCATATATACATTTTTTTCAAAACCTTCTAATATTTCTTCACTACATTTCTATACAAACTACACTTTCTAAAAACTGCTCTTTGAGTTCAAGCCATCTAGCTATTAATGTTCAAACTTTTGGAGATACAGTCCTAATCTATAGAAAAGAGGCATGCTCTGGAATTATATCTGTTATATTTCTGGAAAGATTAGATTCTTACTCCCCTCCCCCCCTAGTGGAATGGGGTTTATTTCTGCTAGTGATTAACAAGAACATAGTGCTGTACTTTCATATTTTGAATACAGATGTACAGTGCTGGTTTGGCATTTCAAGACACCAGCAGGTGTGGTAGAAATTATCTACAGTGCGTGTTTTTCTTGGATTATTAACTTTGACTTTAACAAACTAAGAGAAAAAAACACTTTACAAAGAGCAGAATAATTAAACCACAGACCTTTTAGGTTTTTTTCTTCCTGAGGCTGGTTACTACAGTGCTGCATTATATATGTCTCAGAAAAGTACATATAGCTATCTGATTTACAGATTCCCAGGCTTGATCAAAAGCTTTATTATATTTAATTAAAAAACCCAAAAACTAATGTTTCCATTCATTACAGAGGTATGATAATGATTAAGACTTTGTAAGACTATGTGGATAGAAACTCATATTCCCTAAGGTACACATGAAATCACTGGAAAGATGTGAAAAGTTTGTTTAACAGCAGTATAAAGCATCTTATGAAATACTTTGGCTATTAAAAAATGAAGCAATCATGGTATTACTTTTACTTATTCCTATTCAGAGCCTTCTGTTTGCATTTCTAACAGCTATCTTCCCTAAAGCAGACATTTGGGTTTAGTTGGGATTTACAGTAGCATAAGGGAAAAAGCTGCCAGAATTGATTTTAATCCATTAAAAGGAGCTTTACAAAATGATAGAATCTCAAATTACAGATGCCTTTCATCAAGTATAACTTTTTTATTATAATTAAATCCTAACACAAGTTGTCCTTCTGTCATTTATTAAAAAGCCTAAATTTCATTTATTTACTTTGCAGAATAATTTTTCTTATTACTATTTAAAGCTGTTAGTAGATACCATATTAAGGCAATAAATTTCTTATGAATAACATGTCATTCTAAGAGAGAAAAGGAAAAGAGAGGAATCTTTTAAAAACAGTTCTAAGCTCCTGTAAATTTCTGGGCTCTTCCTGAGAGTTGTTAAGCACCTTCAGAAGCCTCTGAAGTCAATCAGAGCTGTAAGTGCTCATGACGTCTTTAGTGTCCTCGCCCTGAGTACCTGTTACTCTTACGCATCCTATTTGTCTAGGGCTTAAAAGAAGTCAGCTCCAAGCATTTGCTTATATTGCTTGCTGTGCTGCAGTGTGGAAAAGTATGAGTGGCCTGTAAAAGAGCTATTTTGAGCACTTGAAGATGTTTACCAGAAAGGAATTGGGAACTTACTTCCCTGGGGCTCCTTTGGATGTTTATCCTGCTTGCCACTAGCTGATTCTGTAATGCTTCTATTAAAGCTGAAAGGAAACCAATGCCACTTTCAGAGGCAAATGACTACACTAGCAGGAGTTTTCTCATGAGGCAGGCAAGTTGTTACAGTGAACATCACAGCTGTGAAGGAGGTCTCATCTTGCTGCTCAGGGACTAGCCAAAGAGGTTCACTGAGAATTACTCTTGCTCACCCTTTTTCCCAGGTGTTCTCTGAGAGATGACTTGGGGAGGTTCATTTCTAGTGTAGTTACAACCACCAGGTGGAGATTCTTCTGTCATCTGGTAAATATATACCCAGTGACATATTAGTGGAGAGAAGAAAAAGTAGGAAAAGCCTAGAGGCTAACTGCAAAATGATTCATGTGGTATGCAGTTTAGTATCTCTAGCTTTTCTGAAGAAGATAACCAGCCCAGAGCATCCTATGTTATTTCCCAACAGAAGATAATTTCAAGATATCCATTTACAGGACAAAAAGTATTTTTGAGCATAGGCTAACCTGTGCATCTGAGGGAAATGCATTATGCCCTACAGCTTCCAGGGAGACCCTAGATGAAACTGCGCTGTGTAAGTAGTAAATTCTGCCACATAGAAGTGCTGGGGCTATGCTGTATGGCTCTTACCTATCAGTGTTGAAACTCAGTTTCACCTAGCTATAGTTCTTTAGCTATAGTCATTATCCAGGTTTTTAGACCTTTTAGTACCTTGATTTTAAGGTTCACTTGCAGTTGACAATGCAAGTGATATAGGCAGTTATCAACATAAAAATAAAAAAACAATAGAGAGAACAGTAAAGGATGGATTCATCATGAAAAATTTTCATTTCACTTTTTCTGTCTTGTCTTTAAAATTTTCTTAAGAAGCAAGAAAAAAAAATAACACTTCTTCTTATTAATGCTGATCAGGAAATTACTTGTTTTCACAGAAAATAGTGAGACATTTTGCAGGGAATCCTCTTAAGAGAAAACTGTGTTTTCGTTGTTGATTTTATTGTAAGAGCAGACAAGCCAGAAAGCTTCTATCTTGTAAAAGCAGATAACTTCCATCAAAAAGATGACTCAATTTTTAAAGGATTAAATCCCAATAAAAATCATTTTTGTCTATCTCTGTTTTATGGGCATGGTCTGGGCAAATGAGACATTAAATGATATTGCATCTGAGATACCTTACTAGGAAGAGATCCATTCTGGCATCTAGAAAAATTACACTGTCACTGAGAGAAATCAGTTCTCCATTGTTGTTTGTCATTAGGTCCAATGAGAACAAAATGCCCAGGTAAGAATTATGACATTCATGACAATGAAATATGTATTGCCTTACAAGAAAAAAAGTATCTACAGACATTGTTTTCTCCTTGACCTTTCTATAAACAGATAGTTTTATATGATGCTAAACAATATTAGTTTGTGATCACTGAGAAAGAATACCTCCTCTAAATATCAGATAGGCATAATTTTATGTGATAATTGTAATAGCTATAAAAATTATGGGTTTATTTTATTGCTCTTTTAATTTCTCTTACACAGCTACCAAGTTTTAAAATTTTATATATATTTTGTAATATTTTCTGTTTCAGAAAACTCAAAGGAGAGATGAAACTTCAGTTATTCTAATTTTCTTTTGAATAACTCCATCAGTTATTGAGATTATGTAGCAGTTCTGGAATTTCATGATTCTTCACTGAGCCTTCCTGTTCTCTACACAGACATTCTGATGAGCTTTCATTATGGTATTCAGTCATATGCAATGTGTTTTGTCTTTCTGAATTTGTTGTCAGACTGGAAGATGATACTTCACTAACTGGTGACATCAGTGGTGTATATTCACATTGCAGTCATGTTAAGTTGGGAATTTTATTAATTATTATTTGTGTTATATATTTATTTTACTTCATGCCTACAGAAGTAATAAAAAACAAAGTGTGTGATAGAGGTAAATTACTATGATGTCACTCAGGTTTTCCCTCAAAGAGGTAAAAAATCTGTGCTATAATCTATAATGTACAAACCTATATCACCGTAACAGCTAATTAGAATGAGTTCCAAATAAGTAGGGGTATTTTTTGAAATAATAGCAATGCAGGGGTGAATGTGGCTTAGATAACATTACACTGACAGGGAATAAATCGGTGATGACTTTCATAGGAAAACAGATTAAAAGCCAATAGCAACTAGTAAACTCATTATTGGCCTTTATTTTTTTTCTTTTTGTGCCTTCTTAATTCAGTGGTTAAAAGAGTTTTATCAACTGTAATGTCCTTTCTACTGTGTTGGCACAAAGTTGATTTCTTAGTATTCTACTGATTTGAAGAAAAGTTTAGGAAGAAAAAGGTCACCCTCAGCTCAAAAACCAAGCTAGAAACTTGAAAAAGATTTCTAACAGTTAGACTAGAAATTAGAGTCAAAAATAACATTTTATATGGACTGGAGGGAGTAAATACTGTATAAAAACAAAAATGACTGTCTCTCAAAATAATTAAGACCTTAAGTAATCGTTTTTCTAGCACCACTATGTGATTCTTAGAGCTCCAACACACTTAATTTTTTTGGATAAAACCATACAATAAGCAATGATCTGAAATCAGGAGGTACTGTCTTTCATAGCTTTAATTCTCGTATCAAAGAGCCATTGAATGAAAGCAGTAAAGTCAGCTGAGTCACAAAGGAAAATGTTTGTTTATCTGAACTGAATTATATTTCATCTTTCTTTCAAGCTCAAGATTTCTTTCCTTATGCTTTAACATTATATGAAGTTTCAGGTTAATTTTTAATTCTTCCTAAATCTGATTAACTTAGGTTCCAGTTCATCAAAAACATTCTTTGAACTTTAAATTAGATCTTGAAATCTTGGTACTTTGTTCTGCAGCAGCTTCTAGGTGCCTGAACATACCTATTTGCAAGAAGAGAGGGTTAATCATAACAATACTCCGGATCTTGCTTTTAAGTATCTCTTGGTTAGTTTAGACAACTCCGGGACATGAGGATATAATGAACACAAGTGACATCCAAAAAAGCACAGTGCTGTACAAGCTCATAAGGCTTTCATAAATAACATGAATAACTGTTGCAGACTTACTCTTTTATCTAATTAATGGGCTGCACATATCTGGAATGACTAGCCTTTCACATAATTTTTTTGTTAGTTTTCTAATATGATGTGAGATTAAAATACATTATGCATCTTATTATGACTGTTTTGCCTGTGGGAAAAGAAAGTAATTGCATTCATTTTGGTCAAACTTATCAAGTAAGTAGAAATGAAGGACACATGTTTGTAGCACAAGAAAGTTCTGCTCCAAAATGAAGTGACCATTACAATTGCATGTATCGCTTTTACTGCTTTAAGAGAAACCAGTAGTAACAACAGAAATTTTATCCACTCATTTTCAGCCATCAAAAAGAGTGTTCTAGTGTCTTAGCCTTTAACTTGCTAATCAGACAATTTTAGTTTAATTCTTTGCTGAGCTATAAGTTCGTTCTGTTACCTGGTGTAAATTGTCTAGATGTTTAAGAGTGAGTCCATGCCTAATAATGCAGATTTTAAGCCTTTTATAACTGCTTTGGAAATAAGATGGATGACCATTATCTGGTCTTATTCAGTGACACATTTTCCTGAACTCTTTGACATAAAAGAACATCGCACTACTCAGCCTCTTTCCCAGCCTTTCTGTATTGGAATTCACACTGCAAGGTCTATGTAATATCCCGCAGGCAATAAAAGCTTACTTTGCCTTTACTCTGAGATAACTGGAAGCTGTGTGGCTATTTTGGTATGGCACAGTCTTTAAACTCCACTGCAGAGAAGAACTTGCTAGCATCAGATAAGTACTGCAGCAGTTACTCTTAAGTCGTTGCTGGAGAGATTGGTGCATATGGCTAGCTTATGTCCGCCTTCAGAAAATATCCCCTCAAATGTATGAGTCACAGTACCACATATTTTCACAGTCTAAACACCTTTTTTTTAACAGACAGACTATACACATATTGGTACATATGTATGTGTGTGTGTGTGTAAGTGTGACAAAATTTCAAAGCTTAAAACCAACCTACAGACTTTACTGCATATGCACTGTCGAAGTAAGTTCAAACCCCTTCTTTCTTAGACTGCTAAACGTTCACTGGAATACAGTGCCATGGTTGTAAGTTCATTCGTTTTAGCGGCAAATTATAATTGTTACATAGCACATTCTAGGGCAAAGTAGTGAAATATTTCCCCCCACCTCTCTCTGTTTTGCAAGCAAAGGAATTACCTTCTGATCTGAAATTTATGCCCATTGGAGAGGAGAGGAACCTGGGAAAAGGGCAACTTTATGTGACTGCTAGGCAATCTTATTTGTCATCAGTGTTGTGCTGTGTACAAACACTGGTTGTGATCACTGCTATACAGAACAAAGTTCTCATGACTCTTCTGCAGGACTGCATAATTTATTTCAACAGCTGGTTTATGTCTGTCTCGTCATGCTTTATGCTATCACACATTCATTCAAACTTTTTGTTTTTTTATCACAAGCAGGTTACTTCGTTGGTAAGATCCTGCAATTTAATAATTCAGTATGAATCAGACTATGCCTTCATAGTCTTTTTCAGAAGCTGTCATAACACTTTCACTCTAATTTCTGAGGGTCTTTTTGGATGCTTGGGATTGTGGTAATGGGACAAGAAATCAGAAGCACCTCAGTTTAAACATCTACGAGTAGATATTTGAGACCAGAATGTGTTTTATCAGATTTATTATAGATGCTTACATAAGAATAATATTAGTCTTTCTTAGAAAGTGCTTATTTGTCTCCAAAGAAAAACATGGTTAATGAACTTGTAAAAGAATAAATTATTGCACTTGGGCATCAACTTCACCTCATATGCCTAAATTGAAACTGAATTTAAAAATTCTTGTGCTCCTGTTTCCCAGATTGAACCTTGTTAGACATCACTACGGTACTATAGGTGTACCAAACTTTCAAAACTAGATTTGATGTACATCACTATGTACTTAGATGTAATATTTTTTTCAGAATATATCTGAGTAAAGGGAATATGATCAGTTAGAATGAGTAAAAAGGTATCCAAAATTTCCTCTTTTCATGTAATCCTCAGAGGTTCCCCTGCATTCTCTGCTCAACAATTGTATCAGATACTGGACTCACTGACTAATTCTACGTCTTCATGCTTATGCTCCTATTTAATATTTTTATGTTTTTTTTCATATTTTTTCTAAGATTTTAAATCTCTGAAGGGCTTTTCTGTTGTTCTCCCCTCTCTCTTTCCTCTTAAGTGCAATTTGGTATTGTAATTCTGCAATAAATATTTTAGAAATTACTGAGGTAGATATATTTTGATAATAACCTTAACAATTGTTTGTGTAATTTTATTTTTTCATGAAGAAACGTGAAGTAGATATTGAAAAAGATTACAAATAAAACACCTTAATTGCATATATCCATTCTATAAACATTTTTGATAGACAAATTGCATCAAGATTTAGATTTAAAGTTGGTTTAAATCAGTGTATTTTTCTTGATGTTCGTTGGTCTTGAATGTTAGAGATATTAAATAAGTTTCTAAAAAGCAGTAAATATTGAATTTCAAAGCTAATATATCTCACAACAAGTGGAATTAATAATTGATAAAATTAAATTATTTGGTGATGTGTCCTTCATTCCTATAGTACTGTGATTCTTGATTCTTGTGATATAGGTGAATGTAGGTCTATGATACTCCCTACTGAGTTCAAAGTACTCTCTTTTATTTCCTATTCAACAAAGTAAATACTGGTGTATTTTTGCTAACTTTTGGTTAATTCTAAAAACATTTTAGGTGAGATTTTCTGAGTATCTTGGAACCATTTGTCCCAGACATGCTTCAAAGTTGCTAGGTCAAGACAACTATCACAGCCACAGCTTGGACACGCATCAATAAAAAGCTACACTTATACAAGGTCTTATGTCTGTTTTGGTTTCTATAAAGATAAAACCCAGGCAGGTATAGCTAATATGAACATTCTTTACTCAAATATGGCCTTAAATTTAATTGCAAGGTATCCAGGAGCTTGAATCAAGATTCAAAAAGATCCCTCCCCAATGCCTAGTTTCAAGGGGTTTTTTTTGTTGTTGGTTTGGGGTTTTTTTCTTCTCAAAACCAGTGGCTTATGTTTGTCCCTTATTTATCATGTTTTGGACAAATGTAAGGGCAGTGGGATTATTTATGGGTGGATGGACTCTCTGAACCTTTCATTGCTAGGAGGTGCAAAGGCAATATCTTTTATTGTAAAACACCTCAGGATCTTTTTACTTGTCCTATAAAGTTTTAACTACTTCAATATATATCTTACATACCAAGCTTCATCTGTACTTATGAAAATGTAGAGATGTTTTTCAGACGTGCTCTTTCTTTGTCTTCTTTAGCTATCTGCATGTTAGCGCATGGAAAGAGAAGCAAAATTGCACAGACTATGCAATTGTTAGACTCTCTGCTGTCATCTAACCAAATTATAAGCTAAGAAATAGTATTTAGTAAAGAAGTTAGTACTTGCAGGGCTAAGCAGCAAAAAAGTGTGGATGGAGGGGAAAACGTAGGAGAATAATGTCCGAATTCTAATTCTAAACTGAATTTATTAGTTCACATTCCTTTGTTGACCTATTTAATACATTAAATTTTGATTGATTCTCCATTCTACCTTTCCTCAATGAAAACTCTTTTCAACTATAGACAAAATGAGAAATAGTTGGAATCAAATCGTATAAAAAAGTGAAAAGCAAATAAGAAAAAACTCTATGGCACAAGTGCACGTTTTCATTTGTGCTCCTTTCCACAACTATATTAAGAGACAAAAATGAAATCAGGAAATATATTGCTCTGTTGCAATGGTTAAGTGCCCTTCTCCTTTCTTTGCCTTTCTAGTATGCTCTTCTCAGCTCCCTTGTCTTGGTGTCATTTCTGAATTATTTTTTTTTTCCTCTATATCCAGATTTTCATTCTACTTGATAAAATGCAATACTTTACATTGAATTTACAAGTAAGGAATAACTGTTAAAGTAGAAAGTAAAGAGTTTCAATTTTTTAAGCTTCCCTTTTGACCAGATAGGGTGAAATAAATACCACACAAAAAGGTGACCAGTTCATAACTTTGGTCTGTACTGACCTCGCTAATTACAGTCAAATCTGTTTTCGGGTCTTTATTTTAAATCAAATCACTAAAGATAATATGAGTCAGTTTTACCAGCACTGTTACTAAGATTAAGGTTTGCCTTCAGAAATGCTGTTAAATTAAGGCATATGTTTCTGATCTTTCATTGTATTTATGGTTTTTAGTGGAAGACTGAAATATTAGGGGGTTTACATCTATATTTCTTTATCATTTTCTTTTCACTTGTATGAAATAATTCTTAGTCCAATTCCACTATTTAAATTACTTTTTTGGATGAAAATTGTATATAGGTGTCAGATTGATCTCTTTTAAACTTTTTCTTTTTTATTAAATAGAAGTTATTAAGCCCGGACACTGGTAATTTTATTGTATCTATTTTACAGGATTTTAGGATTTTCAAGGATAAAATTAGAACTTTTTATTTAAATGTAAAGAGATATTTGTGTATTAGCAAAGAATTATAAAATCAACACAGATCTAAACATTGATATAAAAATTAAGAAGGTTATAAAATTAACCATTTCAGTATGGGCACTATCTTCTATTGATCTTAATGGGCCTGGAGAGAGCTTAAATGGCCGTGGGAGCAAGTTTGAATTGTGGTGTTAAGAGACATAATGTTTTCTGTGGTTATTTTATGACTCCAGGAAAATCTGGTGAATGGAAAAGATGAATTCTTCTCTTTCTTTACATAAATTAAGTACTTTTATGTCAACTCATGAATCAAAAATCTGTGTGGCAAGGAAAGTAAATGGTGAAACATTAAGGGTGAAAGGGAGTAAAACCCATGACATTTATATATTCCTGGAAATTAGCTTCAAATACCTTCCTGATATTGATTACTTGTTATTGCTCTCTTAAATAAGTCTAATCAAAATTTTAATTTGCACTTTCTGAAATGCAAGTAAACAAAAATTAATCTGACGTGTAAAACCAAAAAATATGTATTTTCTTTTCAGGAACTTAGAAAAGTTTCTGAAGTTACTCTATCTGCCTCTATATTCTTCTAATACCTTATAAAAACATATTTTCTTAAGAGCGGGGAATATAATGTTTCTATCTGGCAGTGATTTAGGCAAAAATTGAACAGATTATTCTTGGTTTTTTTGTTATTCTTGCTTTGCTTTTTCTTTTTTTTTTTTTCATTTTTAGAGCACTAGATATGACTTATCTGCTTCCTTAGGAAGAGAAATGTATTTGCAAGGTATTTCTGAAAGATACTTTTCAATTCCTATTAACTTTAATAGTCAGAATTCCATGTATTTTAATGAGCAGAGGTCATGTCTATTAATAGTTTTGATAGCTATATGCCCAAGAACCCAAGTTAGTTAAAACTGATTTACTGTCTTTTAATGCCTCAACTTTATGAAAAATCTCATGAAAATGATCTCATGTCCTTCAAAGGCTTATATAGTTTCCAGAATGAGGCACATGCCTTTTTGCCAGATTGGAATGCTAGGCAGTTTGAACTGTTTTATCTTTAAGACAGAATTCACTTAGCAGAAGTATGCAGTTGTGCGATATATGGGTTTTCAAGGTGACCATAAAGTGCGGTGGTGGTACGGTTAAGAATGTCAGCTATAAGGCTGTTATTCCTCATCTTCATTTAATCTGTCACTGAAAAATAAGAAACATTTTATAAGAAGTTTCAGTTAAAACTAAGAACCTGGCAGGCATTCACTTTAATACATCTAAGAAATTTCCTAAATTTAAAACCAATCAGAATATATAGCTATGCAGGAAAAAGTGAATGATTCTGTGACATTTTCTGAAAATAACCTCTTCATAAATTAGAGAAATCAAGAAGTTTTACTCTTTAATTCCACAGAACCACTCAGAGAAACTTATGTCACTGCTTAAGAAAGCAACTAAGGTG
>Ga0181612_127956_pt1 | contig 13645 bp, 8 predicted proteins | sample HoacroProtozoa21_FD_119630 | JGI IMG/M metagenome (GOLD analysis project Ga0181612, IMG submission 119630) | Hoatzin crop microbial communities from Cojedes, Venezuel. Combined Assembly of Gp0051906, Gp0051904, Gp0051908 | reverse complement strand
TTCTAGGAGGATCTGTTCCATGATCTTCCCAGGCACAGAGGTGAGGCTGACAGGTCAGTGGATCCTTCAGATATAAGGGATGCACAAGTATTTTTGGACAACACAGTGTAAGCCACAACTCTGAATTACCTGTAGGAATAACAGCCAACAAACAGTAGATTCTGGCCTGCTGACACTAATATCCAGTGGCAAATGCTGCCTCACTGGTGACACACACCATCTGTGCATTTTAAGGCTACTCACAGAATTGCTGGGATTTGCCATTTGGGTTTCAGAAGTGAAAAGCTGAAAAAACTCTCAGTATCAAATAGAAAACTCTGCTCCCTTTGTTGAAAGGAAAACGTAGAACACCAAAATGTACATCAAACTTACCATTTCCCAAGGAAAAACATCCCTTTCCAGCTTGCACTCATCCTGCTGCCTTTTGTTCTACACTCACAGTCTCACAGCGATGAATAAATTTTTGGTGATATTTATGAAGAATCTAGCACAACGCCTCTGACTCAGACACACAGCCCTACTGCCATGTGAATTATTACTCTTGATAATAATAACAATAAAAATGAGTAACACCCAACAGAAGTAAAATTTATTTTACTGCTTGGGCTCCCTATAGAGATCTGGCTTGAAAAACCATCTGACAAATAACACCATGTACACCCATTTGCCGCAATGGGGTGCATGTATATGTTTACAGACCTCCCTCGGAGTCTCAGCAACACAAAACATCCATGCTACAGCCAAAGCTGCAAGATGTCATGGGCCCTGCTTTATCTCTTGAGGTACCCAGCAAACTCTTTGTATGGTGGCCAAGACACTGTTCATCACAAAAACATGCTTCCTATGAATCTCTATGGTTAGCCACCAGTTAAGTGATTTTTTTATTTTTATTTAATGCCTGACAGACTCCAAAATCTGTTAAACATACACTAAATACAAAGGAATCAGAAGCATATCAGGTAGCCAATCTATAATGGATACAACTGCCTGAATTTTGTCTGTGTGCTGAAGTTTGCATGTTTGTACTTCTACAGCCACAGGATCCAGGACACTTCTGGTCCTCCAAGTACAGTAATGTATTAGTCTTCTTTGAAACTGTAGCAAGGTCTGGAAGGGAAACTTGTTCATATTGCTTTATTTTGCAACATTTACTACTTTTCAGACAGTAGTTTCATATTGCCAGAAAAGCTTCATAATCCCTATGCGGAAAGTTAAAATATGGTCTCCTCCCGGGTAACGAACATCAGGCATCTCTGCAAAGGCTGAAAGAATAAGGATTTCACCACAGTCCCACTGCCATGGACTGATTTCCAATAGGAAAGCCCAAACAGAAACAGAAATCTGCCATCAGAACTGCAAAATGCATGCAAGAAGTGCATTTGAATTAATTTCCATCAGATCTTTATCCAAATTCAGACCCGTCAACTTCGACCACAGCATGCTCCTGCCAACATCTGATACTCAGAAAACACAATCCTTTAGTAAATGACATATTATGTAATTTACCATCAAAGTAGAACATCGTATGTTTTACATTATTTGGAGCAGCCCATGGAAAACTTTCTGATGTTCAAAGACCTTGCTGCAAAAAACCCCCACAGTATTTTCATTCCACTGTTCCGGTGAGTCCTCCTTTCACTGCTTCTTGATAAATAACGGATTCCTCATGGTGCAGTTACCCTGCTGCCAGCCCTTTCATCCGCACTGGATGTATCAGTTGTCCCATCTGGACATGGCCAACCAAGTGAAAACGTGTGGCCCGAGTCAATGCTACTGCCACCATGGGTTGTGTTTCCGCAGAGTACAGGCAGGAATTAAGTAACAAAGCATGTGATTCTGCTCAACTGGCTTTGAAGGTCGCTGTAGCAAAATTCTACCTCTAAGTGTGCCAGCCAAGAATCACCCTTAAAACATCTGCTGAGCTAATTCTCAATCAAAGGAAAAATATTTTGGAAGGACAAGGACTGATTCTGAGGGCTGACAGACTGATGTGGTGGAGCTGTGAAAGCCTTCACGGAAGAAGTGGTGTAGGCATCAGGGTGACCTCAGGTGTCATTCAGGCAGGTCACCTCATGACAACAAAGATCTGATCAGAGCAGATCTGGACTCTTTGGTGGGACAGACTTCACCACATAGGCTGTACTGTGCTGCTCAGGCAGATATTCTGAACATCCTTACATCTCAGGTGAACTCTCCAACTTTCAGGAGTCAGTGCTGTGTGGGGCATCCCAAACTGATTTGCTGTGGCGTAGAAGAAATTTAGTAGAGCTGGACAGGAGACAGAAGCATTGAAAGGCCAATGCTTAAGCCACGTTGGTGCAAAAATATCTGTAACCTCTTCTTTCCTTTCTTCCTGTTTACCTTGCTCCTTCTAAAACTGAACTTCACTGAACGACATAGCTGCTTTAGCAGAACTCAGCCCTTTCCCCAGTAAGAGAGCTGGGGAGCAGAAAGGGCTACTGTACAGAGTCCTTGAGCTCATGTGAAGTTCTGTTGCGTGTTCCCAGAAGCAAACCCAGTGAGGGTATTGCAAGCTGCAGTGAACAGACAAGCCCACAGTTCGCATATCACTGCATAGCATTGGAGAGTAGCAGGGTGTCTTTTGCTTGCCACAGGCTACAATCTCCTGGCTTAATGTAACAGTGCAGCAGTGACTATTACTGGAATTAACACTACCACTTTGACAACATCATCAGAGTCTTTGATCTCATTTTTAAATCATCACACAAACAACCCTGATTGGTGCTGTCTTTTATAACTTTGCCTGTGGAAAGAGACAAGTGTCTCCAGAGGATAAATGAAACCATGGGCTACAGAAGGACCACAGATTAAGGAGGTGTCTAATTTAAAATCTCAGTTAAGTAGGTGGGAAGACTCTAGAGCCAGGTATTCAGGGTAACATTGGGTGGTAAAAGGAACAGGAATTAGCAGAGGTATGCAGCAGAAATCAAAACTGACACTGAACGGTTAGCATTGCCCAATTTATTCTGTATTTGTAACTAGTTTGAGCCAAGGGCTTTCAGCAAGGTCAATGGAATAGAGTAAGTCCCATGTAGCACTGCTGTCCTGCAGTCCCCCGTGAATATGGAGGGACACAACTGCTAACATAAGCAGGGGATTTAAGCAAGCAGGATTTGACAGTAAAGATCAAAGGGTTTTTCTCTGATCTTTTGAGAAACTCTTGATCCTTGCAAGCGCAACTTTCTCAAGCCTTCAGAGTTTGAGAGCATGATTTAAGAGAGACAACACATTGAGATCCAATGATGACTGAAGACAGAAAAATAATTTCACTTACTAGAAAAAGTTTTCTGAAAATGATGTTTGTTTTTTTTTTTCCACTGATTCAGCCAGGAAAAATAGCTTAAAACCCTTTCAAGGTAGCTTGATGCACCAGTACCCAGTCACTTATACCTATGTGAAGTACTATTTCACGAAGGCTCGAAAAAAGGACTGTCTTTGTCTGCTTGAACTAGAAAAGAGCAACTTTGCTCCCCAGACATTGACAGCTAGGCCAATCTGCCTGTGGGCAGTTTAATTAAAATCTGTAATCTCCTGGCATTGACTAGTCATGTTTCCCCATCCCTGACAAATCATTTGATACCATCGCAGTCAGAAGCATCTGCTCTCTGTCTGAGGGAAAAACGCTAGTCTCTTTTAATTGGCAGTATACAGAATGCAATACTGGAAGGGCTGTTCTTTACTCTGACTTACACAAGTCAGGCAGACTTGCACTTTGATGCCATACATGCAGTAATGAATAACAGTACAGAGTAAAAATAAAATCAATTGCTCGTATGCTGCATTACCAAACTTCTAGCAATGACCTGAAACAGAAGGGAACTCGAAAAAAACAAGAACAGCATGAAGAACTACTATGTGTAACACTACATCAGGAAGAGCAAGTATATTTCCCAGTTCCAGCTGGCCAGCAGTTCAAATCCTGACCAAACACACTTACGCAGTTAATGCGCAATAATGACCTTGTTTATGCTCTGATTCTTGTCTGAACTATGCTTCCTGGGAGTTCAATGTAAATCTAGTACAGTACAAAAATTCACATCAGTGGGAACTAGACTGTGGCGAATTGAATAGTGACTGAGAAGACACCTGACAAGACTCGGAGGGTCAGTGATCCCAAGCTGAAACGTAAGACACAAGCACAAGTTTGAAAAGCAAGCGAGGAATCAGATTGCTGGTTGTCAAAGGGAAGGAACTCATGCTGCCATCAGCCCACATTATTGCAGCGAGATGACTGTAGAGTCTTCAGAAGCATCTCTGAGTAACTCAGAAGATCCTATTCAGCAGAGACAATGAGCATCTATGGATTTTGTGGATACATACTAATTGTTTACAGAACTGCTACCAATGAAACTTATTTTAATCATGTAAACCGATGTTTGCTTTGGTCCTGCATTAGGGGATAGGTCACATACTGACTTAACTTTTTAGGGAGACTTTTCATTGTTGCTTTTATCCTTTAGATTCCCTCCCTGCCCCCCGATGTCTTGTCTCTGGCATTGTGTGACTGGCAAAGCTGGTAAAAAAAATCTCAGATGTTAAACTTACTCTTACAAACTGGAAAAAGCAAACAAACAGAAACACCTTGCCAGTACAGGACGCAATGAGCTCCACCCATAATTTAGTATTTTTCAAGGCCAAAATCAAACTCCAGGCATGGAATTCATCTGACCAAATGTAAATATATACCCCTAAGCTCATGCCCTTAGGATCTCTTTCATAATCAATGAGGAATAGGCAAGTTCATCTGATCTGAACTATCAACTTTGGGACAAGTAAAATTGCAACCCACAAAGTGTCCTGGAAGTGTCCTCTCCACTGGCCCTGTAGAAGATCTTGGGCAAGAGGAGAAGTGGACACCTATATGTGAGGTTTTCATGTTTGGTTAGATACATCTGACTGACAGTGACGAGGGATACCATTAGACTATTCCATGTTCCGCTTAAGGGTTTTCTCCCAGCCACAGTGGGGAACACCATATAGCTATATTCAGCTGTAAAAAACTGACTGCTACTAAGTTTGTATTGCTATGTGAAGTTCAGACAGCTGGGGTGTAACATCTTCATCTAACTCATGTAAAATTCAGCATGTGTACCTAACACTGCAGCCCAGCAAGCAGTACTGAGGATATTCTGCATGGAGATACTTCTAATCACCACGTAAAGAAAGGACAGAGATTCTGGAATATTTTTAATTTCTGAACTGTGATCATTTGCAGTAAGTCCTCATCTGTCCAAATAATAAAACATTTAAAACTGTAAAGCGCTGGAAGCAACATATAACAAGCATTTAATTTAGAAGCATATGACTAAATATTCTGATTAATTCACATAACTGAATACTAAATCTCTTTCCAGCTGTGGGAACTTTTTTACCCCGCTTTCTCATCTTTTTTTTTTTTTTTAATCTAGGCTTTGATGATTTTATTCTACTGATTTATTTTTGTGATGATCATTTCATAATATTGATATTACAGTGGCCATATCGGTAAATAAAATACTGGACCAGCCAGTGGATCAACTGTGTGGTTCTTATGCTTATGTGTAAACTTTTGCTGCTATGAATACCATTACTCAGAAAATACTAACTCCCTCCACTGTCTTTATTCCTACACCTCACGAAGCAGACCAGCAAGAGACACAATTCTTCCATCCCACTCCAATCCACTTGAATTACAGTGCTCATTATCATTAGCAAATTGTAGCAATAATGAAATAAAAAAATAACAAAATGCAAAAATTCCATAAACAGTAAAAGATGTTAACCCTGAAACAATGTCATTTAATCAGTATTATTTTTGCTAATTCATATAGATGATGCTTGTTATACATTCCCTGTTGGATCTCTGTATTGCACTGTGATGGGACAGCTAGTTTAGAGCACAGAGTGCTACATATACTGTAACAGTTCCCAAAGCATAAGGAACAGGACCCAATAAAGCAAATAAAGTCAGGCAACACTGCCTTTTCACACTGTTCAAGTTTTTTAAAGCTAGATTCCTGCCTTTAGAGATGTGAAAGGCTTTTGAAAGCACAGCCAGAGTCAACGTATGAACCTCTACATTCACTTCAGATTGCGAGAAGCCTGAAACAAGAGCTCTGAGATAACACTATTTGAAAACAAAATAGGATGTATCTCAGATACCAAGAAGAATACAACAGCCTCATGAAGTCTGTCCTTCAAAGCGCACACAGATGAGGAAGAATTCAGTCACAAAGAACTCTGCCAGTGCTTTCCAAAACAAGTGTAGCCTGTGTTCAGAGCAGGGTTTAAAGAGTTCAGCTCTTGTCAATTGGGCCCAGGACAGTTGCATTAAAAAACAGGGGCCAATTCTTAATTTCATGTGGGTGGAAAAGACAAGCACATTCTTCCCCCGAAAGTACAATGCTAATAAAGCTGTTCTACACTGTCTGACAGGTAAAAATCATTCTGCTTTGATGTAGTCACTTCTGCAGTGCTGTAAAAAGATACTTTGGAGCTCAACACCATTTCCCCGAAGCCTTGCTTGCAGGTCCTTATTGTCCTGCGGAATCCCTTCCTAGACAGCTGCAGCAGCAGCCAGAATTGCTTCTTTATTTATCGCTTTGGAGCCCTCTTCCTCACCCTTCGCTAACGCTCTGTACCAGCTTTCCAGTAATTGCAAACCAGAGTTCACAAGCAGCAGCTAAACTGGGACTACTCTAGTGCCTCACACACTGCTGTGTTGCCTTGCATTTCTGGCTGCTCCTGGAGCAGAGGTGCTAATTGGACAAATGGGACATTTGCTGGCTGTTTAGGAATCCCTAACTGGTTTTAAAACAGCAATATGGGTAAAACTGTACACAGACACAGTAATAAGGTCTCCATTGCCAGCAACAGACTTTTTACCATACCACCTACATTCTTCCCTTTAATTCCACTAGCTCTATTAGTCAAAACAGTGAGCCTCCATCTGAGAACAGCATTAGTTTTAATCCAAATTACGTCAGCTTTGCTCAGTTAGTGCGATAACTCCACAGGCTGGTGCTGCAACATACTAGGAGAGTTTTAGACACTCTGTTAAAATGAAGCATAGTTTGTCCAAGCAATTAAATGCTAGCTAACCACCAGAATTGCATTTATGTGCTAATAACCATGTTCATATTCCAAATTCCAGTCCCCATGTGTAATCATTCCAATAAAATTGCAACTGATTGCAGCTATACCTAATATGGCATTGAGATCCAGATTTTGGACCACGGCACTATGCTATGGGCTATTTCTGAACAAAATCTGTATCATCAGCCAAGTTATAAAACCAACAGAAAGAGCAGTGGCACATTCCAATTCAGTTGATGCAATAACTGTTTTTCCCCAACACAATCAACAGTTTCGCAAGTCCAGTGCAAGTATTTTACTAAGCTTTTTAAAATATTCATATACAATGCATAGGTAACAAGTGACCTTGCTGTTTCGCCTTGGCAAAAGTCAAATTATTGACTCGGCTCTCCCAGAGCAGACTTTCCTCGATAGAAACAACAAGTAACTGCTGTCTGATTCTCCTGATTATGTCTAGTGGTGCAGCTACAGGACAATGCACAAAGCCAGATTCTCCTGTCCACTTCTCCTACTCTACCCTTTTATAGCAACTCACCGTATTTTAGAAAGAGGGAAAGAAAAAGGTTGCATCATTAGAACACCATTTGTTCACAATTGCGAGCACACGCTGGAAGAAATAAAGGACCTATTGCTAAAGCAGTCTTCTACCACTGCATCTGTTGTAGCATTCTTAGTTGACGTCGGGCACATCACTAATACAAAACCTCGTAAGTGACCCCTAACAACATACTACTTTTTTTTTTTTTTAAATATCTAACCTCCAATGAAAGCTGGTAAGAGTTAAACATACAAAACTTTGTGATTTTATGTTCCCAGGGAAAGTATAAACGAACTGTCTGATACTTTATAGTAAATACCTCAAAGCAGTGAGCACATCTGAATTTAACCTCTCTGTAGTAAAGCGTTCTAATTTGCAAAATAGGGTAATACTATCACCTTAGCCACTTCAACTTTGCAAAAAATGCACACATTTTTCTGAAAGTTACACTGATAAGCAGGGAAAAACTCAGGAAAAAGTACAGTAAGCCTGTTTTCAAAACAAAAAATGTGTTCTCATTGCACAAAACATGGATTCACACAGCAAGCAATGAGAAACCGTTGAAATGGCAACAATTAAGTGTCATTAGGATCCCTTGAAAGGAATCAATACAAAAAGTATTTATGACTGAGTCTTTTAAAGATCACATACCACTTGCACACTTGATTCCTTACTTGAGGTTGTAACAGCAACACTGCGGTAGGCATTTGCCAACCTTAATGCTGTTACAGTAGATTTCTTTAATAAAAACCATGTAACGGCTCCATTTGCTGTGGGTTCTTCCCACACATCACCACTTTTTGCAAGAGTGATATATTTGACTAGTGCACTACGTTTACTACTCCAAAGTACCTTCCCACATCAATAATAAAGACCATACTGCAGCATGTATTGTATCAGGTGGCCTGGAGTGGCAACTGTTTAAAAAGAAAAAAGAAAAAAGAAAGCACACACATAACCCAGCAACAGTGCTTTAATGCAACTGTTTCTAATTCTCAGTAATAGAATTATATGGTTGTAGGGAAGCAAGACCATACATACGCCCTCCCAGTATCTGCTATTCACACACACATGAAATCAGCAAAATCTTATTTTTAAAACCTAACAGGGTTAGCAGGAGAGTGAGTCTGCTTCCTAGAGACTGAGCCTTACTTTGAATGAACAGCCAGACAATAACTAGGCATACATGGTCTCCAACAAACTTCTGGACACAATAATCCTTTGGGAGAAAAAATATTTTGTTGCTATTTTGTCTCTGTTCTTCCCTTAATTTATTTCACATGTAATCATCAATCTATTCCTGGAACCTGAGGAGAGGTTTCTTTTCTTAAGTTTTTCTAGGGCTGTTAACAGATTTCTATAAAACCTCTACCGAAGAAGAAAAATGAAGCAGTTCTCTTGCACCCTTCAGATTCAACTGCAGTTCTTCAATTCAGTTTACTTTGAAACAATCAGAAGGAGGAGAATCCTAAACAAGGGCTTTAAGCAAAGAAAAGCTGATCTAAAAGAAACAGATTTATCATCTGTTGTATTGTTCCAGACCGTGTCATTGCCCCCACTTTTTCTCCGTGCACACCTTTTCCAGGGCTAACATTCTGTACTGTACCATCTAACCATACACAGTATGCAAGTCTTTTTCCAAGGCAGCTTTCTCCTCTCCTAGCCATGCTAATGACTGGCTGTGAGGCTCAGGCAAGCCACTTCTGTAGAAATTTACTACCTGTAAGACAGCACTTCTCAACCTCACACCAAAGGAAAATTAAGAGGAATAAACAGCAGAGATGGATAAAGCGTCCTTAGTGAAAGACACCAACTGAGTATCTTCAGATTTCAGATGCAATTTTAAACTCAAACCAGCTTCCTCTAACTGTCTGCTGACATTGGGGATGAGTCAGATGCAAATGAGTCCTGTCTTGACGACTGGAAAAAAGGCTTCTGTGAAATTTCTTCAGCAACAGCCTAATCAGATATTTAGTAGCTCACAGTTGTGGAAAAAGCCTAGAGAAACTGCCTTCAACGAAAATTTGCCTTTGGCAAAGAAAAACGTAAGCTCAGAAGGATAAAATCCTTCTGGGTCACTCCTTTAAACACTGCAGAAGCAGCAGGAATATCTGCATGGAACTGCCACCTTGCACCCACAGCAACAAGAAAGTTGCAAAGCCCATTGAAAATAAGAGACATAACTCATTTTTTCATGGTCTTTCTACAGAAGCAATGGTTACATTTTGCATCAGTGGAGATTCCTTCTCAATGTTAACCAGGGGAAAGGAAAGGGTAAGTTTCAGTCTGCAGCATAGTCATCCAACAGATCATTTAAACCAATTATCACACACACAGAAACCCAGATTTGCCAGAAGTAGCAGGGAAATGACACATATTTGGTCTATCCTGTTGTATGGCCAACAGCATCCAAGGTCTGTTTATAACGTGCAATGCGCAGACATTTGGGATTAGTAATCAGAGTATCTATCTAGAAATAACACAGCTCTGAAGCAAGAATGAAAGAACATTAATATAATCTGTGGCAGTAAACATTATCTTTAGATGTCTGACTAAAACTGTGAAGATTAAACTAAATCCCAGCTGTGAGATTAGGACAGATCTTCCTCATATCAAACTGTCAGGGACCACGAGAAATGAACCAGCACCACCTTCTGCAACACTTGTACAACTTACTTAGCAGAATCCTCTGGATATACCAAAAGATTTCCTGCCACTTATGGGACTTCAGGCATTTAAAATGCCTTTGGTGTCCCATCTCCATTGTTAGCAGCACACTAAAGTTCAGTTCCCTAATGTTAAACACTGTCAAAACATGGCTGAGTGAAATCTAATGTGAGAGTCTGATATCTCAATTCAAATAGACAAGAAGTCTTACACTGAATTATCTTCTTAGGCCACATGAGTTAACTGGCATCACTTTGAGCCAAAAAAAGATTAAAAATTCTCTCCATCACTTCATTTTCAACTGCATTTCATTAAATAATTTCATACCATGTTGCATGCATGGGTTTAAAAAAAATAATTCTGAAATTGCTAAACCTGAAGTAGTAGGTTGGAGTCATCCATTTAAGACCTAAACTCAGTTCAAGCTCTTCAATTTCATTTTTTGTGCTTAAGCAGGCTGCCTCGCCAGAGGCACAGCGGGGACTATCCTGCTTTCATGAATATAGAAGCTGTATACATACATGCTTGCAAATCCAATAAATCATACAGCCATGTATTTAACAAGGTATAATATACTTGCTTCTAAGCAGAGAAAGAATTTACTCAAGTTAACAAAAGAACTCAGAAAAATCGTCCAAGTCTGTCTGCTTACCATGCTTGAACTTCTGGATTTGTTTAGAAGCACTGCTCGGACGTAACTCGCCTAACAATATAGTCCACAATTCAAGTATAACACAGCAGAAATTTAAATGAAACACAAAGCTAGTATCTATGCTGCTTTGATTAAAAGCTTCAGGTAGGGGAAAAAATACTCACCAATAAGATCTGTTTCAATCAAACGCATAAATTACTCAGCATGATACCTGCACCAACAATGTTATCTTTACCAAAGTGATAAAAAAGTAAGACTTCGACTCAAAGTCTCCATCGACTCAAAACAGGATAGTACAAAAGCACTTTTATGTATACCAGAAAACGCAAATATGTAAGTCTACTCTACATCCAACTTGCCACCATGGCACTAAATGACATTAAGTCTCCAGAACAACCTGGACAGATTTTCAGTGACAGGAACACCAGTCAAGACTGTAAGGTATTTGTTTTCAACTGGGATTTTCATCACTTGCTGCTATTCATGCACATCAAAAATCTTTCTCAGGTGTAGCACACTAGGTGCTTAATACATTAAGACAACAAAAAAATACAAGAAAATGAACATCATCCATCTTGTTTTTATTACTGTACTGTCTCACACTGGTTTTGCTCAGCACGCACAAGCACCATTTACTTTTCGTCAGGGATTTCTTGTTGTGGGGTTGTTTGGTTTGGGTTTTAGGGGGAGGAAGGACAGGGTTTAAATGGCTATGCCTCCCTCTTCCTTTCCACAGAGGGCGTGGGTACCTTCCCCCAAAAATAGCAGGGACTGAATACTATCTTATCTACAATGAGTGCAGATAAACGAAGGAGTAAAATCTTCCTATTCCTTCCCCTGCTCTGGTTCCCCAGCCTCCATATATTTTAAGGATCAGGCACCATGCAGTGCCAAGGAACCTACAGTCAATACTAGAGAAACTAGATCCAGAAAGTAATCAGACTGAATCCTTTTGTGGAACTGTGGTAGGATTTTACACACTCGGCTCAACAATTAAATAGGATTCAGACAGGATCCTATCTTCAGGTATCTGGTCTCCCTCTTATCCCTTTAGCACAGCTGAATGGAAATACACATCGTAAGAACTTTCACCAGAACACGATGAGCTTTTAAGCAGTCACCACTTTGAAAAGCAGATAATGTCTTGAACCTGCCAAACTATTAATATCCATTTCATTGTACATTACAGACTTCTTTGAAATAAAATTCATTACTTCCATCTGTCACTAATGCGGCACTGTCAATGCCGAGATGTGAGTACTGTCCAAAACTCTGCATTAGTCAGTAGTCTCAAGTTCGTCATACGACAGCTACAGGTATTGTACAAAATAAGAGCGTATCAAAGACAGGGTGACGATGTACCACCAAAAATATGTATTTTTCAGATGCTTACTTTCACAGGAGAAAGGAGGAGTGGCTGGGCTTGGAGCTGCCACACCAAAGAAAGGGAAATGCAGTCGGTGATAACAGGCTATGCTCCTTCAAACAAATTCTTCCAGGAGAATATACTTGAAAACTCAGATCTGACAGGTATTAAAAAAAAAAAGAAAAAAAAGAAAAAAAAAGCTGTAATGAATTTCAAGCATGCTTCAGCTGGAAAATCCACTCCTCTCATACATACCACCTCTATGCAGGCTAAAGAGCATTCACCAGTTTTCCTAAGCTCAGCACATACAACAAGAGGACTATGACTGGGCAAAAAAACGCAAACAACCAACTATGAGATGTAATTTATTACAATGCTTGAGAGCTTAGGGTTTCTCCAGTTTAATTTTTACTTTTACCACAAGAAAAATAACATACAGGAGCTTCTTTGCAGGCCTCATGCAGGAAGGCCAGCTGTGTCAGTCACGCACATCCCTCCGCTTTCTCTAAAAAGAAGAGCTATGATTTCAAACACATTCCTATGTACCGCCAGGTGTGAAAAACCCTATAGCCCAGAGCCACACTCAAAAGGCCATTTCAATTTCATTTATTATTTTCACACAGTAGAGCTGCAAAACAGGCAAAAAACACAGAGAGATAGTTGCAGACTGTAAGTTTTTAAACAGAAATGCTTATTCAAGTCAGGCTTGTGCAGAACTGAAGGTCCACACCACCTTTAAATTCAGGTAAGTGGTAGCTCTTAAGCAACCAGTCATCACATAACTTTGCAGCTGTTGGTAACAAGAATAAATCTTGATATCTGGTTATTTAATATACTTTTAAACTTCAGTATGCTCCGTCTCATTTCAGACATGTAATGGGGGCTGTATTTAGTTACAGCACTTCATGAGAAGGCCATGCAGTAAAACACCACAGTCAGCACTGAATTTGCCTTGTCCAGGACAGGAGAGATCTGTTTGGGCTGCTATGGGAAGCTGGAATTTGCTGGAGCTGGACATTTCTGGTACCTGAGCTAGTCTAATCCTTGCTCGCACATCTTTACGTTCCATCGCAAAGCACATAAATAAACACAGACAGCAGGAAACCCAGGCAAGCCTGGATGCAGCCGTGCTGCTATGTGATTTCTTTGTTACTCTCCTCTGATTACCCCATACTTAACAGAAGGCCACTCAGCCCTCTTGCACATCTGACTTGAAGGGGACCTACAAGAAAGCTGGAGAGCGACTTTCAACAAGGGCATGCAGTGATAGGACAAGGGGTGATGGCTTCAAGCTGAAAGAGGGCAGATTTAGATTAGATATTAGGGA
>Ga0181612_177905_pt1 | contig 13646 bp, 4 predicted proteins | sample HoacroProtozoa21_FD_119630 | JGI IMG/M metagenome (GOLD analysis project Ga0181612, IMG submission 119630) | Hoatzin crop microbial communities from Cojedes, Venezuel. Combined Assembly of Gp0051906, Gp0051904, Gp0051908 | reverse complement strand
TAAAGGGTAAGGAAGACACTCCCTTTGAGTCATGAGGTTCAGAAAGGACCCCTTTGCTTTCTAAAATCCTTATCAGAGAGGAGTCTAGGTGCAGCTGGATCCAGAGCTGGCCTCAGACTTGATCAACGATTTATGTCTAAAGGATTATATATGAATGTTTCATTAGCATCAATTTGGCATGCACTAGAAGTTGCCAAGGCAAAACTGAAGTTATCGTACTACAGGATCATGTGAGATATTGGTTGTTTACTAAAGATCTGCCGTTGTTGAAAGATCCCTCTGCCTCGAGGACCAACCAGAGGGGCATCCCAGCTCAAGAGGAAATCAGCACCATACAGCCACGCTGCCAGCAGGGAAATCTCAAAGAAGTCTCACTTTGGCTTTCATATACTTGGGATGAATACATTGACTTGTAACCAGGTTAAACGTGATGGAAACATTTGCAGGAGTCTCCTTGTACTCACTACTTTCTTTGTTCGTTGATAAATGCATCTCAGAAAAGCTGCCTGCTGTTCATGAGTTAATGGCATGGTCGGTGTTCCAAGCTCATATGCATCAATGCTTACTGTGTCACTCTGCTCTTTTGTGGGTTTTCAGAGAACAGGTTGAAACTAGAGGAGTTCACAGTGCAGCTAAGGCCTTTACCTCCTCCAGAGCCTGCACCAATCCACCACCAGTCTGGGCAATGGATTGCATGCATCCATCACAATATCTTGTGGAGTTTTTGCAGAAACTTGCTTTCATTATCAAAAGAGCTTTACTGTTGATGCTTCATTCCTTGTGGTAACAGTTGTATAACATGGGCTAACCCAGTACGCTTTCCAGTCAGAGTGCTGTTATTCCCAGTGTTATAAGGAAGCACATGTTAACAAGAAGATTGACTTCTTATCTTTACAAGTATGCCATTATCACTGAAGTTACTCTGCTCATACATTCACCTTTATAGCTGCAGACCCAAGAGTAATGCACTTGAGATATTCAAGCCCAAGTGCAGATTAATTTGAAATCCTTTCCATTTCATCATTTCTGATGTTTGCATGATATTTGACAAGTGTCTTTTCTCCTACTAGTTCCTATGGGCTACCGCAGCACTTGGCATCACACATGATATTAAAGGAAATTTGTTACATGTTTCTTTCTGATTTGTGATTTCACAAAGCTGGATGTTTCTTCATTTTCCCCTCATTTTTTTCCCACTTGTTTCTCATATTACAGTTCACATTTTCTTCGTGCTACCCCTTTCACTTCTTTTTTTTAATCTTTGAATCCAATCTACAGGATGAGAGACTTAAACCAGCCATTTTTCTATAAGCTACCAAAAAAAAAATTAATACCTAGATAACTGCAACCAAAATGTGAATGTTAGATAGTCTTCATTCATGTGGAAGCTAAAATACATGTTTGATTTTCTTATAAGGTATTGTAGAGGACAATAAGACCAAATACTCGTGTTCATGCCTCTTAGTGATTTCTTTCATGCAAATACATGTAAGCACAAGGCTGGACGATCTTGAAAATAGAATCTAACTGAAGCAAAGTTGCTACCTGTCTTAAAATGTCATGTGCATATAAGAAAACTAAATTAAAATCACTGGAGAATTTCAGAGTGACAAAAGACTAAATGCCAGAAGAAAATGAATCTAACTACTTCAAACAAAATGAAAAGTTTAAATCAATGCACGAGGAATCAGTGGATTATGCCAGTTATTTATGAGATGGACGGAATTCATCAGTGAGAGAGATAACATCAGGGAATGTAATGAGGTAACCAGAAAAATGGAAAATTAGCCAATAACCCCACAAATATTGAAAATTAGTCATCACCATAAAGCTAGCAATATCATGTGTGGAATTAACAGAAAGCATGAACAGAAAGGTTAACAAGTCTGCGTGAGAGAAAAGTCAATGCTTTCCTGATTTTTCCTTTCTCTGCTGCTTTTCTGCCATTGAACTGCAAATGCCCAGAAATATGACTTATTCAGAATACCTCAGATTTAAAAGATGTGTCTGGATTGTTTTTGTGCTAGGTGCATAGTGGATTTAACCGCATTCATAGGGTAGATTTTATATGTCTATTCTCAGCTGTTATTTGTGCAGTATTTTGAGTTGTCTTCAGCTATATCAGACTCCAATCAGGCTGCAGGAGGTCAAAAAATCACAAGTGAACAGAAAAAGTAGCTAAGGAATTTCCAGCCATGAGAAGAAAACAAGCCTTGGAAAAAACAAATGAATGTCCACTTCATCATCTATACTATAAAATAGATTTTGCATGAACTAATATGAGTGCTGATTCTTTGCATCTTTCTCTCACTTGGTACAGGATGATTTTTTTTCCTAATCTTTACTGTTTAAAATTTAACAAAAAAATCTTATTGGAAGTTTTTTTTAAAGATTATATGTAATTAACTTCTTCAGCTATTAGTAGAACAACATTTATCTGAAGAATTATAGCAATGTTTATGAAACTTCTAAACACATTACAGTTTAATCACGTACATATTTTAAGGCTTTTATTGGAAAATCTTGTTTGAATCAAAGTTTGGAATAATTTTAATGGAACCTTAGCAAATTCCCAAGCTTACTTATAATTGATTTCACAAAGGAAATAAACAAATTACCTATAATCATTCATTTTGAATCATTGGACTAGAATGGCTCCTTGAAAGACAATGGAAATATGAGGAAAGATTAAATGAATTGTTCAGTTTCTTTAGTTAAAGAAAATGCAAAAAGAAGTTGCATAAGTTAACTGAAATTATTCTGTTTGGCAATAAATATCATACATTTTATGTCTAAACTAAAGGAGGTAATAACTGTATTTACATCTTTTCAAACATGTCTAAGGTCAGCCTGAGTGCTGTTGGAACCTGCAGTTACCCATTTTCTGTCAAGCACAGTATTTTTAAAAAGAAATAGAGTTGGCATTCAGCAGTGCTGATCTACGGGAGAACAATGAAAAGCATTTTTACTATCTTCATTTCTTATATGAAATAGACCCTCCTAGCCCAGGGAGTCTGCCCATGAACTGCATGTGTTTGAAAAGTAGTCATACTTACTGTACTTTTCTACACTGCTTTTAACATCACAACTGAAGTGCTGTGCAACTTTGGAATGAACGTGTTTCCACAACAAAAATTTGATTAAAAACATAATTAAATATGATTAAAATATTTAACAACAGTCTTTGTAAGTAGTTTAAACACTTGCTAGAGTGTTTAAAGGGGAAGGACTTGTGATACTTTATTGACAGAATTTAAAGACAAAATGTCTTTTTTCTTATTACTGTTGTCAAGATATGCACATTACTCTTTTTTTATGAAAAAGCAAAATAAATAAAGCAACTTTGTTCTTCTTGATTTTTTGGATTCACTTATCAAGGTAAAGGTGGAGAAGGCAGGAGGGTGATATGCCCTTTCCTGACCGTCCTTCATCATTAGGTACCCAGGGTTGATTGACAGTCTGACTAGAAGAGAGAAGGTTCATCCCAAGAAAAAAACACAGTGCTGTGTCCGTGATCCATATAGATGTCATTTGGCTTTTGAGACTACCTCCCACTATGATGGGATGACAAGCATTCAAACATCTGCTCTCTATGGGTTAAATTCCTCTGTTTGTGCAACTCTGTGTTACTTTAAATCCAGCGCACCCTTCTGTATGATCACAGGGGCTCATCCTGTCTGTAAACAACATACTGAGACCGGTATTTATAATGGAAACTCTTTCTGTAAGACTTATTTATACCTGAGGAACAGGGAGCTGAACTTATCAGAGTTTCCAAAGATAAAGTAAAACTTTTCAGGTTTCAACTATTGCTTGAAATTTATCTCAGGTTAATAATAAACAAAAGACGTTACCATTTAATGGTCTCTTGTGAATGAAGCCAGTGATGTCAATAGGTTGCACAACTCTGTAATTTTGCTGCAATAATCTCACACAAGCGTTCACTGAATGGGACTCTTCTTGACAAATTGTTAGGTATATCAAGAATTGATAGATTTGTATCTGAACAACATCTCTTTTTTTTTTGACAGAGATGACAAGATTTGCTAGTTTGGAATTTTTGAGAGTTATCAGTTGTCTAATAAAAATAAAAATTCAAAGAATTGTACAGAGAGCTAACCCTCTCTTTTACTTACTTTATAATTCTTATTAAACATCTGACTGTTTAGTCATGTTTGTTAAACTGGAAATGCAAAGATCAGCTTATTTCTAAAAGTCATTGCCAGGGGCAGAAATAGATGTATTTCAGCATTACAGCTATTGATCTGTGCTATTCATAAAGACAAGAGTTTTTCTATTTGTTCACACATACTATATGTGGTCAGCATACTTATAACTTGTTTGAAGATTATTTCATGTTCTTCAGCCCTTCTTTACTCTTGTTTCTATCTTTACCTTCATTTCTTTCTGTCAATAATACTGTATCTAAGTATAACTTAGCTCCATTATGAACTCTTCTCTCTAAACTTTTCAATCCTCTGAATCTCTCACTATTCTTGAGATGATGCAATGTTGGCTCTAAAACAGTGTAACAAAAGACGCCACCTTACTGAATCTGCAGTGAACAGCACAGAGTTGAATGAACAACATCTCAACTGATCAATTAAAAAAAGATGTAATCAAGACTGGTGATTTAGGCAGGGGAGTAGTATGAAAATTTACTATTTTCTTAACAAGCCCCAGCATCCTACCCAATCCTTTTCTTAACCAACAGTTTGCTCTGGTTCTTGGACACACTCACCTAGCCATGCACTCCCAAGAGATAGTGATAAATATTTACATGACGCTGTTGATGAGGTTCACTGCTCTGTTTTGTGTTCAAGTATGTTCACTTTGGTTTGATCTTAATGGGCTGTGGTTTGTACCTCTTGCTACGTGTTCCCTACAACTTTGCTCTACAGGCAGAGGACAGGACTGCTCCACACAACCTGTACTTGGTGCCAGTGCTTACCTTTTGTTCAAGTCCCCCAAACAGCAGGGACCTAGCTAGCACTGGAACTACTCAGCAGGCAGTATGGTGAGAAAGGAAAAGATTGTGTGACACCGACCTCTGACAAATATCGTTACTTCATTATGTAGTAACCAATGGAACAATGTTAATTAGCCCTGCTCTTGTCCGTGCCTTTTCTTGGTCAGACAAATCTGATTTCGTGTGGGAGTCACAGTAAGTGGAAAAGAAAAAAACCAACAGAATTTATGGAGAAATGCCTCAAATACAGAGAAGTATTTCTCAAACGGATTTTCCTTGTCACTGAAGACGTGTTGTAGATTGTTAGACTACCACTTCTTTCCTTCCACAAGCACAGGAAAATGATTTTTTTAATATATGACAAAAAAGAGATTTCTTTGAGATTCAGATTAATAATTTATTTCTAATCTTATCAAATAATTAAGTTAAGAATGAATGTATCATTTTTTAAGTTAAAATCTTGAGATTTATGGAAAGTAAAGCATAATTCAATGTTTAAGAAATATATCATTAAAAGGCAATTTGAATGGTCTTCTAATCTCTTCAATCTTAAAATAGAGGATTTCAGCTACTGAATAACACTCTAATCAATGGAATAAAACTTGAAGAGATTCTGAGATTTTGATAGGTCATTTAGAAAGTTTGTTGTTTCAGGCTTTTATAACTTTAAACCCTCTGAGGGGATTGTGGTGTTTTTTTGTTGTTCTTGTTGTTTTGATTTATTAAAAAAAAGAGAAAGGCGTTTTTTTCATTAATTCAAAACTGAGAAGATGCTTCTTTCCTCCAAGTTCTTTACTTTACTGAACAGTCCATATTTCACCTCTCTTTGCATATATTCTTTTGGAAAGGACGTATTCGTTACAGAGTGACATTATTAGATTTCAGAAACTCCACACCTTCAGCAGAATTCTGTGTCTTGTTAATTGTGAGCTTGCATGTAGATAGGTCACTGGAAAAGTAGTTCATGAACTGGTCCATTAAATTTCAAGTAGATTCCAAAGATATGAAGTTTAACCCCTAAGACCATGAAAAATTTGGAAGCATCTCTGCCATTAATCTTCAATGAGCACTCATGTTCCTGAATTTCTTTAGTGTTTCTAACAATTTCCCATAAAATGCTTTCATTTAACTACTATGCTGTAACTTATTATAAATTTGGTATTATAGAACAAGTTCCTTCATTCAATACCATAAATGACACCAAAATCAAGTTAATAAATGTAGACAGAGACAAAGCATATAGACAAAAAAATATAGATCAATGTCTTTCATTGTGTACTTCTGAGGGGCTGTTGGGATGTGGATCCAAATTTTGCAGTTCAGGTTTCATTTTTGTTTACAGAGGGATAGTTTCATGCTGAGTGCTTAAACCACAAGATCATTAGAGAACTGCAGGGTTACTGCAAGGGTTTATTTTTCCTCTCTTGAGTCTCCTTAATCCCATTCTTGAGTATAAATACTTCCAAAATCCCTTACTTTTGAGCAAAGATGTCATTATTTCAGTAATCCTCATTCAGAATGGACACTGCTGCATAAACAAAATTCCCTTAACCTGGCTATCAAGAGGTATTCACCCAGCTGCTGCCTCTGCTCTTCCATTGTCTTTATTTCCCAAAGTGCTAGGAATTTAAAGACTTCTGAGAATCATCTGGGGTTTTTTTTTTCAGTTTTTATTTATGAGAAGACACTGGAAATACACAAGGAATTATGGCTTTGAAGAGAGATTTTTTATTCATGCAGAAAGGGCCCTGAAAAAAGTACAATTGGAGAAGATGACAAAGAATAAAGCTTAGTTCTTAAAAGTGCCACATCTTTCTAAGACACTCGTTTTCAACTGTTGTGGGTTTTTGAATCAATATACAATTTTTGAACTTACTTTTAGCTGAAAGCTTTTTAAAAGGTCCTCTTTTCAATCAGCATCCTACAAAGGTAGAAGTGTTTATACTTAACTTACATTGTTACATTTTAAGAACAGAAGCCCAATTTTAACACTGGAGTGAAAGACAAACCCTTGCCCTTTGACAGCTACAATAGGTGCTTAAAGAAAACTCCAGAAGATGGACTTTTTAATGTTAAAACTTGAAATTGTCTGTACAGAGACACACAGAGAAAGCCATTCTGTGTGGTTCTAAATACATCAGGTGGTTACTAGAAAAACTCTACTATTTTTTGTTGTTGGAGAATCAAGACCCCTATTTTTTCCAGCTAGGTCTTTAATTTTGTGTACTGTCCCAAACAATGTTGAAATTAAACTAATATTCTCTTTCTGGGAGCGCTCAGATTTGAGAAAGTTCCATTTCAATGCTACTTGCCAACCAATAGATTGCTAATGAAAATTGCATAGATTTTTTTGTTTCTTTGTATGTTTTATATCACCAGGTGACGAAATACAAGTAAATGAAACAATGATGACTCCAGACTAGCAAACTACTTCCATTATTTCAAGTATATGTCATCACTGCGACATCTTCCCAACTGCTCTCAAATGTTCTCATCTGATTCTTTTTTTTTTTTTCTTGAAAGAGAAGCCCACCAATGTCATTCTTAATTCAGTTTTGCTGCTTGTTTTCTTTGGTCAAGCGAATGGATCAACTGACATAAAAATTCCATTCTTAGAAGATAAACATCTGTACACAAACATTTTGAACAGTGTTTTAAGACGATGCAATTTAAAGATCATATTCTAAAGAAAATACATATATAATGCTCTGTACATAAATGTGTGATGTCATAATGTGTTTATAATATACAGTAATATTTAACCAGATTTTTCTAATATATAGATCACTGTTACTCTGACTATTATTACCAACAAGCAATCAGACAGTAAACCATCCTGAGAGAATCTAAAAACCCCCTACTATTACAGATCATGCACAATAGTTGACTGGAGTACCCCATCAAAATACACATTAAATAAATATCACCTTTCATCTTTCAATGACTTTAAAGTGCTCCAGTAAGGCAAACTAATCCTGGTATAGCACCTTAATGTTTTACTCGTAGGTATTGGGAGGGACAGATTTCAGGACTGAAAGATCCTCAAGAAGGAGTCTGAAACTTTGGGTAAGCAAGAATCATACTCCTTTACAAGGTTTTCAAAAGTGAACAGATGGGCTGTTCTTGGATGTGCCTAGCTTAGGGAGTGCTGTGAAAATAACATGTACTCTAAATGGGATGCTAGTTGACAGGGATGTGAACAGAAAAATCAGTAGGAAAGTAAGTTGTTAAAATATTGTATTTCACTGATAGTGCTCCTTGCAACAAACTTGTGCCACTAGATTTATTATGTTGCCTTTTCATATTTAGAAACACTTCATTCCACCATGTCAGTAAGTTTGTACTGCCATTATGCTATCAAACAAGATATTAGTGCTCTACCAAAGCACTTAAACTGTAGCACTGCTGCAAGATGCACTGCTTTCCAGTGATGAGTTTTATAAAGCAGCCTTACAAGCCTCTGTGATAGCATTTGTCTTTGCAGCTTGAGTATAAGACTGAAGAGATTTGATGCATTGTATCTTGTTATGTCTGATTCTGTCAACATGTGGCTTTGTGTGGCTGTCAGTGATATGATGTGATGTGAGCTGTAGTGCATCAAAGGGACTTAAAGATTCTTCTGCATTCTGGATAATGACGGAAACTTTTGCTGCAAGACTAATATTATGTAATGTTACATATGCAATAGAAAAGCATTTGTAGAAGAACTGCACTGCCTAGATATGGGCAGGATGAAGTGGATGCAGGGGAAAGAGGAGAAATCTGTGCTACTTCTTTGATACGTACAGCAATTTAAAAGGAAGACATAAGATAATGAGCATCTAGCAGCTCGAGCAAATCCTGGTGTATGAGAGATGATGCTGCTTCTAAAAGTACCTTGTTGAGAGTTTACAAGTTAACAAGAAAAGAAAGATTACAAAAAAGTTTCGGAATTTCAGCTGTGAAACTTACAAGCTTGTAAACTGGTTCAATGGAAAGTAGGTGTTTGTGTGTAAGATGAATAACTCTTTGTGTGTGTAAGAGAGAGACAAATGGGAGGGGCAGAGATGAAAAGGGAGAGATGCGTGGTGAGACAGATAACTGGATGGGTCGTGGGTCAGACACATACCATTTCAAGATGTCCTGTATGGAAGGCATACATCCCAGATATTTAAGGTACCTGCTAAAAGTAGATGCCAGGTGCTATGGGAAATTTTTTGAAATGACTTATTGATAGGCATCTAGCTTCCCGAAACAGTTTTAGATGCCTGAATTAGAAGCTGTCTCCTAGACTTTAGGTTTCCCTTTTTCATTTCCTCTTCTCTGAAATAAGCATGACATCTCACAGAGATGTGATGAAATTAACATTTGAAAGAAAACCAAGTATCTCAGAAATTAAAGCCATATGGGTAACAAGATATGTCCATCGTGCAAAATGTATTTTAAACATCAAAAGGCAGCAGCTTTGTAAACCTTACACACAGATTAGGAGGCTTATTTGAAAATCTTTTCTATAAAAAGGTGGCTTATTGTGGAATACATTGAGAGCCAATGATGACTGCGACCAAGAAAGTCTTTGATCCGAAATCAGTCACAGGCTTCATTAATGCCATCACATGTTTCAGATACTCTGTTTCAGGCACTGTGTAAGTATCTGTTAAAATGGAGCAGGATCCAGCTAAGAGTTTGGGCTTATGGTAGGACGATAGTAAATAAAAGGATATGGCTATTGAAAAGGACACATGGTAGGAGATCAAAGCAGAAGGTCTAGGCAAGGAGTCATGATTAAGACCTGAGAAGAGGCCTTGAAAAGGGACTTTTAGGAAAGAGAGATGAAGTGAGAGGAAGCAATATTTTGGGGATGTTGTGGAGGAAACCTGAAGAACTTTTTGCTTCTACTAAACAGAATAAATGACCCTACTGTATTTTTTTGACATAAATAGAGCCAGTAGTAAACTTGATAAAAATTACTGATTTCTCCTAATAATAAGAATCCTTCTTGAAGAGAGGCACACACCTTTGGTCACTCTCTAGGTGCACAAATGTAATGATGTTTTATTAGACCATATTATTTCCATTTCGGATTACAGAAGACAACAAATAACAACTAATTTCAATAATTTAGTGAGAGTTATCTTCCTACAAGCCTGAGGAGGGGAATTAATTAAGATATTTTACTGTGAAAGACACATGTAAAAATGGCATCCCATTTTCGTAGATTCTGCAAAATCTTCAGTCACCTCCAGCTGCTTGTCCTTGTGAAGAGATGAGCTGTATGAACAATCTGTTAATCTTTCCACAATAGGCAAAATATTTTTCCATAATTGTAAATGGGTTACAAGGTAACACCTGTCAGCATACAAGCTAGAAATACCAAAAAGTTTTTCTTATAAAATACAGTATGCATCTGTACTACAGAAATTATAATGTTAAATGGAAGATATGACAAAGACTTTTAGGACTGATATATCAGGAGAGGACGAAATTTACCATTCTCATTTCTAGACAGAGAAGTTAATATGGCCTTCCCTACATTGGTGGTGGAAAGTTAACCATTATCTCTTCTGCCTTTCACTTTTCTTACTTCAGGAATAACAAGAATGACAATGCTAAGCTTGTGACATGGCAGTCTTCTAAAATTTTTTTTTAACTGGTCTTATTGGTATGCAATGTGGAGTTAAATGAAAATCAGGGTCATGTGAAAGTGGTATTGAAATGTATGGTTTATACAGGTACTGCTGAACCCAGCTTTTAACTGTGGATTTTTTTTCTCACATCTTCCATTGAAATCAACTGTGCTGTGTCAGTTTACTGCAGAATCAGACCTACTACTACATGTAACTCATAGAACAATAAAAAATTTGGTATAGATTCAACAATAATCAGACAGTAGAGAACATTATTCCCTTTCCATTTTATACTGTCACTGTGATGGGTGTCGTGTAAGTGCCTCAACCCAGAATAAAATCAATGTCTGTGTAAGTACTGAAATGAGAATGGGATATCTTTTCAGATACATAGAAAATACCATGATATACCTTAGTGCCAATATTGGAAGGTAAGTTCTAAAGATAATATATGTTCCTGAGATGGGTGGAATAATATGGTTCCTCAGAAAGAATTATCATTCATCACTGAAAAGAAATAAAGGAAAAAGCTAGACGTGCAACCAAAGAAAAATACAATCTCTGAGTGAGACAGAAGATACAATGCCAGGATCTGTGTCTTTCTTTCCTTGATCTTCTATATCACAAAACCTGACTAAGGGATAGAATTCCAAGAAACAGTCTGTCATTTGTGCTCTTACAGAGAACAGGATTGCAGAAATGCAGTAGTCACTGAGAAGATAAAAGTTATAAAACTGAGCCTACTCAGAGGAATAAGAACACACATGCTGCCTTTCACAATGAAAACTAGTTTTTTGAAACTTAGGAAGGAATGTTTTATGATGGGAAGGAAGTAAAACTGTGATTTATATTCTACCAATCAGGAACAACAAAGCTGACTGCTGACACTTACGCTTCCTATTGGGTATACATTGCGTGTGTAACGTACATCAACTTATTTTTGTTTTGACATTTGGGCCTACATTTTCTGTAGTTTCAATTTAGTGAACCGCTAGGGGCCTAGTATGGAACTGAACCTCAGGAACATAAATATAATGACATATAGAACTTCTTATCTTCAGTAGTCTTCTCATTCTCCCACCCGTTCAGACACAAAGCACATCAACTATTTCCACTCGTTATTTCACTCTTGTAAAGGCTTTTGAGTGTCAGGTTGATGAATTAGCCTTCATTTTTTTGTTTGTCTATTTAATGTTTCTCTAGGTCATTCTTTTTCTGGTCAGCTCCCATTTCATTACCCAAGACAGAAGTTATTCTTCAAGCATGTTGTTCTAAAATAATTTTCAAGCTGACATTTTTAAAGCATGCCTTAAATGTCTCCAGTGTGATGCTCAATACATTTTCAATATACTTAGTAAACATCAGCTGGCACATTCACACAATGCCTTTTTGTGATTCAGGTAGGAATGAATAAGTAATTCACGGGATTATAAATTATAAATGGAGAAAAGTGGGAAACCAATACAAATATGGCCATGCTACAGACATGCTTGTTTTCAATTTTCATCTCTTTTTTACAGTCTAGGGTACCTGATTGATTAACTCTTTTGAATTCTTCCTTCTATTATCTTCAGTATTTTCCTTTCAGATACAAACTTATTTGTTCTTTATTTCAGCAGCATTATACCAACCAACTCTGCTCAAGGCAGCAGAAATTTCAAGACTAACACTGACATAAGTGAAGGCAGAATTGAAGGTTTGGATCCACAGAAAAAACACATTCTGCTTGTATTTCTCTGTACTGTTAAGAGGGCTAGACATCCCTATCAAAAGGACTTACTATTCTGGTCATTGTATATGTAAACAAAGACAAGACATGACATTTCATTACAGGTACAGTATTGAGCTGAAGTCAATTTAAGGAGCAACAGCAGGTATATGCTTCCCACAGTATCTAGGCAAACAGAAAAAACACTCTTTTGTCAGGCTTTTTCTCTAATATTTCATGTTCATTTTCATCACCATCAGTATATCATTTATGGCCACCATTCAGCAGTGTGCTCCCAGAGTTATTTTATATGCACTTCATTTATGTTTGCCATGACTTTTATTTAAGGACATTGCTAAGAACATTTTTATAAACTCTGTACAGGTCGTTATTCATCTTTGTTATATGGATGGTTTACCAGTTACTTGGCAGCCTATATGTGATTTATCAGAGGAGGGCTTTGATGCCTAGAGCACCAGTTTTTCAAACTTGTCTGAAGTGGAAGCGATCTTGAGGCTGTGATATATATTGATCTGATTATTGTTTTGTAAATATTTTCTTGCTTAATATAGAGAGAACAGTATGCCCCTCCCGCAGTGTAGTTACTTGTGGGAAAGGGTATGTGCTAGTCATCAAATAGGACACATAAATCAGTATTATTGAATAGAAAATCTGTAGCTTGATTTAAAAAAATCAGCTTGAGGCTTTCTTTTCAAGCTGAGTGTTTGGAGACAGAGCAGATTGTTATTTATTTTAATCGTCATACTATTTTTTATCTCTGAAAATTCTGATTTTTTGCATATTTGCATCCCTTTCTTCATCTTATGTAACAGCAGACGAATTATATACACTGAGAGATTTCACTGATAAAAAGATATTTATTAATGGGATACATGCTGTGTGCTAAGCACTATTGTTGCTATAGTGCATACTTTAAGTGAATTGAAGTATGTGCATCCCTCTGCCTATTTTTCCTTTACTTCCCTGTCTTTAAATAATCTCAGTGCTGGAAAATCATAAGGAATCATACAATCATTAAGGGTGGAAAAGACCTCTAAGGTCATCAAGTCCAACTGTCAACCCAACACCATCATGCCTGATAAACCATGTCCTTAAGTGCCATACCTACATGTTTTTTTAACACCTCCAGGGATCATGACTCCACCACTTCCCTGGGCAGCCTATTCCAATGTCTGCCCCCTCTTTCAGTGAAGAAGTTTTTCCTAATATCCAATCTAAACCTCCCCTGATGCAACTTGAAGCCATTTTGTCTCGTCCTGTTGCTGGTTACTTGGAGAAGAGACCAACCCCCGCCTCACTACACCCTCCTTTTGAGTAGTTGTAGAGAGCAATAAGGTGCCCC
>Ga0181612_131720_pt1 | contig 13646 bp, 9 predicted proteins | sample HoacroProtozoa21_FD_119630 | JGI IMG/M metagenome (GOLD analysis project Ga0181612, IMG submission 119630) | Hoatzin crop microbial communities from Cojedes, Venezuel. Combined Assembly of Gp0051906, Gp0051904, Gp0051908 | reverse complement strand
CCGCGGCGGGGCCACCGCCTCGGCGGGGCGCGTAGGCCCGAGGCCTTACGGCCGCGCCGACGGCCTCCTGGTGACTCCCTCAGCGGAGTCCCCTGCCCGCTAACGGGGCCGTGGGCCTGCGGGGGGGTTAGGCGTGGCTGGGCGCCTTCGTGGCGCGGCCTCCCGGCGAGGTGTCGCGGTGTGGGAGGTCTGAATGGCTGTGGGGCAACGGCGGCACCTGAGTGTTTTAACTCGTAGCTAAATGCATCAGGCATTTTGAGCAAAAAGTAATCACCTGGAGAACTGAGAAATGTCCCTAAACAGGGTATTACATTTACCCGTTTTTTTTTCATAAACGTGTTTACGTTATACGTTCTAGGTCGTGCGTCAGTGAAATGATGCTTTCTCAAGAGTTTTGGTTCGTAAGCTGCCTCAGTTCGTGAGGCTCCCCAAGGATATAGCTGGAGAGCAGGCCTGGCTTTTTGTCTTTCTGTGTTGTGTGAACTGTATAACTTTCAACGTCCTTATGCAGGTACTCAGAAGTCTCATTGCTGAAGTAGAGCGGCACCTACTTCTGCGTCTGTGGGCATCCGCTGGAAGATTAAACTGTGATTTCAAAGCTTGGTGCCTTTCAAGGAGGAAGGCTTGGTGGTGGTTCTCCCTGCTGAGTCTCCCAGCTGTGCGTTTTGGGAGAGTTGTTTTATACTGCTGCTTTTTAGAGCCTAAAATACACTGCACGTTTTTGCGCTTTGGAGGCCTGTTTGGCTGCGATTTTTTGAGAGAATTTCTGCAGTTGGGATCTTTATATCAGTAAAGATACCAGGTGTACTTTTCACACAGATCTACTTTGTGGTCTGTTTAGTTATTGGAGATGAAGACACTAGTTGCAGGTCTTTGAGGCAGGAGTTCTGGGTTAGGGTATGGAAAAAGCGTACAAAAAGCTGCTGCTGAGGCAAGAAAACAGTCGTATTTCTAAAAATGAGCTGGAGTCATTATGTGGATATTTGTAAACTACACGTTTGAAGGATCTGATCCTTGAAAATACAGAATTCGTGACAGAAAGGAGGGGGTCTTTTTTAAAATGTATTCGAATGATTTTTTTTTTTTTAGTAGTTGGTGTACTGTTTTAATTGTGTTGTTTTCTTGCGTAGAAAGAGGCTACAGCCCAAGTTAGCACAACTTGCCTGCTCACTGTTCAGCCTGAGGTTCTCTAGGTGTCTGTTTGATGAGAAAAGGGACTTTGGACGTAGTACCAACTTGTGTAGCATCTCAGCTGTTCATTCAAATGCTACAACTCCATGTCCCACCTTCCCTCTGAACTAGCAGAGTGGGGCAGTGCTTTTAACCGAGCTGGGAATGGGTGTTTGTAGGTCTGTTGGATTTTTTCTTAGTGCTTGAAAAATAAAGTAGGAGTGGAGAGTTTACAGGGTTTGCATCTCAGAAGTTGTCTGCACAGATATAAGAGGTGATGTAGGGTAGGAGCTGCTGTCCTCTGACAATAATTTCTTGAACTGGCACGTTAGTAAAAGGTCTCTGTCTTGGAGATGTAGCCCTGCTCAAGATCATCAGACTTAGAGGAAATGTGATCTGCAGTGGAAGCACAGCACCGAGTTGGAAGAGTTTAGTGTTTTCATCTTTTGTGTAAATCATGATCTTTGGTAGGGATCATATTATTGAGTTCTGTTGGCTCTTTTATTAATTACCAATAATAATTATATAAAACAAGTGTGTGCTTTTACACAATATTTGACCGATGTGTAGTATCGTAATTTAAAGGAAAAAGGCATCTTCCTTATTTTAATGATTTCTTAAACTCAGTCTAAGACTACAAGAAAATTAATAGCAATAAAAGCACAAAGTAGGTTTTCTGTAAGTTTTTTGACACATTTTCTGTAGAAAATGCAAAATTGCTCATGTAAGAGTAAATAACAATTTTTTTACTGTGCTTATCAATATGGTATCATACTGTTAACTGAGCAAGCTCAAACTTGAGCATTTTTTGTTACTTAAGAAATGGAATAAAAGGTTTGATTTGATTGTAGATGTCTATTATATAAGGAGGAGAAAAGCATGAGAATGAGGACGGAGCTTAATCGTTAATTTTCTTTTCTCAGATGTCAGCCACACAGCAGCTGTGATAGATCTGTAGCTTTCTCATACTTTTAACCAGAAAGATAATTGCTTTCCTCGCTAGTGTCTAGCGGAGCAGTTAGACAGTGGGGCTGAGCTGGTGTGAGGATCCTTGGCAGGTAAAAGAGCAGTCCTGCTTTCCTCTCCACCATGTTGTCTTTTCTCCTGTCCTTGGTTTCTAGTCTGTTGGAGCTCGTGCTCATCTTCAAAACTTATTTCATAAGCTGATTCAACTTGTTAAACCTGTCAAAAACTCTTCCCTTTGTTTTTTTCAGTGAAGTTTTTCAGCTGATTTTGCAGCTTGGGTTAGTTCACGTGGAGGGGCAGAGGACTGCAGGGAGGGTAATGGGAAGTGTATAGACAGGATCAGGGGATGAGTAGATGAGGGAAAAGCTGCTGCATCTGTTCAGCTGCAGTCAGGTGCCCATACGCTTTTGTTGTCTCTGACTGTGCCTAAGTTTTGGAAAGGTTTCTTTAATTTACTTTTTTTTTTTCTCTTTGGGAAATTTCATGTTCTTCATTCTTTGGTACTCACAGGAATGTTTTAGCATAACAGAAAATTGAGGAGGCTTTTGAATGTGGCTTCTCAGGAAATCCAGCGATCCCTTCAAATCACTGACAGTTATGAAAACATTTTTGTGTTGTTTATTAATAAAATGTGTTAACTTTGGGATGGCTTTGTTTGCTTGTTTTTTAGGTTGCCTGATATTTGTGTCAAAATAATTCTTCCATTGAGAAAACTTTTGTAACCAAGAATCATGACAGCTGCAGAGAATGTGTGTTACACATTAATCAATGTTCCGATGGATTCAGAACCCCCTTCTGAAATCAGCTTAAAAAATGACCTAGGCAAGTAATAGACAATGAGTTGAAGGGTAATCTATCCTACCTGAATTATTGTCGCATTCTCTTATTGTGCCTTTCCTAGAATATTGTTTAAATTTTATAAACTCAAACCAGTCAATGGGATGTTTGTTCTGTTGATTTTTGAAATATGTACATTCCTCTGTTTGCTGTTTTTTGAGAAACTTCATGATCTGTATCTTACATGTTTTGGTTTTGTTTTTTTTCCCCTTGGTCTGTGCAAAACTTTGAAATCCATTTCTGTCTTTCTGTCTGAAGCAATATCTGTTTGGGCTCAGACAGATTTAAGTAATGCAGTGATAAGCAACAGGTTGTCTTATCACTTGTTCAGTGCACTGCAGTATCTTGCTGGCAGAAATGGCAGTGTTAGTATTTAGTATACATATGACATCAGAGTGCATTGTAATATCCTGATATAAAAGGCTGTTTAAATTGAAGCATTTGAACTCGGTTAATTCCAATATGTTGATCCTAGAATTAAGTCTGAACTCTGTGCTTATTCTTTAAATATCTCTTGCTTCCTCCTTATACTTCTAGTATAAGTAAGGGTATGAATTTTATTGGTACGCGATATTGCACTCCTTCAGAGGGGATCTGTATCTTCTAACACTGAAGATCAGTATTCCTGTTAAACTAACTGCGACATGTTAGCCTTCCAGATTTCATAATTACTGTGATTTATTCTCTTGATTTTTCTATCCTCTCTAGAAAAAGGAGATGTCAAGTTGAAGACAGAGGCCTTGAAGAAAGTAATCATTATGATTCTGAATGGTGAAAAACTACCTGGGCTTCTGATGACCATTATACGTTTTGTACTGCCTCTCCAAGATCATACTATCAAAAAACTGCTGCTTGTGTTTTGGGAGATAGTGCCAAAGACCACTCCAGATGGCAGGCTTTTGCAAGAAATGATCCTTGTATGCGATGCGTACAGAAAGGTAGCCCATTATTTCTTTCATTGCTAATGTTCCTATACTGGATCTTCATAGAAAGTGAATCATTTTGTGTTATTTAATATATATAAAAATGGCTTATGCTCAGCATTTCCTTCCTGACTGTTTTGTTTCAGTGCTTCAGAGCTCGATAGTTCTAGATAACCAGCAGACCTACTACCAAGGAATTTTTATGTGTTCTTTTATGGTTATGACTTAACAAAAGTTTAGTGCTTTTGATTTCCAAGTCAGTGAGCCTCAAATACAAGGGGTGACCTAGTTACCATCTTCGTAATGTCTTGGGACAAGCCAAGGTACATAGAAGAACACTATTTTTGAAATAACTTCGTTGTGGTCTATTTGGGACACTCCTTCACAAAGCTAATAAGGTCCTTCAGCTTCTTTGGGAATGGGTCAGAAGCAGATGAATTGATAATACCCTAGAGGTTAGTATCCAGTGTGCAGGAATGCCTGCAGGGTGTGCTTTCACAGCCCTAGTAACCAGAGAAAAATCGCATACAGTGCAGAAAAATGTAATTAGTAAAACTTACAAAGACTGCACAGAAATAAGCGTTTTTAAATATGGTGGAACAGCAGTGTTTTAAGAAGGTATTTAACGAGAAGACAGTGAGGTGTCATTGTGGAACTTGTACCGTGGGAGAGCTCAGTGTGGGAGAAGACTAGCAAGTGCATTCGTCTGAGCTTAACAATTAGGTTGAAGAGTCTGGCATTTCAAATATGTTTCTGGTTGATTTTAGGATCTTCAGCACCCAAATGAATTTATCCGGGGCTCTACCCTCCGTTTTCTTTGTAAGCTGAAAGAAGCAGAACTGTTGGAGCCTTTAATGCCAGCCATTCGTGCATGTCTAGAACATCGCCACAGTTACGTGCGCAGAAATGCAGTTCTCGCGATTTACACGATTTATAGGTAAATGCCAGAAGCTATTTAAAGTTGGGGATACAAAAGACCAAGGCTAGCTTTAGTGATCTGCATAGTTCGTGAGATCTCATAAACGTTGATCAATCACTGGTGTGGTGTTTGAGGTTTTGTTTGTTTGTTTGCTTTTAATCCTCTATCCACTGGACTTTTTTGGAAAAGCAAAATGTATTGCTGCTGCTTTCTCAAGTATGACTGAGGTCCTTTTATTGCAGGTTAATCTGTATGGGCAAATGCCTTTCTTAATCAACTAAACGTCATTAATAGTAATCATTGTTCACACCGTAAATATAGAAGAATCCTTGTAGGAATATGCATATATAAATTTATTTGAAGCAAGACATTCCTCATGTGCTGCAGTTATGCACTAAACATTATTGCAGCTGTTACTTCAGCAGTGTGGCTGAATGTTACTATTACACAGAAGTTATCGATGGGCTAATGTCTTAGCTGTCGTGGTAACAAACAATTTTTTAAAAATCCTGGAGTCTGTTAACAGTTTCAGATAGCTATGCCAAAGCTATGTATTACCATTTTATGCTTTTTGAATTTTTGTAGATGCTTGTCTTTAGGATATGCACTTAAGCCTTAGGTTCTGCTCCTTACCAGTAGTTCTTTTAATTATGATTTTTTTTTTTTAAGGAATTTCGAACATCTTATACCTGATGCTCCTGAATTGATCCATGATTTCTTGGTGAATGAGAAAGATGCAAGCTGCAAAAGAAATGCATTTATGATGCTAATTCATGCAGATCAGGTAAGGATACTTGTCATCGAACTCGTTTGGTTTAAATACTTCAGAATGTTCTGGGTCACTAGCTAGTAGTTTGTTGGTAGTATAAACTATTTATATTCATTAAAAAACATATATGGTAGCATTAACCTATTTGTGGAATATTTGGTGACTGAAAGACTTCAAGTAGGTCTTTAGTGCCGTCTTCATTTTAAAGGAGCATTGCTGTGTTTGTTGAAGACATAGGTTGGTGCTGAAAACTGTCATTAGTTTTGCCAAGTGAGCTTAACCGGACTGAGAAGTGCTCCATTACCTACCGTTTTATAGCTTTTGTGGTCATGTGAGAAAGAAATGGCAGTTTCTGTTTAGTGTTTTGTATTATTTGCTCTACAATGATTTGCAATTGCCTTTTGTGCCTGGTTACCATTTCTTTTGTCTCTCTTTTTGCCGTCTGTAGAGAATGGATTTATTTGCTCTTCAGGTTTACAGTGTTTTTGTAAATTGTTTTCAATTTCAAGTTGAAGGGTTAAATATGTGAGGTTTGTGTTTTGGTTTTTCCAAAGTGTTTTGATTTAAAATATAGCTGAGTGAGCAAACTCAGAATAATTTATCTTTTATTTGTATAGGACCGAGCTTTGGATTATTTGAGTACCTGTATTGACCAAGTCCAGACATTTGGTGACATACTGCAGTTGGTTATTGTTGAACTCATTTATAAGGTAAAAGGGAAATGTTGTGGCACATTTAAAAGAAAAGTACATGTTAAATTGTGTTAGACTCCTCTTTAAAGGGAATAGAACGTTGCTGGAAGGGTCGTTATAGGTAGCATTTAGTCCACGTCAGGAACATGTCATTGTTTACTAGAGCTGAACAAGATTTGTCTCTTGAAACAATAAACAGCTCCAGTGTGCACAGTATAGGGCAATATGGTTTGCTGTGATGTGGGCTGTGTATTGTCAGACTGTTCTTCACAGACATGAGCAGGGCACAGAAGCTAGCAGAGGCTATGCCCTTCCTTTGGATCTGAGATTTTAAGACCTTGTAGCATTGCATAGAATTGTCAATAATAACTTTTTAATAGCTTTTGTAATTGGATTTTTACAACTGCGAATGACACTTCTTATCCTCAGAAAAGGTTGTCACCTTTTGCTTCATTTTGTCTGTGTTGTAAAACAGTGGAGCAGTTAAGCTGTACAGTTGCTGTTTTCTTTGTTCTTTATGTGCCAACTATGCATTGTTCTTATCTAGGTCTGTCATGCGAATCCGTCGGAGAGAGCTCGGTTTATTCGCTGCATCTACAACTTACTGCAGTCATCGAGCCCCGCAGTGAAGTATGAAGCTGCGGGTACTCTAGTTACGCTCTCCAGCGCACCAACAGCAATCAAGGTAGAAAAGTGATGTTTTCAGATGTTTCAGTAGGTTTTAGTGCACTGGAATGAATACTATATGCTGTATGTTGGTTGATAGTTTGAAAGAGCAAAAGCTTTAGTAATACAGACTGTTTAACACTTCACATGTGAACGCTGTCTCAAAATATCTCTTAACGTTGGTCACAAAAAAAAGACTGAGACTGTGTTTTTCAGACCTGCAGCTAGTGGACGTCATGTCACTTAGGTAGTGGACAAGCTTGAATACTGTGCAGACTGTTGTACAGCAGTTGGTACCAACCTGCAGTCATCTTGGCGTTCTTAGCAAAGCAGACTAAAGCTGAAGATTTGCAGAGATTGAATGGCGTATAATTTACTCAGAAGTATTACTCTTTTCGGACCAGGGTGGAAACACTAAGCAGTGAACATTTACGTTGATTACTGGTTGACCTTGGATTCCTAGATTTATGTTTGTACAGCAGGTTATTTGAAATCACACAGAAATTTTGAACTTGTGTGGAAATTTCAAAAACAGGATATGCAAGTCTAGATTTAGAGTAAAAGGATTGTAAGTAGGAGTAGTTTGAAAAGCTCAGGAGGACTGCTAATTCCAACATTTCTTGCTTTAGCATAGTCATTTTTGATGAGTAGGAAAATTGTTCATAGGAGCTGTCATTTAAACCCTATCTAGACAGGCTAACGCTGGCAGCTATTTTCTGCCAGCTGGGTTTTGTGCCCAGTTCTGTACTTAAGAGCTGGACCAAAGCGTGCCAGGTAATTTATCTCTTTATGACTTTCTCTGAACTTGCAATCAAGTCTGTGTATTGCAAGCTGATGCCATTGTGAACCTTCCTGTGTATTTTTTGTAACACTGTGGTGGAATCAATGTTTACAGTGGACCAGAAAATTTTAGAGACTGTTCTTGGGTTAATTTCTGTGCCAACTCTTTGAGTAGTTGCTTTAATTGTCACGCAGAAGGTGTCTTTTCCTGAATTTCTCTCAGAATTTTGCCAGTTTCTCTTCATTTCTTAAAAAATGTTTTTGATCCTTTTAATTTTAGGCAGCTGCCCAATGCTACATAGATTTGATTATTAAAGAAAGTGATAATAACGTGAAACTGATTGTTTTGGATCGGTTGATTGAATTAAAGGAGCATCCCTCCCATGAACGAGTGTTACAGGTATGTGAACTGTCTCTTTTCTTGCAAGCTTATTGAAGGGTTTTCTTTCCTAAACACAACTTTTGGGTGGTGTCATGTATGGAAAAATGTACTTCTGAAATTTAGATCTTCTGTTGAAACCGTATTGGATGGACTTTTATATTTACAACTTGCTGCTTTTGTTGTCTGTGTAAGGAGTAAGAATGGCAAATGCTGTCTTGATTGTAAGACTGAATGATGTCGCTTGCATGGTAGACTTTTATGTAAATGCAGAATGTCAATGAAGTGAACACTGTGAAGTTCCTAATGCCTAGGATATCTTGCTTGTTTGTGAGTATATTATATATTATGTATCCAAAAAGTCTTTGAAAATAATTGAGGACTGAAAATCAGAATTGTATGAAAAGGAAGTAATTTAAAGCAACAGAGTAGTTAACGTTTTGTTATTGTTTCAGGATCTAGTTATGGACATCCTCAGAGTGTTGAGTACCCCAGATCTAGAAGTGCGCAAAAAAACCCTTCAACTAGCTCTGGATCTTGTCTCTTCAAGAAATGTGGAGGAGGTAAAATATGTATTACTTTCGTTTCATTACACTGTTTTTTATTCTTTGGAAAAAAATGTGACTTTCTTTATTTTTATTTGATCTTTTCTGCAGCTTGTGATTGTTCTGAAGAAGGAAGTGATTAAAACTAATAATGTGACAGAGCATGAAGATACAGACAAGTATAGACAGCTGCTTGTTCGTACATTGCATTCCTGTAGTGTTCGGTTTCCAGATATGGCTGCAAATGTTATTCCAGTGGTATGCAAATGTTTAATTGTATTGTCATTAAATATGTTCTAGTTATACCCAAAACATGGACAATAACTGAAGCTGAGGTGTTTCTAATAGTGGCCTCGCGCAAAGCAATACTATTTTTAATCCCTGAGGAAATATAGGACTTTTGATGCTGTAGTTATTTGTCTTCTGAGACTTTAATAAGAACATGAGCTGAAGAGTAGCTTCACTTAAAAGTGCAGTGATTTGTGTCGTTAGAAAGACAATTTTGGATTATGATAATTGGTAATCAACTGGAATGTACTTAAGGTTGTTTGACTTCAGCTTCATTTAACAGGAGATATATACATACACACACATATATGCCGTTTTGTTTTTCTGAGTGTAGAGGGAGAATACTATTGTACAAACTTAGCTGTGCTGCTGTTTGTGCTCGTGTTCACTCTTTTGTGCTAGCTGATGGAGTTCCTCAGTGATAATAATGAAGCGGCAGCTGCTGATGTCTTGGAGTTTGTACGGGAAGCCATCCAGCGATTTGATAACCTCAGACCTCTTATTGTTGAGAAGATGCTTGAAGTCTTTCACGCTATTAAATCTGTCAAGTAAGTCCAAAATATGATACCAACCAGACATTGGAGCAGCCTCTGGCTCAGTTGCATTGAATGTATATTGTCGTTAAATATGTACCAAAATCCTTGCAACCCACACAGAAGAATAACTGAAGCTGAGATGTTTTGGGGGTACCTGATTTGTAGATAGAGCTTCCTTCTTGCCTGCCGGTACAAAAGATATGTTGGGTGCTTGTTGCCTTGAATGAAGAAAATAAATTCAAATTTTGTTTTTGTGATGCAGTTGATAATTGTATTTCCACTTGCTAGAGGGTAGCATTGTTGATGAAGTCCAATTATAAAGTGATGTATTTGTTAAAAATAGACTTACTGTGGGATTATTGCAGCAGGAATTTGCGCTTGTAGGCACTGGAAGAACTGTACATTTATTAGAAAAGCCAGTGTAACACAGATTGGGCTTTGCAATCTGCAAAGCTGCTTTAGTAGCTTTCAGGCTCTAAAAACTTGGTTTTCTGATGGATCTGTGAAGGTGAAGTCATGTGAGAGCTTCTGGGTATCAGGACACCGCTCTGCTGTTCTTCCAATACACAGGAAACTCTGAATCCTATTGTTGATATCTGTCAGTCGCATCCTCTTGAATTTGTCAAGGCTGGCCTTTACCACCTGACCGTAAATAGCTTCCCTTGATGCTAATTTGAGTATATTGTGAAAGCGTGGATTAAATTACTGTTCTTGTCTTAGGATTTATCGAGGAGCTTTATGGATCCTTGGAGAGTATTGCAGCACAAAGGAAGATATACAAAGTGTAATGACAGAAGTTCGCAGATCACTTGGAGAGGTGTGTTTACATTGTTAGGCTAGCTCTTTGTGGTTTTACTTACTATTATGCAGTGTGTTTCCTAAAAAAAAGATATTTTAAAAAAATCAGGAAAGATGCAACAGGGTTTTGAGCACTTGTGGTATGTGTATAAGAAATCTGAATTAAAAACTAGTTAGGGTTTTGCATTTGTTGCTAGGGGTTTTTTTAAGCAGCATGCTTGAAGCTAGCATATACTGAGAATAAGTGATATCTGTTAAGAGGGGAAATGAGAAATTCCTTATTTCAGGAAATTATGGCAGCTTTAAGATACAATTTAATTATATCCACCAACAAAGGAAGAGTGCTTTAAGTCTGGGTTGTTCTGAGAGGGATCTAAGACAATCTGTGCGAAGTGAACTTTATGTATGGGTAGGAGGCTTCTGTATTTATTTCAACATCTGTCTGTCTCCTCGAATTGTCTCAAAACTGTTGCACTGTAACTGACCTTTAGCTTATAAAACATTGACAATGCAGATAATTTTTATTAAAGCCTTCTGCAGAACAAATAATAGCTTTTTTATATTAATTGTAACAATTGTTTCCTGTTTGTTTCTAGATCCCAATAGTAGAATCTGAAATCAAGAAAGAAGCTGGTGAGCTAAAACCTGAAGAAGAGGTATCTGTGGGTCCAGCCCAAAAACTGGTGACAGAAATGGGCACTTATGCAACACAGAGTGCTCTCAGTAGCTCTCGACCTGCTAAAAAGGAAGAAGACAGGTATTTAAAATTTCACACTAGGCCAGGAGTGACTTGTTTTTTTCTAAGTGGTATTCTCTCTCATACAGATTTAGTGTTTGAGACAATTTCCTGGTTTGAAGTATTATCCCAAGTAGATGGTGTCTGATGGGAGGTTGCCTAATTTCTTAGCATTCATAATCAAAGCTTACTGCATATCAGAAAGGACATTATTAATTATGTTATCCTAAATTCTAGTTGATTCTTTGTAAGTTATACATAAAGTCTTCTCACAGTTTTAATTGGATACAGACATGTTGCATTTAAGAAAAAAAAAGTTTAATATCACCTTGCACTATTTAATACTTGCTATAGTTTATTTCATTGGTAGCTAGAACAGTTGCTGTATCTCCTTAATTACTGCAGATGGGATACTTCATCTTGACTAGTCATTATCATCTCAGAACTACAATGAAAGTATTATACATTACACTTTTCACTCCCTATTCTGTGTGGAAATGGCTGTGTGACTGGTGAATATGTCTGTATCTGGAAAATTACTTCTAGAGGGAAAAAAAACCCCAAAACTTCTGAGACCTTTCAAGTTTGTTTTGTTTATATGGTATGGATGTTAAGGTATGAAGTAAATAGGCTAAAGAGAGTTGTCTAAAACTATTTTTCTGATTATCATTTTTCTTTGCAGACCTCCGTTACGAGGATTCCTGCTTGATGGCGATTTCTTTGTTGCAGCTTCCCTCGCTACAACTTTAACTAAGATTGCTTTACGATATGTGTCACTAGTTCAGGAAAAGAAGAAACAAAATGTAAGTCATCTACTGTGTTTTCACTGCAGTTGCAAGGAAAACCTGGTTGTTGCCTCCTTTCATTTAAACAGATCCAGAATGGGTTAAGTCCAAAGTGAAGTGCTGGTTACGTGATTAGACAGTAATGATTATTTGGGTCACTAACAGGGCCTACTGCTTTCCAGCCAGACTATCTAGACAGTTGCTAGATAATGCTGTTTGGTGTCTAGATAACGGGTACTACAACATAAGTAATGTGTTCAGAGAGTTTATGATTTGATTAATGTGTGCCTTGTAGTAAATAAGTCAGAAATAAACGTTTCTGTAAAGCGATGTAAAATGCAGTAACCTCCTTCCATTCCCTTTCCTTTGCCCTCTTTCTCAGTCCTTTATTGCCGAAGCTATGCTGCTGATGGCCACTATTCTCCATTTGGGAAAGTCCTCTCTTCCTAAGAAGCCGATTACAGATGATGATGTGGATCGTATTTCCTTGTGTCTGAAAGTTTTGTCAGAATGCTCTCCTCTCATGAATGATATTTTCAACAAAGAATGCAGGCAGTCCCTCTCTCATATGCTGTCAGCCAAGCTAGAAGAGGAGAAACTTTCCCAGAAGGTGAGCTGTTATAAGCGTGTAACCATAAACGCTTGGAATTTTTTACGGCTGTTCACATCCGACCACGTCCTAGAAATGTCACCGTGTAACTATGTGTAAGTCAGCCATTACTTGACTGTGTCTCTGCACTAAGGAGTGGAATTCCTGGTGAGTTCTTGAATATTTCTCTTGCCTGCAGAAAGAATCTGAGAAGAGGAATGTGACGGTTCAGCCAGACGATCCCATTTCCTTCATGCAACTTACTGCTAAAAATGAAATGAGCTCAAAAGAAGACCAGTTTCAGCTTAGCCTTCTTGCAGCAATGGGAAACACACAGAGGAAAGAGGCTGCTGACCCTCTTGCATCCAAACTTAATAAGGTAATGTGAAAGTCTACACTTTGTGCTGCTTACGCACAGGATTAGCTTTGGGAATTGCAGGCTGGAACTGATGAACCAGACTATGCTGCTTGATTGGAAAGACCCAGGTATTTCCTGGTTAGAATCGGGAGAAAGAGAAAAACCCCTGTGCTTAAAGCTGTTACCTGCTTCATTTGGGGAGCAAAGAATAAGGAGGAGACTTGGAGAGTGCTGAGCTGGTGAGATATGGAGAAATTAAGATTGTTTGCTGGTCTGAAGAGCCCAATAAGGTTTGCAGGAAAGAGAGCAGGGATGTCACAAGTGATTAAGAACCCCTTTCTTTCTTTGGATGCCATATCCTATTGCCAAGTGCGGTACATCCTTGTTTCACTCGTTATACCTTTTTTTTGCTGCTGGTTACCAGGACCTGCAGAGAAGGTCCAAAGAGAACAAATCTCCTGATTCGTTCATTAGTTAGAATAAAAAAACCAGGGTTTTATTCTTTAAAATTCTGGGTGAATTGTTTTTACTGTTTAAAGTTACCTTTTCATTTTAAGTCAGAATTTCTTTGTCCTGCTGATCTTTTTAAAAATAAATGGCATTAACAGTCCCTGTTTCAGGAACTTATGTAAATTCAGTTCAGAATAATTTCATCTGGAAAGGTTTTATAATTGTGGTGTGTATACAACAGGACATGTGAAGGAAGGATGCGCTTAAAATTTATTTGTATTAGTAATACGCACAGTCACTGTGTGTTTAGCTATATCGAGGAAATATGTTTTGGAATACTTGTGATGTTTAGGAAATCTACAGTTTGTGCATAGTTTCTTTAGATACTATTTTCTAGACAGAACTTGTGGTGATTGTTTGCAGTATTTTTTTCCAATTTTTTTTTTTCTTCTTACTGGTT
>Ga0181612_147412_pt1 | contig 13647 bp, 12 predicted proteins | sample HoacroProtozoa21_FD_119630 | JGI IMG/M metagenome (GOLD analysis project Ga0181612, IMG submission 119630) | Hoatzin crop microbial communities from Cojedes, Venezuel. Combined Assembly of Gp0051906, Gp0051904, Gp0051908 | reverse complement strand
GACAGTTAATAGTTAGCATCCCTTCTTGTATATTTTACTGCAAAATTATAGCGTGTATAGAAAGACTTTTATGTTAAATCTTTTCTCCTAAATGTTTTGACCAGGGTTCCCGAGGAGAAAATGGCCCAACTGGCGCTGTTGGTTTTGCTGGTCCTCCGGTATGTGTTTTATAACACTAATGAGTTTCCTTTAGTCATGCTTTGACATGCTTAGTTTCCTTCATTATGAATAATCCTGCAGTGTTCTGGAGCGTAAGTCACATTTTTGTGGCAAGAAGAGCTGTTTCTTTTTCCCACCAGTGTCTCAAGTAAAGAAGAGGGCCAGTAAATACCCTAGACACTTGAAAAGTGGTTTTGTTGATAGGATTATGTAATTGTTCACCAGATTTCATATTATCATGAATATGCTATGTTGCTCCTTTGAGATTAAAATAAGGCAAGTTATAAGGGGAGCAAAGATTAGCTGTGTGAGTAGTGAAGGCTGGAATGAACTGATGGGCCAAATGGAGTTTCCCGGTGAATATCCCAGAATTTCCCACAGTCTAAATATTGTGTTTCAGACCTTTCACAAAGAGTCAGGCACCTGCTTCCCTTGGTGGGAAAAAAAGACTAGAAAAGACAGTGTTCAGTCCCTTTTGCTTTTAGTTACGAAATAGCTGCTGAGAAAAATAGAAATTCTAAAGGAAAGAGAAATGTGAGTTAGATAAGAAAATATTTTAAATGGAACTTCTGACTTCACAGACTTCAAAAAAGCTCATCTGTGATCTAAAGACTGTGCTGAACTGTTACAGTTTTCTTGAACTGAACTGTTGAGCAAATGCGCTGTTTTCTGGGCTGATACGTTCCCCTCTTATTTTTTGCCTTCTAGAAGTCCCCTACAAAATGACTCTGTTAGGCTGGAAGGATTTGGTGTTCTCTGACCTAATGTCTCTTCTAAATGTTATTTCTTACAGGGCCCTGATGGTCAGCCAGGTGTGAAAGGCGAACCTGGAGAGCCTGGACAGAAAGGAGATGCTGGATCTCCAGGACCACAGGGTCTTGCTGGGTCTCCTGGTCCACCGGTAAGTGTAAATACTGGCGTCAGAGAACCAGTGGCATAGGCTGATCTGATCTTGCTTATTTAAAATGTCCTGAGTGTTCACTATCACCCCTCTCTTTCTCCTCTCTTCTTAGGGCCCTTCAGGTGTTCCTGGTCTGAAAGGTGGTAGAGGAACGCAGGGTCCACCTGTAAGTGGATTTTGGTTTTTTTGTGACCTGACTGCAGATAATCTAGTACCGAAATTTTAAAAGTAAAAATCGTTCCTCATCTCAGCTTGTTTTTCGCAGTCTGTAATTAGGACATTTGCTCACTGATTCAGCTGAGAATATTTGAGGTAACCAGTGCTGTATTTCTTTCAATGAATTTGGCATTAAAATATTTTTTAGGGTGCTACTGGATTCCCAGGATCTGCTGGAAGAGTTGGGCCTCCAGGACCTACTGTAAGTCAATTGTCGGATTCCTAATAGATGTGTTGTATAAACTGGTTGTTGAAAACCTGAAGACTAAATAAAGCAGGACAGGTGAAGCAGTATTCGTGGCCCAGTGCTATAGAAGAGAACAGCTTGTCAGCGTTCACAAGCGTTCTTACATCCGACTGCATGGTCTAGTGTCAGTGTGTCCAAATTAGTGCAAGACTTTTCACTGAGTAGGCTTTGAGCTGTGCAAGCTGCTCTAACGACTTAATTGCTTATAGGAACAAAACAACAACCTGTATCTTTCAGTACTTTTTACTTGTTTGTCTATTCTGTAGTGACTGAAGTTAGGAGAGTTTTAGGAAACGGAAGAGGCCCCTGCTGGGTTATCTCATTGGTGGACTTACTCAGAAGATCCATTAAAATAAATTAAAACAAAAAACAAAAAACCAAAATAAAAACAAAAAAACCCAAAACAAGCCCACAGAATCTCTCATGTCTAAACATATTCAGAAACACTGAAAAAAAAATAGTTGTGTATCAACAAGTGAGGATTCAACTCCACACAGAACAGTGCCACACTCTTCCTATGCCTTTTAGTGTTCTAATGAGAAAAACAATGTACGGTCATTGTGAGTCTGTCAAAACGTGAAGTTGATGGAAAGCATAATACGGATGTGAAGTCTTTTAAAAGTATCTGAGAAACGAACAAAGGTCCATTAAAACACTAATTTGTACCATGTGAATGAAAAGTTTGAATGTGGACTTTAGCTTGATGGTATTGGAAAGAATGGGAAATGGTGAGTTTTCTAGCAGTAGCTGTACATCTGAGGTAACAAAAAGAAAAGAAATATAGACAAAAAAAAGAGTATCATTTAAAGGAGGTAGTTTGGAATTGCAAATTGAGGGGAGGGGGGAGCTTAGGCATAATTTGACAAAAAGTTTATTTCATCTCATTTGATTGTAAATGAGATAATAACAGCTCTTAGCTCATTCACGCTTTGGGCCTTCCTTAGACTATACATGCTACTAGTTAATCAAAACACAGTCCTTAGAATTTAGTTGTCCTGATCAGAAAAAGGTCCAATATAACGAGGTGTTTTAATCTTCTTAGGGAGCTCCGGGGCCTGCCGGGCCTATTGGTGAGCCAGGAAAAGAAGGTCCGCCGGGTCTTCGTGGTGATCCTGGTTCTCATGGCCGTGTGGGCGATCGAGGACCAGCTGGGCCTCCTGGTGGTCCTGGAGACAAGGGGGACGCAGGGGAAGACGGGCAGCCGGTGCGTCCTGAGTGATGTTATTCACTCTCCCTAGACAAGCTCTGGGCTTGGTCTCAGCGTTACTTACACTCACTCACTGCTACTGAAATGATAGTAACGTTGTTTTATCCTTTGTGGATTTCAGGGCCCCGATGGCCCCCCTGGTCCAGCAGGAACTACTGGTCAAAGAGGCATTGTTGGTATGCCTGGGCAGCGAGGGGAAAGAGGCATGCCAGGGCTGCCGGGGCCCGCAGTAAGTAACCATCGAGGCAATACGCCACCAGCCTCGGGCATTCTCGCGTCTTTGTGGGATCGAGAGCACAGTGCCCCGTAGCACGAGGAGAAAGCTGGGAAATTCCAATTGCAGGAACGAATGTAGAGAGAGTAGTAAATAACTAAATCTCTTGCAAATGCGTGAGGTGGGAGATTTTGTTTCTGCCATAATGGAAGATCTGAACCTGAATGAAGAGTAGGTGGGTAAAATAGCATCCAGACTTCTGGCTAAAATATTCCTATTTGACTTAAAACTAGATCCTTGAAAAAAACAACCCCAGGCTCTTCATTTAGGTGCCCAAAGTCACTTGAATGTGAGTAAATACTTTGCTATTTCATAAATTGTGAACGACAATCTTCAGAATTGCCATTTGTACTCTCTGTGCTTTCATGCAGGGTTGTAGATAGTTATAGGAAAGCCTAATGACCCAGGATATCAAGTCATTAAATAGAGTATTAGTAGAAGGGGTGGTATGGAGGATCTGCCGTTGCCACTGGATCCAGAAGTCAATGCGGTTCGCCAGAAATTATTCCAGGCTAACAAGATTTGTTGGTGTTGACACAGACCAAAAAAAAAAAAAAAAAAAATCATGTTCCTTATTTCAAACTGCATGACATTTTTCCGGAGTCGAAAAGACCTTACTTATTGTGGATAATGCCATCAGACATACTGATATATCAAGGCAGTGTGTGCTTAGAGAGTTGCTACTAGACAGACTAACTTCACATGCAGCTTCTAGTCAATAAAAGCCTATTCAAAAGCAAGTAACACAAACTGCGTGAAAATACGCAGTATGTTAAACATATATTCAAAATCTATCAGAATTACCAGTTTTTGGAAGTTACAAATGCTGATTGTACTTCAGACTGAATTAATGCATAGCATTTTGCAGATAGCAGGGTTTTTGTGCTTTCTTTGTTTTTTGATTAGATTTTTGATATGAGATTTCTTATCTTTTTTAGGGTACACCAGGGAAGCAAGGTCCCACAGGGCCACCTGGTGATAAAGGTCCCCCAGGACCTATTGGCCAGTCAGGTGCCACAGGACCTGTAGGTGAAGCTGGTCCAGAAGTAAGTATTAGAGCCTCGTAACATGCAAAAAAGGCCTCTAGTGGTCATTCTCCTCGACTTGAAGTTAGAGGTGTAGAACAACTTTCTAGTTCTTGTTATAGAAGTGCAAGATTACAGAGCTAATCAATAGCCCTATTTTTATTCCATAATTCTAGGGACCTGCTGGTAATGACGGTACTCCTGGACGAGATGGAGCTGTTGGAGAACGTGTAAGAATATATTGTTTTCTTAAGTCACTTCTGGAAATATCCATTTTATTACTGATTGTTTCTGGATTTCTCTTCATTCAGTTAACTTGAATGGAGAACTTGTTCTGAAAGTGTATCACAGCTTTGCATAAGTAGTCTCTCTCAAAGTTGAGGAAACCTGGCTAAAAGGCTAAGAACACCTGCCTCTACAAACTCCGACTTGAGTTCATACAGCAGGAGTATCTTTGTAGATCGTAATTTCTAGAAATTAGATTAGCAATGCTAGAGTCATGTTGCTTTGGTCTAGTCCAGTCTTCTTTAGATGAATAATGCTGAAATTATGTTTTGCAGGGTGATCGTGGTGAACCTGGCCCTGCAGGTTTACCAGGTTCGCCGGGGGGTCCAGGAACTCCAGGTCCTGTTGGCCCTCCAGGAGATGCAGGTCAAAGAGGTGAAACTGTAAGTGAGGCTTTTTTTTTTTTTTTCTTTTTAATACTTTGTTTAGCAAAAAAACTACTGTGTATGCTTTTGTGCATTGCTTCACATATTTTATGTATGCAATCTTTGTAGGGTTCTCGAGGTCCGATGGGTCCCCCAGGTCGTGCAGGAAAAAGAGGTTTGCCAGTAAGTTCTCCGTGGTCACTGTGGTTTTATCTGAGACGCTTTTTAAAGCCGAGGGTATGAGAAACTGAGCCCAAACTAGAATGCTGAGCAGGGCTTCAACTTCCAGTGTTCTGACTGCAGGTGCATGCAGGTAGTCTGCTGAGCTGCAAAGCTGTACAAAACAGTTCGAATACAGTAATATTTCTACACTTTCTTTCAAAATAATTGCAGAGCAATAACAAATGCTTTGGAAGCCTCTTTATTTGGGGTGTGTTGCTGCCTGGATGATGGTAGGACCGGAGTCAGCGAATGGCTGGCGTCTGCATTTGACGGTTCAAATAAGGGGTAAAGAAATGAATGCTGAACAAAAAGGCAGATTTTTAGATAAAAATGGCAGAAATATAACAAAATCACCTGTTCCCATGAAACTGCCTTAATTCAACTCATGAGATTCTGACTTCAGTCCAAATGGAAAACAAACAAAACCCATCTTTTTGTGTTACATAACTCTCTTACAATCCAAGCTTGGAACAAAAAATTAATTGCAAACTTGGGAAATTCAGAAGAATGTTGTCCTGTCCCTACACAGATGTCATATGAGAGACAGGAAAAGTTTATCGAGTAGGTAATGATAATGATGCCATTGATAAACTATTTGGAATCTAGAAGTGAGAAATTCAGCGTGCAGTTTGGGCTGGGAAATACAGAATTGAAAGCAGAAGCCATTTTTTCCAATGATTCTTGAATTAGTATGAAAAGTTTGAAACTATCAAAAATACCAAGAGTGCCATTGTGACGGTGATAGAACCAAGCTGTTTGTACCGGGGAGCCTGAGCCTTGTCTGTAGCTAGGGAATGTAACTTCAGTTGTACGTTAATCATAGTGCAGGTGAAAGGAGCTGTGAGAAGGAAAGATGCAAAATGGAGGATTTAATACTGAAAATACATTTTATCATTAGGAGTCTGTGAGAAATATTTCAGTCTCATCTACAAAAATCATTTGCCATATCCAGTAAGGCAAAGAAATTTCTCAATCTTAAAAAAACAAATTTCCCAATCTTAAAAATTTTATGTACATTATTTAGTATCGTTATTACAGAGTTTTACAACTACAGGCTAAACAGACTAAAGTTACGACAACTATAATTAAGCACAACAGCATTTTCTGTAATTATTATTCTTTGGTAAAGATTTAAGATTTTTGGAGCTGCCCCAGCATCACCTTCTTTCTAGCTTTAGAAGTGAAGGAGGTCTGAATGCAGTGTCTAAAAGCAAATGAAGGGTTTTTGAGGTTGGGGTTGTTTTTCCAGTTCAGAATTTTAGATTTCATCGCTGATTTTTACAGGGTCCCCAAGGACCTCGTGGTGACAAAGGTGACAATGGAGATCGAGGCGACAGGGGCCAGAAAGGTCACAGGGGTTTCACTGGGCTTCAAGGTCTTCCTGGTCCTCCTGTAAGTTGTTCTGTTTTTACTATAATTTTATTTCCTTGATAGTTAAATAATGTATCAGCAATGCAGTTTTTTAAAATGGAAGAAAACCCAAACATGAGTGATTTTTTTCCCCACAAGGTGTTTGAGAGTAGCCTGGCTGTCTGTACTTGCTAATATTATAATGCAATTTAACAATACTATTGCAAGATACGTGTTCTCCTACTCTTGCTCCATTTGTGGAAGTGACCTGCAGTGACCGAGCACTGTCAGCACAGGGTGATAACAAAAGCTGATAGTTTCAGATAAGCACAGTAGAGTGTGAAATGCTTTGTGTCAGTGGTTGAACACTTTACAGTCAAGGGATCAAATGCAAAATCCGAGAAGGACTGTGATAGTATCTCTCGCTAATACTTGCAATAACTTCATTATTTCAGTGGTAATTGAATGGAAATACCATGGAAAACTTAGGGTTTTTACAGTTGTTCACTGATCCTGTGCAATGTGCAGGAAGAGAGTCAGCAAAAAACCCCAACACCCAAAGCATCTTTCCCCTTGATAATAGCGCTGTCAGTTACTTTTTTGTAAGCCAATCTGTTTCTAAATGCTACAAAAGCAAAGCTTTTCTGCAGAAGCAACTTTATATACAGCCAAGCACTAGTAAATTCTGTAAATTGTGATTACAGTTGTTACTTTGTGACAAAAGAGAGCAATAGAATGAAAATGAATCACAACAGGGAAAGGTACTGCTGTTGTTCATGTATATTATAATCCTGTTCGTGCAGAATTGGGTATGTCACGTGCTAATTCTTCAAAACCGAAGGAATATGCTTTAAATACCATAATGATATGATAATTTCTTCTGTTTAGGGTCCTATTGGTGAACAGGGCAGTCCTGGCATTCCAGGCCCATTTGGTCCTCGGGTGAGTAGAATGTTTCAGGTTGAAGGATTTTTCTTGATTTTTTCCACAATCAGATTTCAGTTTCTGCTTCACTTTTATTTCACTGGCTTTTATTGACTTTGGTATCATGTGGTGATTACGCTACTGTCTTTTGCTGAGAGGCATTAGTTTGTTTAATATAGTAAAGCTCTGACATAAGTGGAGTTTATAGCTAGATAAAAAGGTCAGTTCAGAGTAACTACAGGGCTACAGTCTCTTTTTACCGATGCTTTTGCTGCAGCTGATGCAAAGCCATGTATGCAGCAGCTCTGCTGATTGCTGCTCTGCCTCTCCTACACCCATGTATGTTATCCACCCAAAAGTAGAGGATAAATATGACTCCCTTGGTTTGTTCCCTTGTCACTTGTTCCCAAGTGACAGTATATCTCGAGTCTGTATATGTGTGGGCGTACAGCAGCTACTCCAGTATGCGTAGCACTTGGAATTAAACCCACTTAAATGGTTTTGGAAGAAGCATGCAGCTGATCAAAGGTATGTTGGCTGAGGTGATTGACTGCAGAAGAACAACGTTGAAACTGCCTGCTCACTTTTAGAGAAGAAGAAAAGGACGGGTTTTAAAAGTTTGGTAATAGACACAAATAACTGGGTTGTTTCCTGTAAAGATATTGCTTGTAGAGGGCTGTTTTGTGTTGCTTTGTTACTAAATGCTAAAATACATTCACTTTTTCTCTTGTGTTTTCTAGGGTCCTCCAGGTCCAGTTGGTCCTTCGGGCAAGGATGGAAGTCCTGGTCCGCTTGGGCCAGTTGGGCCTCCTGGTGTTAGAGGAAGTGTAGGAGAAGCAGGACCTGAGGTAAGTTGATGGGAATATGGAGGGAAGAGGTTACCTTCTTTGGAACCACAAAGCAGGAAATAAGAGTTAGGATTTCATTAGTCAGACACAGCGTGTGTTAGTTTGGGTGTGTGCTCTGTAGTAAGCATTTGGAGCGCTAGTTGTGAATTCTGAAGTAATTACTCTCAAAGGAAATGCCATGTTCTGATATACCATCGGATGCACTAGAGCATCCAGCGTGCAAGGAAAGTATGTTCCAGACTTTCTGCTGCCAGGGAAGAGCTGACAGAGGCTGCAGGTGGAGATACGTTTATTAACACATATGTTCTGTCACAAGACTCCGTTACCTCCCCAGCTGTCACCGTTCAGGTTGACAGAAGGACCTCACAACTCTCATTTAGGAAAATATACTTAGTTGGGAAAACCCCTGCTCTGCCAAGTAAGTATGTTGGAGATTCTCTCACACACCTGTGGCCAGAAAGCTCAGCACTGCACAGGATAAATGTAAAGATATTTCTAGTGCCAAATTTTCTGTCCAGGATTTACTAATTGAAAATGTGCCTGAAGAGTCTCAGGGGAAGCAGGAATTTTAGATTGCTCTAAAAATCACTTACAGCTGTGAGAACTTTAAGAAATAAAGTTATTAGGCAGGGATTTGAATAAGGAGGGAAAGATGGCTTAAAAAAGTGGAATGAGGCAGCTATTCCTTGATGACTTTTTCCAGCTGTAAAATCTGAGATCAGGAGTAAGAAAAAGTTGAGCAAGGTATTAAGATAGGTGGAAAGAGGGCATGAAGCAGAGACAATACCTCACGTGCAGTTCTAATCACTCCTGTTCCTGGAAATGGGAATTGTTTATCTATGTCTGAATTTTCCCTGCACATGAGGGCGGCTGGCCGTGAAGTTTTGATTTTTTTAGCGTCTGGCTTTACTGTCATTTTGTATAGTATTTACTCTGCTGTGCTTCTGTTGCCTTTTTTTTTTTACCTTAGGGTCCACCAGGTGATCCTGGCCCTCCTGGCCCCCCAGGACCTCCAGGCCATCTCACTGCTGCCATTGGTGACATTATGGGACACTATGACGATGCCATGGCAGATCCCCTACCAGAATTTACTGAAGATGAAGCAGCCCCAGACGACCATAATAAAACAGACCCGGGAGTCCACGCCACACTGAAGTCGCTGAGCAGCCAGATTGAGACTATGCGCAGCCCAGACGGCTCGAAGAAACACCCAGCACGGACTTGCGATGACCTGAAGCTGTGCCACCCATCCAAGAAGAGCGGTGCGTAGGAACACGCTATCTCCTCTACGCGCCGTAGGATTCTGTCTTATTTCCAGGAGACACTTGGTCACTGGAAAAATGTGTAACGCAGATTTTGATGGTCTAAACTGACACTCACACTAGGAGCTTGAAAACTTCTTCTTGCTAAAGAAGTATATATTCTAATGTATCTCATATATATTTATTCAGATATATTTTAATTTAAAATACTTTATGCTTCCATGGAACACGTGTTTTCACCACGGAGTACCGCTTATATGCTGACAGAGCTAGGTTGGTACACCGATTGTGAATATTTGCTTGATTGCTCTTAGCTCAAAACGTTACCTGTGGGCCAATGACCTATGAGTGCTTTCCATCCAGAATTCTCTGCTGCTGCTCCGTAGTGACAGTTAGTAGGTGGTGATGTGCTAATGTGCCATCTAGGACTTTCCCTCATTTATGTGGATTACCAGTGATAAATCAGAACAGACTGGAGGGTAGAGGTAATTAGCGGCAGGCCTTACTGGATTTCTCCCTGTTTCCTGAAACTTTGCCTCCAACATTGACATTAGGAGGGGCTGCCGTTGGTTTCTCATGTGTAGGGAAAATTATCTTCTAGCCATTGTGTGTTTTTTGTGCACTGGGAGTGTCCAGGAGCTTTGCAATAGGCTTAAGTAACCTTAACCAACTTTGAAGTCTGCATTCCCCAGTTTTGAAATATTTGAAATGCTGATCAGCTTGTACCTTGAAGGAACATCATAGCGTGTACCTGACATGCGCATCAAAACCCGCATCAGATTACGTGAAACCCATGCCTGTTTTCCTTGTGTTTTGTACTGTCGTGACACACTTTTGCTTATGTCTCCCCAGTTATTTCAAGAATCGTAATGATGTAACGGAATCACATTTTATGTTCTTCGTAGGTGAATATTGGATTGATCCTAACCAGGGATGCGTTGAAGATGCTATAAAAGTGTATTGCAACATGGAGACTGGAGAGTCCTGTATTTCTGCAAACCCATCTACTATACCACTTAAAATGTGGTGGGCCAGCAGGTCATCTGATCAAAAGCCTATTTGGTATGGCCTTGATATGAACAGGGGATCACAGGTAATGAAATATATTTAATGTCAAGAATCAACTGCTATGAAACTTATTTCCTTCTAGTTTAGAACTTCATCTGCTATTCTGAGCAGATTCTGCTACAGTCAGAACATTATAACTGTTGATTGACTGGCTTATGTTCAATTGGTTGTTACCATACAGTAATAATAGCAAAGATCTGGGAGAAACAGTGCAAGTGCATGTAAGGCAGGATTGGCTCTAAGTATACCATTGCTGGCAGAGCTTCGCTTCTCTTGATCTGCAAAACTTCAACTTCTCTAGCAGCCTACTTCCATAACTCACTATCCTTGTCCTTAGAAAGTGTACTTTTACCCTGATATATGATTTAAGTCACTGCTGTTTTAATTGAATTGTACCCTTTTTTTTTGGAAGGCTTTTTACTGCTAAAGAATACAAAGCTTACTTTATAAATCCTCTCAGCTAAACCTTTTTTTAAAAGAAGTATGATTGTTGTCATGTGTGTCAGAATGCTCCATGCCAAATGCATCAGTCTCCAGGCAGACAAAAGTTCACTCTGAGCTCTCTGTTGGGTTTTCCCTCTGTGGTAACTTCTAAGTAGGCTTAATGATCCTGCCAAATAACAGAAGTTTATGCTATGCAAAGTATATAATTAATTAACAAGCTTCTGCCATTTTTATTCCTAGTTCATCAAATCAAAAGCACAGAAACTATTTTCAATTGTTATTTCATAGGAAGTAATTAAATACCTTTAAAATAAGTATTTGGTGTGTAAAAATAATACTGCTGTTATCAGTTGGATTCCTGGTGGCAGTTCAGAACTTCAACAATGGAGAACAGAGAACTGTGATGCGGAGAACAGAAGTGATACCGATTGATTTTATTGAGATGCTTTGCCTTCTTATTAAATTCAGGAGAACTTGCCATGACCCAGGATACCACGGTTGACGTTTAGCTGCCTGCAGAGCTGCTTGTAGGGTTTTTGTAAGTCAGATGCTCTTCAGAGGAAGAAATTGCCTTCAGGAGTCCTATAAAAGTATTTCATTTTTGAAAACACTGTCAGATTTGATAGCTAACAGTACGATCTGTGTGATAGTCATATGCGCTCCTTAGAGATTCTAAATAATAAATATGTCCAAGATTGCTAAACAGAGATAACACATTTTATAAAAAATGATGGAGTCAGTGTGTAAGATTTTCTTTTTTCTTCATCAGTTTCAGAGAAACATATACATTTTTAGTCATGCGTGACTTTTTTGTTGTTGTTGTTGCAATGATTCACAAAGCAAGAATAAAATGAAACCTGTACAGGTAGGGAAAATAGATCAGGAATTTTAGATTTTTTGTTATTGGTAAAAAAAATTGCTTCGGTTTTTTATAGACACAGCTGTACATTATAAAATATTTTTCAAAATTCTGTTTAAGTTAATTAGTTGATAAAGTCCATATGCAAATCTGTAGTTGTTTTTATATAGTTCAATCTTTGACTGTTTGTGACGCTTCTAAATATAATCAAAGCCTATAGAAAACAAGCTGCTGAAGTTGTAATGTAGCAGGTACACTATACAAGGGTTTTCTGAGTGCCTTTTCGTACAGAAGGTTTAGCTCCTACCAAATCCCTTTTTGGAAGAAGGTAGAATTCATTCCAAAACTTGGCATTTCTGTGGAGACCCAACTGCCTTTCAGTTGTTCAGCTGCAGAGCTTTACGGTCAGAATTCTCCAAAATGATCCCTGTTACAGGAGGTCTACATTTCTTTGTCGTCAACCAGCAACAAATTACAAGAGAAACTGTTCTTAGATTTTAGGTAATAGGGCTCCTGCTAGTCGTCTCTGGAAGGGGTTACGGTAATGACAGATATTTCTAAAATCCATGAACTCTTAATGTTTATGTTGATCTGTTTCTTCACAGTTTGTGTATGGGGATACAGCTGTCACTCAGATGACATTCCTGCGCCTCCTGTCAAAGGAAGCTTCCCAGAATATCACTTACCTCTGTAAAAACAGCGTGGGGTACATGGATGACCAGACGAAGAACCTGAAAAAAGCTGTAATTCTGAAAGGGGCCAATGACCTGGAGATCAAAGCAGAGGGGAACAGCCGATTCCGATACACCGTTCTGCATGACAGCTGCTCTGTAAGTTCGGGGGGTTCGTCATTTGTTACGGAGAAGAAGGACTTTTGTCTTCTCAAGGTTTCAGTTCTTCCATGAGTTAGCAAAAAATCCGTAGAATGGAGTAATTAAAATGCTGCAGAATTTCACCATGAATTGTAGAAATAACTGATCAAATAGGTGTTTTCCTGCAATTCTAGCTTCACATTGTAGAAGTCTGCGCTATTTAGAGGATATTAACGGTTGACGGGTTGCTAATGAGCATGCTGAGATCCGTATCTTGCCATTTTGCGTTTTCCAGTTCTCGTGTACCTGTGTGTGGAATCACACAAAGCGGTGAGATAACCTCAACCGTTTCTCTGCCAGATGGGTGAGGTTATGCAGCAATACGCTGGAGGAAACCCACTGCTACTATCACTGAGTTGGAGAGGAAAATGTTCCCCCCCAAAAAATCTTAGTGGGCATAAAACCCAGCAAGTAGTACACTTTTTCGTGTACCTTGGCATTCTCAGCCAAGTCCAAGGGACTGGCGAAATACTTTTAAAATCAGTTTTGCACTTAAAATGAATTAGAGTACTGTCTGTGCTTTAAAGTAGCATAGCTCAAGAATACACGTGCAGGGGTGTGTATGAACACGTAGAGAAGGATTTCATGATGTAATCAGTCCAGCTTGAGGGGGAGACCCTGCAGTGTCGATCCGACAGGTCTGTTCATCACTGTAAACACGAGATACATGCATTTTAAAACCACCAAGTTGCAGTACAGACAGGGCTGTGTTGTTCAGTGGAGGTACAGCGAGGTCTTCCTGTATGACCTCAGACAACAGGCTCACCAGGTGGAATTCAGGCTGTTTCTGACATGAGCTCTCACCTAAGGTTTTCTTTTTCTTTTTTTTTTTTTCTTTTTTTTTTTTCTTTTTTTCCCCCCCTCCAGAAACGTAATGGGAATGTGGGCAAGACTGTCTTTGAGTACAGAACACAGAACGTGGCACGCTTACCTATCATAGATATTGCACCAGTGGACATTGGCAGTACCGACCAGGAATTTGGGATGGAAGTTGGGCCAGTTTGCTTTCTGTAAGAGGAAGGGGGGAAATTAACACACTACCCAGCAACAGCAGCAATTAAACACACGAACTTTGATTGAAGTTAATCCTGAGACTCTTGAAGTAATGGCTGATATTGG